>TARA_R110002050_G_scaffold290260_3_pt1 | contig 10544 bp, 9 predicted proteins | sample TARA_R110002050 | Tara Oceans TARA_R110002050 (sample SAMEA4396988) | marine metagenome | biome: Polar Biome; feature: [DCM] deep chlorophyll maximum layer (ENVO:01000326); material: water (ENVO:00002006), including particulate matter (ENVO:01000060) such as... | depth 25 m
CAAATCTAAAAAATTGGGCAACACCAATAACTTAAGGTGTTGCTCAATTCTTGAATTAAATAAACGTGATTTTATGCTTTTTTACTTTCAAAGAAGCCAATTACAGCGGCTAAAAAAGTCATTGCCATTCCACCAAACATAAGGAACGCACCTTTGGCTGGATACGAATGTGCCACAAAATTAAGTAGTACTTTAGACCCCCATAATGGTGGTGAAAAGCCCATAGGATTCCCGTTTTCATCGGTAAACTTCATAATGGCATGTGGATTCAAATTATAACCATAATCTTGCTCCCAAAGGTAAAAATCATACATCCCTGCAATGCCCATAAGTGACATTAAAATAAACCAACCTAGGAACCATTTCCAGTTTCCTAGAAAACCAATAAACACACCAAGAATAACCATCCCAATAATAACTGGAGGGAAAATATCAAACTCTGCCATGTGTTCTGGAATAGGTTTCATTCCAACATAATGATTCATAAGATTAATGTTTTTTACATCAAACGGTTGATCATCTGTAATTTTATTAATATGGATATACATCCCTAAGGGAATAGGGTACTGAGGTGCTTCTAATTGAATTTTCCATAACGGATAAACAAACAAACCCAATAAGAACAATGGACCTAGAATCATTAATACTTTTGACTTTTTCATGTGTCTTTAATTTTGCTAAACCTCTCTGAATCCTTTTGTAGTAGCCATTCAACCACTAAAACTTACTCCAGTTTGATTTAATATTACGGATATTAGTGTCTTTTAATATTTACTTCAAAACTATTCTAATTACTGAATCAAGTACATGAAATTTATCATGTTATACTATGAGTTTTCTATGATTTTACAGCAGGTCTATCAGTAACTTTTAGCACAAAAAAAAGGCGAGAATTACTTCTCGCCCTTTGTATGATATAAACTCTGTTTAAGATTATAAGTTCATTGGATCACCATCCAAAGTAAATGTTAACGGAGTATTTGCATCAGCTGCAGAAACCCTAACATATCCTTGCATTTCTTGGTGAAGTGCTGAACAGAAATCGGTACAATAGAATGGCCAAACACCCACTTCTTTTGGATACCAAATTGATGTTTCAGTTCTACCTGGCATGATTAACAACTCAGCAGTATTAGCACCTATCATAGAGAATCCATGAGGCACATCGTAATCTTGCTCCAAGTTAGTAATATGGAAGAACACTTTATCACCTACTTTAACACCTTCGATATTATCTGGCGCAAAGTGAGAACGAATCATGGTCATATAAATATGTACATCTTTACCTTCGCGAATTACTTTAGCATCACGCTCTGATTTAGTTACATAAGGATGTTGGTTTTCTTCCAATTTGTAAATTTTAGTTGTTTTATCCATCAATAAGTCTGCTGGACAACCCGCAGCATAGTGAGGTTCTCCAATAGTAGGGAAATCTAGAATTAACTCCATTTTTTCTCCTTCAATATTGAATAACTGTGCAGATTGACAAACTTCTGGACCTGTTGGTAAATAGCGGTCTTTTGTAATTTTATTCATCGCAACTAAGTATTTACCAAATGGTTTTCTAGAGTTTCCTCCGGGAATCATTAAGTGACCTACAGAGTAATATACTGGATGACGATCCAAAACTTCCCAAGTACCTAATTTCCATTTTACAACCTCGGAAGAGATAAAGAAAGTGGTATATGCATTTCCTTTACCATCAAATTCAGTATGTAGTGGGCCTAAGCCTGGATTTTTTACAGCGCCTGCATTTACAGCTTCATATTGTAAAATTGGAATACCATAAGCTTCTCCGTCAAATGCTTTATCTTCAATAGCTTTCAACATTTTAGTGAAAGAGTGAGCGGTAAGCTCAGCAGCTAATTTACCAGAACCGATAATATATTCTCCATCAGGAGATACATCACAACCGTGAGGAGATTTTGGAGTAGGCAAGAAATACACTAAACCTGGTAATTTTGAAGCATCTAAAACTTTAACTGTTTTTTTCATGGTAGTTGTTGCAGTATGTGTTGCATCATCCCATTCATTGTCTGCGTAATTAGTAGCTTCTTCGGTAAATTTACCTTCTTTGATTAATTGTTCTGCATACTTCCAATTTACAGCAGCGATGTAATCTTTATCATTTTGAGATGCATTCACCTCTAATAAGGTATTTGCTTCCTCTGTGTTATAAGTAGTAAAGAAGAACCAACCATGAGATTTTCCACGACCTGGGTGAGATAAATCATAATCAAAACCTGGCATTCTTACTTGGAAAGCTAACTCCATGTCGCCATCTTCTTGGTCAATGCTAAGAAAAGATAAAGATCCTTGGAAATTTCCTTTATAATCAGCAATTGGAATATCTCTTTGTGGAATTGGCACAGAAAAACGTGTTCCTGCAACTACATATTCTGAGTTTTCAGTTACGAATGAAGAAGAGTGGTTACCTGCAGAATTAGGTATCTCAATAATTTCTTCTGTTTCGAAAGTTTTTAAACTAATTCGAGCAATACGAGGCGTATTGTTTTCATTTATAAATACCCAACGACCATCAATTTCACCTGCTGTTTGTGAAATGTCTGGATGGTGAGAATCACCCCAAGGAACGAATCCGTGTGATGTGTTCAAAAACGATTTTGTTTCCTCATTATATCCATATCCTTTTTCTGGATCTTGAGAGAACACTGGAATCACTCTGAACAAACGTCCAGATGGTAATCCATAAACAGCCAATTGGCCACTGAATCCACCAGAAATAAATGCGTAAAATTCATCGTACTCTCCTGGAGCTACATACGCTTGTTCAGCCATTGAACTACCTAGAGCTCCAGCTGATGTTTTTTTACCTGAATCCACTGAGGGTCCGCCACAACTTGTAAGGGCGAGACCGGCTACAGCCAATCCATAAAGTGCTTTTTTCAACATAATTTGATTTTTAATAAAACTTAATTTGGACTAGTTTTTACTTGATATTACAACAGTTTAATAACTATTAAAGATGCAAATATCTTTTATTTTACCTCCTTCAGTCATGACATTCATTTTTATATTAGGTGATTTTTATCATGAATTAAATTCCAAAAAAAAAGCGGTGTACCTAAAATAGGCACACCGCTTCCAATCTTTTAATGAATCAGTACTTACTCAGCCGCTGGAGCTTCTAAAGTACGGAAATATTCTACCACTGATCGAGCTTCATCAATAGTCAAATTTTGATTCGCCATAGGAGAAGCAAATTCAGCCAATAATTGTTTTGCAATTGGATCATTTGCAACCATTTCATCGGGATTCAAAATCATGTTCATAACCCACGCTGGATTACGTCTTTCGAAAATACCAAGTGGTGCAGGACCGATGTATTTTTTATGCGCTTTGTGACAAGCAGAACATTTTGCTTCATAAACTACTTTACCAGTAGCGGCCATTTCCATATCAATATCTTCATCAAATTCCAATTCATCAATTGGGCCGATACCTACATTTTCCATAGGATCTACTTCTTCTACTACGGGTGCTTCTGCCACCGCTTCTTCAGTTACTGCAGGTGCAGCTGCTTCGTGAGATTCTTCTTTAGCTTCTCCTCCACCACACGCAGTTAACATACCTGTTACTGCTACAAATAATAATGCTTTAAATTTCATCTTTTTGTTTTTTTCTTTGTTACAATTGGATGACAAATGTAAAGCTTGCTATTGATTTTAATACAGAAGTTCTTTTGTTTTTATTTCAGCTAAAGCAGCCTAACTAAATCTCATTTAATCTATTTATTATCAATTGTTTAATTCCTATTAAAAGATATTGAACTCTTTTATTTTCACTTACCCAATTTATGATTTTTATCAGCTATCTAAACCAATGATCAATAATCACGTTAAATTACAGCCTAATAGTTAAAAAAACAGATTCAACTTAGGCATTTCTTGTAGCCCAAAAGTCTCCTCCAACAATAAAATATGTTTATTTTGGCTTCATGTTAAAACGCATTGCTATACTTACAGTACTAATAGCTCAAATTGTTACAATTCAAAATGTTAATGCATCTGGAAACCTATCTTCTGGTGCACGCTCACTTGGATTAGGAAACGCCAACCTGACTCTTCATGACGTTTGGAGTACCAACAATAATCAAGCGGGGCTTGCATATTTAAAAGAATTTGGAATTGGTTTCGCTTATGAAAACCGATTTGGCTTATCTGAATTGGGATTGAAAACATTAAACATGGCGCTACCTGTTAAATGGGGAACTTTTGGATTGACAGTACAACAGTTTGGGTATTCCGATTACAACGAGAATAAATTTGGCCTCGCTTACGGAATGAAAATTTCCAAACGTATTTCGTTAGGTATTCAATTAGATTATCTCTTAGTGTCCATAACGGAAGCGCAAACCCAAAACAAATCGGGTATTACCGCGGAAATAGGAATCCAAGCCAAAGCAACCGAAAAACTCACTTTTGCGGCTCACATATTCAATGTACCTAACACTAAATTTAGTGGTGATTACAAAGAACAAATTCCGATGATTATCCGGTTAGGATTAAATTACAAGTTCTCTAAAAAGGTGTTTGCCGTAATCGATATTGAAAAGAACATTGACTTAGACCCCAATTTAAAAGTAGGAATCGAATACCATCCTGTTGATGCATTATATTTTAGAGGCGGTTTAAACACTTACGATTTCCACTTTAACGGTGGGCTTGGCGTAAAATTAAAAGGATTTAATTTTGACCTGGGCTTTAGTCACCAAACTTATATTGGTTACATTTCTCAAGCATCATTGAGCTATACGCTTAGTAAAAAGTGAGAAACGCAATAAAACATATACTAATCATTTTGGCTTTTTGGGTACCTACCCAGGCATTCTCTCAGGAAAAAGAACTGAAGAATGATGTAATTCAACAGCGAATTGAGTTTATTGCCCAACAATATGAATCGTCTACCATTGATTTTTCTAACCTTATTGAAATTCTTACTGACTATTTTGATCATCCGTTAAATATAAATACTGCCACACTAGAAGAATTGGAGTCACTTAATTTATTAAGTCCTTTCCAGATGCGTACGCTATTAAACTACCGGATTAAAAAAGGTGATTTTATTACCATTTATGAATTGCGGAATTTATACGGGTTTGATTTAATTACCATTCAAAACATTATTCCATTTGTAGAAGTAACACCGAGTCACAAAAAAAATAATTTCAACATAAAACGATCACTGAAATTTGGTAATCAAGAAGTGATGTCTTTATGGGGAATGGTAGCCGAAAAACAAGAAGGCTACCGACCAAAGGATGCTACTACAAGTGAAAACGCACGTTATATGGGCGACCCAAACCGATTGTATTTACGCTACCGTTTTAAGCATGGCAACAAACTTTCGTTTGGTTTCACCGCAGAAAAAGACCCAGGAGAGGAATTTTTTAAAGGAAGTAACTCAAACGGATTTGATTTTTATTCTGCTCATTTATATGCCACCAACATTGGGGTGGTAAAACAATTGGCAATTGGTGATTTTCACGCACAATTTGGTCAGGGACTCACCTTTTGGAGTGGATTTAGCTACCGCAAAACGGCCGATGCCTTAAATGTGGTGAGATACGCTAGAAAACTATCGCCATACGCATCCAGAAACGAGAACAACTTTTTACGTGGCGCGGGAACTACGGTTCAAATTAAGGATTTTGAGCTTACCGCCTTTTATTCTAAAAAAGGAATTGACGCCAACATTGCGGCTCAAGATACGCTAGACGCACAAGACCGGGCATTTACCTCTCTTCAGCAATCGGGCTTGCACCGAACACCGGGTGAAATAACCGATAAAAAGGCCATTTCTGAACAAATAATGGGAGCCAATTTAGGCTGGAGTAAGAATGCAGTAAAGCTAGGGGCACGTGTGGTCCACTCTAAATACGGAACACAATTTTCTCGAAGTCCGCAGTTATATCAAAAGTTTTTGATTGATACCAATCAATGGTACAATGCCGGGATTGATGCCAACATTCTATTAAAAAACATCAATTTTTTCGGTGAGTTTTCTACTAGTAGTAACGGAGGTTGGGCCTACATAGGAGGTGCCTTAGTCAAGCTAGATGACCGCCTAAGTGTGACCATAATTAATAGAAATTTTCAACCCAATTACTTAAGCGTTTACGCCAATTCTTTTGGCGAAAAGTCGGACAACAACAATGAAAAAGGGGTCTATGTTGGTTTAAAGGCAGACGTAGCTAACGGACTAGTATTAACCGGATACGTTGACAAATATCAATTTGATTGGTTGTCGTATAGAGCAGATGGTCCATCCAACGGATTAGATTACATGATGCGTTTGCAATGGCAAATTAATCGTTCTTTAAGCGTGTATTCCAGGTATCGGAAAGAAATTCAAACCAACAGTGATAAACTGGACCAAAAAATTAATAGTCTCACCGATGTAAGTCGCAGTTACCTCCGTTTTCATTTAACGTATCAGGCTTCTTCTAGATTAAAATTAAATAGTCGGGTAGAATTGAGTGCTTCTGATTATCCGGGAGCGCCAAACGGCAAAGGGTTTGTGATTTACCAAGATTTTCAAGTCCATTTTATGGACTATAAATCTACTTTGACCGGCAGGGTAGCCTTATTTGATATTGGCGATTACAATGCTAGAATATACGCTTACGAAAATGATGTTTTATATTATTTCAGTGTACCCGCATTTAATGGCCGTGGGGCACGCGCGTTTTTGGTGTATCATTATAAATTATCTCGCAGCTTTGAGTTTTGGGCAAAGGCTTCTCGTACCTTCTTGAGTCATGAAACCGTGTTTGGCTCCGGTACCGAAATGATACAAGCTCCGCATAAAACGGAAGTAAGAGTTCAAGTTAGATTTAAGTTTTAATCCTTTTCTCTCGTTATTTTCGGTACATTTACCCATTCAATAAATTAGTACACATGTCGAAACTTACAGCACTCATAACGGGAGCCACAAGTGGAATAGGCTTAGAATTAGCTAAAATCCATGCGCTTAACAAATACAATTTAGTACTAGTAGCGCGTACCGAATCCAAATTAAAAAAGGCACAACAAGAAATCATAGAAAAATATGGCGTAAGCGTTTCTATTGTTTCAGCCGATTTGTCGATAGAAGCTGATGTGAGAAAAGTAGTAGACTTTACTACCCAAAATAATATAAGGATAGATCATCTAGTAAATAATGCGGGCATAGGTGTTTTCGGATTGTTGCACGAAACCAAATTAGAAGACCACCTAAAATTGATGGATTTAAATATCCGCGCATTGGTAATTCTCACTAAACTATATACCGAAAAAATGGTACGTCATGGTTCTGGGAAAGTATTAAATATTGCCTCCACGGCAGCCTTTATGCCAGGCCCTTATTTATCCACTTACTTTGCTTCCAAAGCATTTGTGCTATCATTTAGCGAAGCCATCCATAGCGAACTTTCGGGAACCGGTGTCTCTGTGACCACCCTTTGTCCGGGACCTACTGAAACTGGATTTGTGGCAGCTGCGGATGGAATGAACAACTCCGGTTTGTTTGCAAAACAGAAAGTCTCTACCCCATACGAGGTAGCTAAAGATGGATTTTACGCCATGATGAATTCTGAATCCGTGAAGGTTTCGGGTTTATTAAACAAAATATCGGTAGCCTCCGTTCGGTTTTCACCTCGGAGTTGGGTAACGGCTTTAACAAAAAGTATTACGAAACCATTGTAAAACCAAGCTTTTCGAGTTCATTCCAAAAATTGGGATACGATTTCTCAACCACATCTGGGTTTTCTATTTCCAATTCATCGGTACAAAGCGAAAAGGCCGCAAAAGCCATCGCCATTCTATGGTCTTGATAGGTATTTATATTTACGCAACTTCTTTTTACACCATCCCAACCAGACACTAACTCTACGCTATTATGGTCTCCCTTAATTTGAATTCCAAATTTGGCGAGTTCGTTTTTCATGGCTTTTAAACGGTCGGTTTCTTTAAATTGCAGGGTATGTGTTCCGGTCAATTCTTTTTTAGCATTCAAAAACCCAATGGTAGCCAAAAAGGGTTGAACCAAATCAGGTGTTTCTTTAAAATCAAGGGTCTTATTTTGATTTAAATCCGACTTCACATAACTCAAATGCAATCCATTTTCATCAAATTCACTTTTCACTCCAATGGTTTCAAATAGGCTGACCACCTTAGCATCTCCTTGCAGACTATTGAGCTTGAGCCCTTGGATATATAAGTGCGCTAATCTTCCAAAAACCACCATTTCATACCAAAATGCCACTGCCGACCAATCGTATTCCACTTTAATTAATGAAAAGTGATAGCTGGAATTTGGAATCGTAATAATGTCACTATCATAATTTACGGACACTCCACATTGGCGCATTAATTGAGCCGTCATCTCCAAATATGGTTTCGAAACCACATCTCCGGAAAGAATGATTTTCAATCCATTTTTCAACTTAGGAGCAATAAGCATTAGCGCACTAATATATTGACTACTGGTACCAGATTCTATTTCTATTAGTCCGCCATCCAAAGGTTTTCCAGTAATTTTTAACGGGGGGAAACCTTCCTTTTCAATATAGGTTATTTCCGCGCCTAATTTTCTCAACGCATCCACCAAAATACCAATAGGACGTTGTTTCATTCTACTCGACCCTGTCAAAATATGCGTTCCATGGGTAATCGCTAAATAAGCGGTAAGAAACCGAAAAGCTGTACCCGCATGTCCCACATTAAAAGTGGCTGGCATTTCTCGTAAAAGTTTAGCTAGAATTTGAGTGTCTTGTGCCGTTGATAAATTTGTAATTACGCCTTCATCCGATAAACTTTTAATAATTAAAAGTCTATTAGAAATACTCTTGGATGCGGGTAAAACAATCGGCACGTCCAAAATGGTATGGGGAGCAATTAATTTCATTCTTCTTTATTCGCCACTTCTTGCACATATTCAAATGCCTCCAGTGCCAATTCCATGCTCACTTCTTGGTTATACACCGCTTTACCGGGTGCTGAAATCAATACAAATTGCAACGTAGACCCTGCGTTTTTTTTGTCATGTTTTAAGGGTAAGGCTAAATTTTCAGCCATCAACCAAGTCACAAATTCCAAATCAAACACTTCATTTATATAGGTCGATATATCTATCAAATCACTATCCGATAATCCCGATTTTTTATTAGAAATATACGCAGCAGCCACCATTCCAGCTGCAACTGCCTCTCCATGCAATACCTCAGTATCGGAATCCATAAAAAGAGTTTCTATGCCATGACCAATCGTATGACCGAAATTCAATGTTTTACGAATCCCCTTATCGGTGGGGTCTTCTTTCACAAAACTATTTTTTATGGCTACGGATGAAGGCAATAATTCGGTCACAAAATCTATGGAAGGCGCTCCTTTTGTCCGCATTTTATTCCAAGCTTCTGAATCTGCGATTAAGGCGTGTTTTACCATTTCGGCATATCCAGAAATAAACTCCTTATCGGGTAAGGTGTTTAAAAAATCAGGATAAATAAAAACTCCCTTTGGATTTGAAAAGTATCCCAATTGATTTTTTAATTGATGAAAATTCACGCCCACCTTACCTCCTACAGAAGCATCGGCCATAGCCAATAATGTGGTGGGAACATTTATCACATCCACTCCGCGCTTATAAGTAGCGGCAACAAACCCACCTAAATCACTCACTACTCCACCGCCAATATTCAGGATCAAATCTCCTCTAGTAATGGCTAAATCGGTAAAGTTTTCCCAAAGCTGATGCGCAAGATCTATGGATTTACTATCCTCCCCAGCTTCAATGCTAAAAACTTGTTGTTCTACCTTTAGTTTCGCCAAATATGAATCAATTAAAGGAAGACAATATTGCATAATATTGCTATCGGCTATGATAAATCGTTTTGCCTTCGGATAATTTTGATTTACAAATTCAACCAATTCATCCATGGCATTATCAAACACCACTTGATATGTTCCTGCGTCAATATTCATTAACAATCACACGAAATGTCTTCGCCTTTTTTAGTTACCGAAACCACTTCAAAATGTTTTTGCTCCGTTTTGGAATACACCAAAACCAGCGTACCTTTCTTTTCGGTGGCTAACTCAATTTTATACGAACGTGGCCAATTTTTCACCTGACTATCGCCAAAAACAACGTTTCCATCATTTAGCAATTTGGTGTATTCAATGCTGGTAAAACCTAAACAGGTAATTTCACACCAAAACGCATCGTCTAAAATCAAACTACTATCTAGTCTAACTTCTTCCAAAATTCTATTATTGGGAGTCCAAGCCGTATAATTCTTGGTATTTCTTCCGCGTAAAAAAAGTGCCCAAGCCATAATCAGCCCAAGTCCTAGTCCTACTCCATAAATTCTTAATCTTCTAAGCATAATCTAAAACGAAATAATATCCGTGAAGCGCAAAGGTAGGATTTAGAAACTTCAAAAAAAGATACTCTATGAGTTTTAGGGTAATAAACAACACAGCACTTTGATTCTGGCCTTGTGTGCGGATGAAAGGACTCCCCGATATATGCTTTCGCATCGG
>TARA_R110002050_G_scaffold67407_1_pt1 | contig 10540 bp, 11 predicted proteins | sample TARA_R110002050 | Tara Oceans TARA_R110002050 (sample SAMEA4396988) | marine metagenome | biome: Polar Biome; feature: [DCM] deep chlorophyll maximum layer (ENVO:01000326); material: water (ENVO:00002006), including particulate matter (ENVO:01000060) such as... | depth 25 m
AATAATAAGCAATAACATGTAGCCGTATTTTAGGACGTGACATATGAAAAAAATGCAGTACTCACTATTAACACCACCAAAATATAATGACAAGTTAAAACTAAGACAAACTCATTTCAATTTTGACAATAAGTGCATACTGTCTCAATTAGACTTTAAGCTAGAAGATATTTGTTCTCTCTACAACATATCTATTGAACCGCTGAATAAAAAAAACGCATTTTTACAGGAAAAAATTAAAGAAACACCTTATCCATCTGACGTAACAAATGATGATGAATATAGAGCTCTCAGAATTAATCAATCAATTGACCAACAAACTGACAAAATTAATTCGATGAACAGTTTTTTAAATCAAGTAACAGCTGTTTACGTTTGGGTGTTAGTAGAACAAACTGAAAATAAACTAATCAGTTTAATAGAAAAAGAATTAAACTCAATTGAACACGATGGATTTACTGATTGGAAAAGACGGAAAAAATATTTTAAAGATTTCAATATTAAAGTAGATTCTTTTAAGCAATATTTTCAAGTATTAGAACTTCAAAAATTCAATAACAAAGTAAAACATCTTGGAAAAGTTGATGAGGAATTATCAAAAACTAAAACATTTAGAGGAAAACTAAACTATCCTTTAGAATATATAACTATTCCGATTGTTGATTATTTAAATTGTTCTTATTTGTATCTTATTGACTTACTTTGTGAAATTGAAAGTAAAATTTTTAAAAATACCTTAAGAAGAACTGAGATAAAAAACAAACAAATTCTTCGTTTATTTAAGACACTATTATTCTAGGCTCATAGATTCAAAAAACAGATTCATTGAGCTTTTTTCAATGTATTTATTTTCTATTTATCTAGGCAATATTGAAACGTAAGTTTCATCATATGGCCTTCATGATTTTGCAATTACAAAACACTGCTTAAGTAGTTTGTTTACTACAGAAATTAATGCAAGCTTCTTACTTTTTCCTTTAGTAACTATTCGTTCATAAATGACCTTACACCCCTTGTTGTGTTTGCAAGTTTTAATAAACATAGAAACAAGAGATTAAGCAGTTTTCTATTGCCTACTTTACTTATCCGTGCTCAACCTCTTACGCTGCTCCCTGACTCTCGTATGGTTGTTATGCCAACATAACTACAAAGCTGTTGTAGGCTTCCTGAAAAAACAACCAAAAATCAAATTCTAAAAGTTTATTGGTATTTACATTTAATATTAACATGTATTTTCTTACTTTTTTACTGTAGGAATTATACTATTTTTAAAATAGATGAGTTTGTATTATTTAGATAAGGAGTTTTAAGAACTCCAGTAATTAAATATTTAACAATAAGCAACAACAAGAGCTAATTCTAAAGCAGATAATGGAAATAAAGCAACTAACAAGTATAGAATAAATTTTAACTATGAAAAATACAAAAACAAAACTCAATACCATTCTCTTAATTGATGATGACAATGCCACTAATTTCCTGCACAAATTTGTAATTAATAAAACAGCTTGTACCGAAAACATAGTTGTTGTAGAAAATGGTCAGGAAGCATTGGAATATCTACAATCTAAAGAAAATAAACCCACACCGCAACCGAATATCATTTTTTTAGATATTAACATGCCTATTATGAACGGTTGGAAATTTTTAGAAGAATATGAAAAATTGAACACTAACAAAAAAGACGATATTATTTTGATTATGTTAACCACCTCATTGAACCCTGATGATTTAAAGAAGGCTCAAAGTTTCTCAGCAGTTAAAGGGTATCGAAATAAGCCTTTAACTGTAGAAATAATTGAAGAAATCGTTGAAGAATATTTTGTACCAACTGAGTAATATTGTTTTCACTTATAATATAAGAAGGCAGTTTTAATATTTATGTTGTTACCATAAACATGAGTAACACAAAGCTGTTGATTAATCATTAAATGAAATTTCCAGATTTCTTTGTGTACGTAGTTGGTTAGGAAATCACAACTTCTTTTTAATCTTTATTAAAAATAGCCGAAGTCCTAAATTTATTTAAAAAAATAGAATGACAATAGAATTAAAGGCCATAAAGGCAAAAAACATTAAAATCAGTAGCTTATTTGTATTGCTCATAAGTATGATAGTTTTTGGTGGATGGCTATTTAATATACACCCCATTTTAACTATTATCCCTGGTGTTCCACCAATGGAATTTAGCACTGCGCTTTCTTTCTTTTTATCAAGTTTGGGAGTATTGGCTGCACAAAGAAAATCTACTCCTTTTTTAATTTTGAATAGGGCTACTATTAGTTGTGTTTTAATCATTGCATTAATAACAATTGGTCAATATTTTTTTAATTTTAGTATTGACACTTATGCTACAGAGTTTCCAGTAACAATGTCTCTTGCCGTAGCCATTTGCTTTTTTTTATTAGGAATTTCAACTTGGACAATGGATTCAAAATCCAAAAAAATAAATAAAATTGGCCAATATGTTTTTTTTGCGATTATATTAATAAATTTTGTTGCACTACTTGCCTTTATATTTAATATTCCAGCAAATAATACCAGTTTTCTGATTCCAATACCTATTCATACATCCCTAATTTTATTCTTTTATGCTGGTTTATTATCTCTGAAAAATGCTACCATAGCGTTTAATGATTTGCTTTTTGGCAACTATGCGGGTAGCAAGCTAATAAGAATGGTAGCTCCTTCTAATTTTATTGCGATTATGGTAATGGGCCTTGTGTTCTTATACCTCATTAATAACAATATAGTAGATGCGAATCCTGGATTTATTGTTTATTCCATCATTGCAGTTTTTGTTTCAGTTACTACCGTTTTTGTGGTGGCAATACAATTGAACAAGAAAGAACATGAAAAAAACATGTTTGAAAAAGCATTTCGTGCTTCAACAACAGAGATGAATCAGTACAAAGAAGCCTTAGATTGTAGTTCTCTTATTGATATCACAGACGTCAATGGTACTATTATTTCTGTTAATGATAAATTTTGCGAAGTATCAAATTATGAACGCGATGAACTTATCGGAAAAACACATAGAATTATAAATTCTGGCCACCATTCAAAGGAGTTTTTCACAGAACTATGGACAACAATAAATAGTGGCGAGGTTTGGAGCGGAGGAATTAAAAATAAAACCAAGGACGGTATATTTTATTGGGTACATACGGCAATCATTCCTTTTAAAAATGAACTTGAAGAAATTTATCAATTCCTAACCATTAGACAAGACATAACCAAACATACACTATTAAATGTCCAATATGAAAATCTTAAATTAAAGAATAAGGAAATTGAACAATTTGCATATATTGCCTCTCATGATTTGCAAGAACCCTTGAGAACAGTAAGAAGCATGATCGATATATTACAGGAGCAATACGCTAATAAATTAGGTGAAGATGCCAAATATGCGCTAAATTTTATGACGGAGGCAACGGATAGAATGAGCGAATTGATAAAAGGCCTTCTGGACTACTCTAGAATTGGTGGAGGAAAAGAACTTGTTAATTTTGACACCAATGTAACAATTAGTGATATAACTAAAGACCTTGCAACTATAATAGCAAGAAAAAACGCAGTAATTACATTAGATAACCTCCCTATAATAAACGCATATAAGACTGAGGTTCGACTTTTGTTTCAGAATCTGATTAGCAATGCTATTAAATTTCAAAAAGAAGGAGTCACACCAAAAATTCACATATCGGCACAAAAAGATGATAACTATTTCAAATTCTCAGTGAAAGACAATGGTATTGGCATTCCCGAAAAAGATAATCGCAATGTTTTTGCTATTTTCCAACAACTTAATAAGCGGAATGCTTATGAAGGAACTGGAATTGGCCTCGCCCATTGTGAGAAAATAGTTCATCTGCATGGAGGAGAGATATGGGTAGATTCTAAACTCAATGAAGGCAGTATCTTTTACTTTACGATACCTAGAAGTTAAAATTAACAAGCCATATTAATTGCTACATCTAATTAATAATAGGGTATTTTGGAAATGAGGTATTAATTTTAAAAGGCCAGTTTGAAGAACCCTTTCAAAAAATGACTGTATTCATGGTTTCAGTATAATTTAATGGAATAATCTCAGGGAGTGACATATAGAAGGTAAACGCATCACACAATGCTCACGCTCTCAACTCTAGTTATCGTAACTACAAAAAACATTTCTGAGGTTATTTTTCATCCATTATTTTACAATCGTAATATATGTTTTGTAAAAAACAATATACCTCGTAATTGTAGCAAGAACTTTTCTTCATATAGCTTATTTTTACGTACTAATATTCTAGAATGAAAAATACAATATCTCAAAGAGTTGCCGATTTTTTAAAAAATTACCCTCCATTCAATGGATTAAAAAACAGTGACTTACAACAACTCTCTGAAGAAGTAACCATTCTCTATAAAGAAAAGGATAGTATTATATTTTCTGAAAAAGAACCTGGTCATCCACATTTTTATGTTGTACATAAAGGTGCTATCGCATTAGCAAAAAGCGGGAGTACTACTATTGTGGATATGTGTGATGAAGGGGATATTTTTGGCCTTAGACCATTAATGGCAAATGAAAATTATGAGTTAGAAGCAAAAGCACATGAAGAAAGTATACTGTATGCTATTCCAATTACCATTTTTAAACCCCTTGCTTTAGAAAATAAAGAAGTTGGTAATTTTTTAATTGAAAGTTTTGCCTCTAATACTAGAAATCCATACTCAAAAAGTTACCGAGGAAAATTATTTAGTGAAAATACTGCTGAACAAGAAAAACAAGACTCTAGCCTTAAGTTATTAGACCTCCAAACCGTACAATACTCAAAAAATATTATTTGTTGTACCCCTAGGACAACTGTAAAAAAAGTTGCCCAAATAATGACGAGTAAGAAAATAGGGGCTATTTTAGTCGTAAAAGACAAACTTCCGGTTGGTATAATCACCGATAAAGATTTAAGGAATAAAATCGTTACAGGAGCCTACCCTATTACTGCAACTGCTAGTAAAGTAATGACTTCTCCAGTAATTACTTATCCTAAAACCTTGACTATCACACAGGCACAGATGGCCATGATGAAAAGTAACATTAGTCATTTATGCCTCACGAAAGATGGTACAGTTAACACAAAAGCCATAGGTATTTTGTCTAAGCATGATGTGATGGTTGCTTTAGGAAATAATCCTGCAGTACTTATTAAAGCTATTAAAAGGGCGAAAAAAATAAAGCATATAAAACCAATCCGAGCCAGTATTATTGGATTACTCAGAGGATATTTAGATGATAATATCCCAATGACTTTGATCTCCAAAATAATATCAGAGCTAAATGATGCGTGCCTTAAACAAGTTATTAAAATAGCATTAGACAAAATGAAAACACCGCCGCCTGTTAACTTTGCGTGGCTTACATTGGGGAGTCAAGGAAGAAGTGAGCAAATGTTGCATACAGACCAGGATAATGCGCTAATATTTGAAGATGTACCAGAAGAAATACTCCCAAAAACTACCACTTATTTTTTAGTTCTTTCAACATTGGTCACCAAAGGATTAAATAGTATTGGTTATGAATATTGCCCTGCTGAAATGATGGCCTCTAATCCGAAATGGTGTCTAAGTTTAAGTGAATGGAAAAAAACAACCTCTCATTGGATTATAAATCCTGGTGTTGATGAAGTTCTATTATCCTCCATATTTTTTGATTACAACTTGGTTTATGGTGATGTTAACTTAGTTAATGAACTTTCGGAACACATTTTCTATACGGTCAAAAAATATCCAATTTTCTTTGTTCACCTAGCTAAAGGAGCCTTACAGAACCCTTCTCCTACTGGTTTTTTTAGACAATTTTTAGTAGAACAAGATGGTGCTCACAAAGACTCATTTGATGTAAAAAGTAGAGCGCTCCGACCATTAACTGATGCTGCTCGAGTACTTATATTATCGCATTCAATTAAGTCCATTAACAATACTGCAGAACGATTTGAAAAACTTGCTGAATTAGAACCAAACAATAAGGATGTATATTTAGCGTGTTCTTATGCCTCTAAGGCTTTACTGAAATTCAGGACTAAACAAGGATTAGCACATAACGATTCTGGACGTTTTATCAATTTAAATACGCTATCAAAAGAGGAAAAAATAAAATTAAAACGCACCTTTAAGACGATAAAAGAAATACAAGAATTAGTGACTTTAAGGTTTCAATTAAAAACAATGTAATGCTGAATTTCTTTACAAAAAAAACAGTTGCGCTACCTGATTTCTGGATGGAATACACAGCCACTTTCAATAAAAAAATCCCTGAAAATATTGACGAAATCACTTTTGTTGTTTTGGATACAGAAACTACAGGATTTAGTTATGCGGAGGATAGAATGCTTTGCATAGGTGCTATAAAATTACACAACCAGAGGATTTCAATAAAAGATGGCTTTGAAGTGTTTATAGAACAACAAGTATATGGAAAAGAATCTGCAAAAATACACGGCATACTTAAGAATGAAACTATTCCAAGAGTATCAGAATTGGAGGCTTTGCAAGAATTTTTAATTTATCTGGGAAACAGTGTAATTGTAGCCCATCATACCATGTTTGATATAACTATGATCAATACTGCACTACTTAGACATGGCTTGCCTAATTTAAAAAATAGTACTTTAGATACTTCTTCACTTTATAAAAAAACATTAATCAAAAGCAATCTACTTTCTAGAAAAGAAAACTATTCACTCGATGAGTTAGCAGATAAGTTTAATATCTCAAAAAAAGATAGACATACCGCAATGGGGGATGCTTATATTACTGCTATTTTATTTTTAAAAATTCTAACAAAACTGAAAGAGAAAAGAATTTTGAGTTTAAAATGGTTACTAAAATAACCTAACACTAACTTTTTTGGCATAAAATATTCAACTGAAGGAGGGCACTATACTCATTTCATCGATGAAACGTAAAAAAAACAGATTAAATACACATTTATCGGATTTATTTTTTTATTTTTCGCTGCGAATTAAAAGAATAGGAAATGACAAATGCTAAAAAACTAAAAAGTCTATTTTACTTTATATGTTTCATAATAATTGCTTCTATGTATCAAATTACATATCCAGAAACAGATAATACAAAAGTAATAAACCTCGAAAGCACAAGTAAATTACAAAAAATAGAACCTTCTGAAGCAAACGCTATAACTACAATTTATGTAAAATAATAAACTGCTATCCTTTTAAATATTCTAATACATTTTTTTCTATTCTATCTTGAATATTGGAAATATCAGCTTTAACAAAGGGTTCTCCTGTAATATTCTCGTACAGTTCTATATATCTCTCAGAAACAGTAGCTATATATGCATCTGACATTTCAGGTACTGTTTGCCCTTCTAAACCTTGGAAATTATTAACAATCAACCATTGGCGAACAAACTCTTTCGAAAGTTGTTTCTGTTGCTCTCCTTTTTGTTGACGTGCTTCGTAACCATTCGCATAAAAATATCGTGAAGAATCAGGCGTATGAATTTCATCAATCAGTACTATTTTACCAGCTGTGGTTTTGCCAAATTCATATTTGGTGTCTACTAATATTAACCCTCTATCTGCAGCAATTTTGGTACCTCTATTAAATAAAGCCTTTGTATACTTTTCTAGAATACGATAATCTTCTTCCGAAACGATTCCTCTTTTTAAGATATCTTCTCTTGAAATATCTTCATCATGGTCACCCATTTCTGCTTTTGTTGCGGGAGTTATTATGGGTTCAGGAAACTTATCGTTTTCTTGCATCCCCTCTGGCATTGGCATTCCGCATAACATTCTCTTACCTGCTTTGTATTCACGAGCCGCGTGTCCTGACATATACCCACGAATAACCATTTCAACTTTAAAAGGCTCACAAGCATAACCAACAGCTACATTAGGGTCTGGAGTTGCTAATAACCAATTAGGAACTATATCGGCTGTATCAGCCATCATTTTAGTTGCAATTTGGTTTAATATTTGGCCTTTATAAGGTATTCCCTTTGGCATCACTACATCAAAAGCAGAAAGCCTATCTGTAGCTACCATAACCATCAGGTCATTAGCTAAACGATATACTTCTCTGACCTTACCTTTATAAACACTTACCTGTCCTGGAAAATTAAAATTTGTATCTGTAATGGTATTACTCATGCTTTACTGCTTATTCGTTACTTGTTACGAGTTTTATTTTTTTATGCAAGCTAGAAACTAATTCTGATGTTCAATTCCTTTATAAGCTTCGATTACACTTTTAACTAATTTATGGCGTATCACATCTTTATCATCCAAATAAATAATCGAGATGCCCTCTATATTTTGCAAAACTAGCAAAGCCTCTTTTAAACCCGAAATAGTTCTTCGAGGTAAATCTATTTGTCCAGGATCTCCAGTGATTAAAAACTGAGCATTTTTACCCATTCTGGTTAAAAACATCTTCATTTGCGCATGAGTAGTATTTTGGCCTTCATCTAAAATAACAAAAGCATCATCTAATGTTCTACCTCGCATAAAGGCGAGTGGTGCAATTTGAATGGTTCCATTTTCGATATATAAAGCCAATTTTTCAGGAGTAATCATATCACGTAGTGCATCATAAAGTGGCTGCATATAAGGGTCTAGTTTTTCTTTTAGATCTCCTGGTAAAAAACCAAGGTTCTCCCCTGCCTCGACCGCTGGTCTTGTCAAAATAATTCTGCGAACTCTTTTCTCTTTTAATGCTTGTACTGCTAGTGCTACTCCTGTATAGGTTTTTCCAGTTCCGGCAGGACCGATTGCAAAAACCATATCATTTTTTTTGGTAGCATCAACAAGCTTTCTTTGATTTACAGTTTGTGCTTTAATTAATCGTCCACTAACCCCATGCACTAGTACCTCACCACTACGTTCAGATGAGGACAAATCGTCTTTTCCCGTACTCATTAACAACCGCTCAATACTATTTTCATCGAGCTTATTGTATTTTTGGTAATGTGCCGTCAACATATTAAACCGCCTGTTGAACTCTTCTAAAAGTTCATCATCACCATAGACTCTAATTTTACTTCCTCTTGCTACTATTTTAAGTTTTGGGAAATACTTTTTTAGTAAATCTATATTTTCATTTTGTTGTCCAAAAAAATCTCTAGGACTAATCTCCGTAAGTTCAATTATAAGTTCGTTCAAAGAATATTGGGTTTAATTACTATCTTATAAATATTAATTTTAGTTGCCTTAAATTTTATGTAATTTTGTTTAACAAACTTAAGTAAAAATCGGTTTAATTAAGAAGTCATTTAATTTTTTCTTTTACCTGCGAAGTTCATATTTTGTCCTTTAATTTTGATATTTTTAATTCCGTAGTTAAAACTATGCCACCAAAAAATAACTTCAGTGAAGAACACAAACTAAAATTTTCGGTTCCAAATAAAAAGTTAGAATAACTTCTATATAAAAAATACAGCAACAGTCCTACATGGCAATTATTACATTAACTACTGATTTTGGATATAAAGACCATTTTGTGGGCGCTATAAAAGGCAGTATTTACAAAGAATTGGCTGATGCCAGAATTGTAGATATTTCTAATGAGATTAGTCCGTTTAATATTCCTGAATGTGCCTACATTCTTAAAAACTCCTATAAGAGTTTTCCTGAAGGTACTATCCATATTGTTGGAGTAGATTCAGAACCTACACCCGAAAATCAGCACATTGCTATTCTTGTGGATGGGCATTATTTTATTTCTGCGAACAATGGTGTCATCTCTTTAATTACTTCAGAAATTGAACCTGATAAAGTGGTAGAAATAAATATCCCAAATCCTGAACATGGTTCTTTCCCTGTAATGGATGTTTTTGTAAAAGTAGCGTGTCATATAGCAAGAGGTGGAACCCTAGAAGTTGTTGGTAAAATCTTTAGTAATTTAAAAGATATACGAGAATTTGCACCAAGAATTACAGAAAATGGCAATGGTATTGTTGGAAGTGTTATTTATATTGATAATTTTGGTAATGTTATTACTAATATTGAGCGACATACCTTTGAAGCCTATCGTAAAGGCAGAAACTTTGTTTTAAATGCTCGAAATAAAAAAATTACGCAGATACATAACAAGTATAGTGATATTATAAATTTTGATTTAGAAAAAAGTAACCGAAAAGGTCCTGGAGATCTATTAGCATTATTTAACTCATCAAACTATATAGAATTAGCCATTTATAAAAGTGATTTAAATACTGTAGGGGGAGCTTCGACCTTAATTGGTTTGGATTATCGTGATACCATCACCATAGATTTTATTTAGAAATCCAGCTAAAAAAAATAGAACGTTTCTTTACTTATAAACATCTTTTCTAAAACTATAATTAATATCAAAAAACAGGAAGACGTATAAACATACATTTTCTAATTGATTAACAGTGGGTTTACCGCTAATAAGTACTTTTATGAGTAGTAATTATTACTTGTTTTTAAACAATGATAACTGTTAATAAGTTTGTTTCTTTAAAAACAACAATTAAAATATCTTTGTTTTTCTTGCA
>TARA_R110002050_G_scaffold53185_3_pt1 | contig 10532 bp, 23 predicted proteins | sample TARA_R110002050 | Tara Oceans TARA_R110002050 (sample SAMEA4396988) | marine metagenome | biome: Polar Biome; feature: [DCM] deep chlorophyll maximum layer (ENVO:01000326); material: water (ENVO:00002006), including particulate matter (ENVO:01000060) such as... | depth 25 m
TTCTATTTTGCCCCAGATAACAGAACCAGAGATTTAATGAATGTAATATCCGTTGTAGACAAGTTCTTCCAGGATGCTATGGTTGAAAATGACTGTATCATTAGTGATGACTTATCTACTGTGGTGGAAGTCAACTCCTGTTACATGGGAATTGATAAAGAGAATCCAAGATTAGATGTAATGATTACTAAATTATAAAATATGTATGTACAGTTTTTCCCAATTTATGGGTTTACAGTAGGTTTTAATTATTGGAATTCAAATTTAGATGAATTTGAAGGAGAGGATGAAGAAACAGAAACAGAACACTTATTCCAGATAATACTTGGTGTTGTTGGAATGTCAATCCATATATGGAGAAGCAAGTAATAGACATATTAGCAGACAAGCATAAGGATTGGTTCTTTATGGCTAAATCATTTGGAGTTTCAGATGATGAAGCTAATGAGCTGGTACAACAAATGTATATTAGAGTATCTGATTATGTTTCAGATGTTAAAAAAATAATGTATAACGAAACAGAAGTAAACACTTACTATGTTTATGTTACATTAAGAAATCTCTTTTTATCTAATTTCCATAAGATAGACAAGAGAGTAGTCTATGAATCGGATGTATCTTCAGCCTCCTTTGACCATCAACAAACGTTGATTAATTTAGAGCAAGAAAAAGAGTACTTCGATAAGGTAATAGATAAGATTGATTCTTTAGTTGATAAATGGTACTGGTATGATAAAAGGGTTTTTAAAATCCACTTCTATGACCAGATGAGTATGAGGAAGATAGCTAAAGAAACAAAAATAAGTTTAAGTTCAATATTTAATACACTAACAAATGGCAAGAGCAAAATCAAAAAAAACGCAATCAAAGAGTACCAAAAATACAAAAGTTCCAAAGGCTGAATCCCAAGGACTTGGAGATACTGTAGAAAAAGTATTTGTAGCTACTGGAGTAGATAAAGTAGCTAAATGGCTCTTCGGAGAGGACTGTGGGTGCAAGGAGCGTAAGGAGAAATTAAATTACCTTTTTCCTTATCAAAAGCCTTTATGTCTTAAACAGAGTGAGCATAAAATATTAACGAATTACTTTGTTCGTAACAGCGATCAAATTAAGGAATCTGAGCAGAAAGAACTTCTAGGTATATACAACAGAGTCTTTAAGGACAATAGAGAATTAACTTCATGTAGTAGTTGTTTTCTTAATGGGGTATGGAAGAAATTAGAAAGAATATATAAAGAATACGAAAATGAGTGATTCAATAAAAAAGTACCATGAGATGATGGAAGATGAAAACTGGACTGCTGATAGTACAGGATACTCCCATAGCAACCTGCCTAAAGATCCAATAGTAGAAAGGGTAATAAATAAATTTAAATCACGTTCAAGAGATGGTATTATAAAATATGGTACTACGCTCTATGATAACCCAGATGGATTCTATAGGTTTCTTACCCATCTCCAGGAGGAACTGATGGATGCGAGTTTATACATTGAGAAACTTAAACAACAGAAATAATGGAAATAGAAGAGAGAATCAGAAAGATACAAGGTTATAAAACCTGGTCATTAAAAAGGAAGATTGATGAGCTGCTAGAGATTGATGCAAATATGTATACCAATCTAGGGATTGACTCATCTAAGAGCGAAAAGGAAAACGTTAAGAAAATAAGCAGAAAGATATATAGAGCAATATCTTTAGTTAGTCCTTTAGATGGGTATATTCTAGAGGCCCATATGAATGAGAAGGACTTAACAAGTACTATAAACCAGTAAAATGAAAGAGTCTATATTGATTAAAATGAAGTACGATCTAAAGCTGACTCAAGAAGCTCTGATGGTTGCACTCCATAGAATAGAGAAATTAGAACAACAATTAAAACCAAAAGAAGATGCCACTATTAAAACCAAAGAAGTACGAGACAAATAAGGATTTCACTCAAAGATGTATGGGGAATGCAAAGATGGGAGAAGAGTATTCAAACAGAGATCAAAGGTTTTCTGTATGTCAAACAATATGGAAAGATACGTTCAATCCAAATAAATAGCTACAGTATTTTGTAGTTGTTAAGATATTACTATATATTTGTTAAAAACAAAGACAATGAAGATTATAAAGATCTTATTTAGGAAACCTCAGTTTCTTGTTATATTTATACTTCTTGCACTATTGTTTATTTTTGAATGTATTATTATGTTAGTTTCAGCTCCATTTGAATTGATGTTGAAAGCAACAGAATATACTATAAAACAATTATTAACACTAATAGATTAAATTATGGTAAGAACAGAAGAAAAGAAAATCAACCTAAGTAATAAATTTAAAATGCTAAAGGATATGCAGGAAGAATTAATAGATTCTAAGGTACCTGAAAATATCAAGAGAACAATATTAAAATCAATACTTAGTTAATGATTGACGTTAAAAATACCGTAATGACCTTAGATGGTATATTCTGGAATGAGTCTGAAATACTATCAAAAATGATGGATGATGACTTTTACTATAATTACCTAGGAGTCAATGCGTTATCTTCATCTAGTTGTAAGAAGCTATTAGATTCTCCAGTAGATTACAGAAATAGTCTTTTGGAAACTAATAATACTGGAGATAAGATACAGCCATTTCGAGATGGAGGATTGTTCCATATGAGAATATTGGAACCAGAAAAATGGGAATCGCTTAATTTTATAGATGTTGCTAGTAAGAATACTAAGAAGTATAGATTAGCTGTTGAGGAATTGGGAACGGTATATACTTATAAGGAAAGAGAACAAGCTGAGAAAATGGCTTTAGCTTTTAACAGTAATGAAAAGGCTGCTGACTTCCTAAGAAACAGTAGAAGAGAGGTTCCAGCAATCGGAGAAATCGAGGGAATCCCATTTCGTGCAAAAGCAGATATTCTTGGGCCTAACTATATATGTGATCTGAAAAGTACTGGAGATATTTTTAAATTCAAGTACTCGGCAGACCGCTACTGTTACGACTTACAAGCCTATATTTATTGCGAATTATTTAAGATATCTTATAAAGACTTTACTTTTGTAGCAGTCGACAAATCAACTCAATTGGTTGGATTGTTTCCTTGCAGCAGAGAGTTTTATGAGAGAGGTAAATACAAGGCACTTGAAGCAATACAAATATATAAGGACTTCTTTATAGATAAGAAGAAACCTGTAGATGATTTTTACTTGTACGATGTATTATAGTAAAGAAGAATGTTATGCAGATATATATGCTTCTTTAAGTATGGGGATACTTGAGGAGAAAGATATTTCCCACCTATTGGATTATTATAAGAATTTAGAACATTATGAATGTTGTCAAGGTATCGTAGAAGGGTATGTTGACTTTAAAAAAACAAAGAATGAATTTAGAAATAAAAATACAGAGAGACAAGTTTAAGAAAGAAGTGAGAAAGTTAGTAGAGTTTTCTACTGATATAGACTTATCTGAAAGAACTCGTAAGAGAGAAAACGTAGAGGCTAGAAATATGTTCTACAAATTACTTAGAATACAAGGTAATTATTCGTACCAAGAAATAGCAGACTGTCTAGGTAAAAACCATGCCACAGTACTCCATGGGGTAAACCAGTTGACTGACTTAATGGAAAACGATTTAATACTAAGGACTAGATTTAATACGTTAAGGGCACAGGTAGAGATTGGCCTTGATGTTGACGAAGCTGCTGAAGAACAAAAGTATATTGAACTTCGCATAAGACATAGAGCTTTGACCGCACAATTCAATCAACTTGCTTTTGACAACAAAACCCTATCAGAGAAATTATCAAAGGCTATATCCCAGTCTAAAGAGAGAGAGGCTTATTACCAGAGAAATGGTTATGTTTTATTTTCTTAGACTATGGAAGAAGAAGAAGAAAAAAAAGTAGATGGTAGAAAAAACAATGGGGCTGTAAAAGGAATCTCCAGGGGTCAAGGTAGACCTCCCAAGATTAAGGAGAAAGAGACTGGAAGATTAACTTTAAGTGCCTTGAAGAAAGCCTTTGGTAGTGAGGAGAAAGCCTGGATTCATGTGGCTAAACAAGCTGCTAAAGGAAACTTTAATTATACTAAGATGTTGTGGGAATACCGATATGGTAAACCAAAAGAGCAACAAGACATAAACGTAAACACAAATATAAATATCCCAGTAGTGGATTTTGCAAAACCTAAACCAATAGATATTGACCATGAAGAGATCGATCAAACTCCCGATAATAACATCACCAGATAAAATGCCAATTGACTTTTGGAATTATAGAGTTAATCCAATACTAGGGTATTACGAATCCAGAAAGGGTAAACCTAATCTAATTAAGCAGAATGACTAACAGCAATTATATAGGGTGTTATGGGGAGCTTCTGTTCTTTTCAGAGTGTATTAAGAGAGGATACTCTATTAGTAAGCCTGTCCTGGACTCATCCCCTTATGATTGTATAGTTGATAATAATCAAAACCTATTTAAGGTACAAATAAAATCATCTGGCAAAGAGCCTAGAGCTGGGGAGCCTAATGTCCAGGTACCTATTCAAAACAACAAGAGAGAGTACTCTTTAGATTCAGTAGACTACTTTGCTGTGTATTCAACCTATTACAATGGGTTCTTTATATTTAAGAACAATGAGAATATGCAAGCAGTTAGAGTGAGTTTATCTGGTAAATGGGGAACTAACTTCAATAACTATAATTTCGATAAAGAATGTCAGTTACCATAAAAATAACCAGGAGTAGACTAAAGAAGATTCTTGATCACTTTGCTAAACAAAGTAACCATAAGGACTTCGCTAACTACATTGACAATAGAATAGATTATAAATTCAATAAGGATTCTAGATACAAGTCTGACAGAAACAATATGGCAAAGAGATTATGTACTGACTCATATTCCGAAGCAATTCTATGGGAATTCTCTGGGAGAAAGTTTATTCCTAACTTTGAGGTAAGTCAATCTAAGAATTATAATTATCCAGACTTTAAGGATGCTGGATTTAATATGGGGTTAAAGACATCTAACATAAAGAATCCCCACTTAATACAGAAACCTCATAATGTTAAGTACAATGAATTGATGGCCCATATAGATTTACATAAAGATCATGTTGAATATATTATACTGGGTGTTGCAACAATAGACATTATGAAAGAGTATGGAGATGAGAATTTAGTGTTAAGCCCTAGTGCTAAAAAATATAAGAACGGATTTAATAGATATGATTTGTTAGAGCCAGTTTATTCTTTTGATAATTTAAGTAGATTTTAGATGGGGAACAAAGTAGAATTAAATCCAAAATACCAATCCTTATTCCATAGTGATAGCAGATACTTTGTGATAACTGGGGGTCGAGGTTCTGGTAAATCATTTGCAATAGGAGTATATTTAAATCTATTAACCTACGAAAAAAATACCAAAACACTCTTTACTCGTTATACAATGAGTTCAGCAGGGATGAGTATTATACCTGAGTTTAGGGAGAAGATGGAGCTTATGGGAATCGAGGATCAATTCGAGATAACCAAAACAGAAATAACAAATAAGTTTACTGGTAGCTCAATATACTTTAGTGGTATCAAGACAGCCTCTGGAGATCAGACTGCAAAACTGAAATCAATTCAAGGGGTAAATACTTTTGTCCTGGATGAAGCAGAAGAGCTTACTGATGAGATGGGATTTGATAGGATTGATTATTCTATTCGAGCTAAAGGAGTTAGAAACAGATGTATATTAATTCTAAACCCTACTACAAAAGAACATTGGATATACCAGAGGTTCTTCCAGAATCGTGGAATTCCAGATGGATTCAATGGGACTAAAGAAGATGTTACTTATATCCACACTACCTATTTAGATAACGATCGCCATCTATCTAGATCTTTTGTGAATCAAATAGAGGATATGAGGAAGAGAAGACCAGAGAAGTATCTCCATCAAATTATGGGAGGATGGCTACAGAAAGCTGAAGGAGTTGTGTTTACTGATTGGCAGATCGGTCAATTCAATGGGTCGGTTGAATCAATCTTTGCATTAGATTTCGGATTCGCCAGAGACCAGACAGCCCTTGTAGAAATTGGGGTTGACAAAGAAAGGAAAATTATCTGGTTAAAAGAACACTTATATAAAAAAGGTTTAGTTACCTCACAAATATATGATTATTGTAGAAGAGTTGCTGGTCGTAAATTAATTGTGTGCGATAACTCTGAGCCAAGGCTATTATCCGAAATGAAGACGAAGAACCCTCCTTTAAACGTTACTCCAACAATAAAGAAAGCTGGTAGTATTTTATCTGGGATAGCTCTTATGCAAGATTATAATATAAATCTAGATGGAGAAAACTTAGTCAAAGAATTCAATAATTATGCTTGGAGCGTTAAAGGATTAAAGCCGATGGATAACTTCAACCACCTTATTGATGCAAGTCGCTATGGAATTCAATACGTTCTAACTAGATCGGTACCCAAAGGAATGTATATTGTGAGATAATATTTGGTATATTAAAAATATTTATTATCTTAGTATCAAACTTTGTTTCATTTAGTTTTAAGTTAATTGTTAGAGAGATATCAGATGTGGTGTCTCTCTTTTTTTGTAATATATTTTGTCAGTTGGAAAATTATATATATATTGCACCAAGTTTAACAAATAAAAACAAATATTATGGAAATTAAAGGAGATGTATTTCACGAAAGTTACTACGATTTATTAAGTAAGATGACTAAAAAAGAGCTTATAGCTAAGTTAGAAGATTCTCAGATAGAGATTAAAAGAACAAATTATAAGTTAGATGTTTCAGGTAGTTATAGTATTAACATATTTAAGAACAAGAAAAAAGTACAATCATTAGACTTTACTTTAGATGATAACCCCCATGGGACAAGATATGATGAGATAACAGATTTAGAACATTCTTTGATGAGTGCTTATCAAGATTATGAAAGTCTTGTACAGAGTGAAATAATAATTAAAAATGATTGGGATGAGACAGGTCGTTAGTAATTGTTGTGGGGAATCAGATTCTAGATTTGAGGATTATGGAATCTGCCCACAATGCAAAGAACATTGTGATTTTATAGAATTAACTGATTAATTATGATACGAATAGATAAAAATAAAACAACCGTTGTAGAACTCTCAAATAATGAGATTGATCTAATAGAGAACCTACTCTTTGATCATCGCTTAGAACACCTTAAAAAGCAGAATTGGGGGTATGCAAACCAGATTAATGGTACCCTGGATAAGTTTCAAAAAACATTAGGACAATGAATGATAAGGAAATTACAATTAGGTTAAAAATATCTGAGGTAGATGATTTAGGGATGGTACTTGCAGAAAATATAGGGAGAAGAAAACGAAGAGGATATGAAAGAAAATTTCTGTACGAACTCCTGGAGAAAATCGACACGCAAATGATCGACCAGCTCTAAATGTGAATTTAATAGGGTTGTGAATTCAATAGGTGTAAAATGTGAATTCAATAGGTAGGGAAATGTGAATTCAATAGGTCAAGGAATAGCTAAAAAAAATAGTTATTCCTTTTTTTATGGGTTATTTAGAACGGTTCTAAACTAACATTTTATTAACAAAATTGTTTTTAGTCTTATAAAATTGCCTTATATTTGGCAGGTGGAAACACCACAGTCAAATAGATAACCTTAAATACTAATAAAATGAAACACGAAAAAACTTTTATTTCAACACTTGACAAAGTGACAAAATTAACACCTTTTATATATGTACCCTTTTTTATATGGGTATTCAGTCAGATAATTATTAACCTATAAAAATTAGAACCATGTTTATATTAACGAGTAAAAAAGAATATTACAGAAACTTAATAAGAGACAGCAAAGGGAAAATCTTTTCTATTGAGTTTATAAAAAAAGACGGTACCCTCCGCAAAATGAACGCTAGAATTTCAGTTAAAAAAGGCGTTAACGGAAAAGGGTTAAAATATGACCCATTCGAAAAAGGCTATTTAATCGCCTATGATATGGGCAAAGACGGCTTTCGTACTATTAACCTAGAAACAATCACAAAAATATCATTAAACAAATAACAATGGAAACAAATTACAAAATACCTAAGAACCTACTTAGTAAGGGAAACACAAATACCAAAACGTCAAAGAATAGTTTAAAAACGTTTATACTTTATTTAGCCCCTCACAAACAAAACGACAAAAATATTAACATTTGCCCAATGGCATCAAAAGGCTGTATCTCAGCATGTTTATATACTGCTGGACGTGGTAAATTCTCTAACGTTCAAAACGCGAGGATTAATAAAACAAATTTTTACATATATGATAAAGAAATGTTTGTTCTAAAGTTAGCTGGCGAAATAATAAAAGAAACTAACAAAGCAAAAAAGAATAAAGAAAAAATTGCATTCCGTTTGAATGGTACATCGGATATTGATTTCATATACTTACTACAAAAATATGCTCAATTAAATATTGAGGATCTAAAAGAAAATGCGGTTTTTTATGACTACACAAAGATTTTAGGCAAAGTAAAAAAGTATAAAAATTATTCTAACTACCATCTAACTTTTTCCAGGGCTGAAGATAATAATAGTATTGCCGAAGCTGCCTTAAATGACGGTGCAAATGTTGCCATTGTTTTTAGAGATGGATTACCGAGATTTTGGAGAGGTTATAAAGTAATAGACGGTGATACATCAGATATTTTAATGTTATATAATAAGAATGTTGTATTAGGATTAAAGGCCAAAGGCGAAGCCAAAAACGATAAAAGCGGTTTTGTAGTTGACGCAGTAAACCCAATTTAAAAATTATGATAACTACATATATAATGCTAGGAGTTGCAATACTATTAATTTTAGTATTGATATACTTATCAGATAAATAAAGCTAATTAAAAATATAATTATGGAACAAGAAAAAAATATACTAATACTAGACAATGAACAAAGCGAGTTTCTAGAATGGCTATTGAATAACTACCAAAAGGAATATTATTTTAATAGGCAAGATAAAACCCACGCGAATGAAATATTAATCAAATTAAATCAACTCAATGAAACTTTACACTTTTAAAGCCATCTACATCACTAGTGAAGGATATAGAGATACTAGAATTTATACAAAGTTTTGTAATTATCCTAAAAAGACAAAGCTGTACAGATCCTTAAAATATCTAAAAGAAAATAACACTATTAAAAACTTTATAATATCATGAGCAATAAAGAACAGTTTAACCACAATATAAATAAGGCCAAACGTCAAAGGATAGCTAAAAATAATATAAAAAATTTGAATAATTTAATTGACTATCTAGATTTTGAAAAGATATGCAAAGACTTTAAATTAAAAGCAAAAACTATTTCTCCTGGTCAAATGAACAGACTAGAGGAACACATAGAAGATTTTATAAAACAAAATTGTGTCTATAAAAAATATAAAACCTAATAAATTAAAATTAAATTAAAGTAAAGCCCCTTTTATAGGGGTTTTTTTATTGGCTAATTTTAACTAACTTATTGATTATCATATTAAAAAGGATCAAATATAGTGCTTTGTCTTTATATTATCAACCAAAACCAGCTAAAATACTTAATAATTTCAACTAAACTCAATATAAAGCGATTTAAGCTAGGTTATTATAGCTAGGTATATAAACACACCTAAAAGATATGAAACGCTCTTAAATCATACTTAAAATAGCTGAGAAGACAATTAAATTGACTAGTTAATCCTTAATTGGGGGACTCTCCCTAAAAATTGTACTCAGATAGTATATTAATCAAGACTCTCCCCAGACAATAATCTCCAACTGCCAATGATAACCACTTACTCTTTATTCCTTATCTTTACAATATGGAATCAGTAGGTATATTTGCGGACTTTCAATACGATGCTTTTCAATGGTGTACTGAGAATGGTATTAAGATTTACTGTTTACCAGCTAAACCGAAAGCTAAGTTGTTTGAGATTGAAGTAAACGACAACAATAAGATTACTCGAAGTGGTAAGAAGTACCAAAAGAAAGAAGTCGATTTTAAGATATGGGAATTGTATTGCCACTACTATCTGAAGTCGGTTGAGTAGTACTATACTAAGTATAATACTATACTATGTAGTTATATTTATTATAATAACTAATTTGTATAACACTAAGTATAATACTAAGTTCAAGTACTATACTAAGTATATATAACTATGTATATATATATCTGCCATTTTAGCAGTTGGGCTATAGATACAAAAACGATTAAATAAATTATTTATATATGGGTACCAAAAAAATAGAAATCGAAGTTCCAACTTCTCTTGAGGACATCACACTTAGACAATATCAGCACTACATGAAAATTGTAGAACAAAACGAAGATAAATCTGCAACTGACTTTATAAACAAAAAGCTAGTAGAAATATTCTGTAGCGTTAATTTAAGTGAGGTAGATAAAATCCCACTTGTAGAATATGATAAAATATTATTGGTACTAGAAGAAGCCTTTAAAGAGAAATTTCCGCTAATAAAGAATTTCACTATGGGAGATGTTGAATTTGG
>TARA_R110002050_G_scaffold82247_6_pt1 | contig 10525 bp, 18 predicted proteins | sample TARA_R110002050 | Tara Oceans TARA_R110002050 (sample SAMEA4396988) | marine metagenome | biome: Polar Biome; feature: [DCM] deep chlorophyll maximum layer (ENVO:01000326); material: water (ENVO:00002006), including particulate matter (ENVO:01000060) such as... | depth 25 m
TCTATGTCTCCTCTTTCTGCATCTGTAAGGCTATAAGACAATTTCTTGTCATCATAAAGACGAAACATCTCTGGTGCTTCTTTATCAAGATTTATAAGCTTTTGGCCCATTTCTTGAGTAAGTTGCTCTTCTGGAACATTTAATTTTCTAGACAAGCTTTGCACCCAACGAGAGGCATTGTCGTTAAGTCCTGATAATATTTTTTTAGTAACTGCCATTTTTATCAATCATATTTAGTTTTATCAACATTTACTGCTCCAAATTTAGAAGGATCAAAAACACCTTCTGCTTTGCGCTCTCCACCTTCAAAATAACGCAACTCAACAGGCATCGTCTCCCAACCTAATTTATCTGCTGCCATTATTCTATGGTTGCCTTCACTTACATATGGAACACCATCATACCCTATTGTAACAAATGGAGGATACTCTTTATTATTTGCCATTGGCAACTTTCCTGTTTTTCTCATGTGATTTGTAAGCCAGTCTAAACTTTCTTTGCGAACATTTTGTTGTTCACCTCTAACTCCTTTAAGTTTTTTTAACTCTGATACTGGCAAAGTTACATTATCCTTATAATATCCTGTTACAACTCCTGTTCTTGGAACGCCAAATTCATTTACACCTTCTTCTTTGCGAGCCTCTATTTTTCCTGCTAGCCATTCTTCAGTTGGGACATCTGTGATAAATTTAGGTCTGGTTTCTGATGGAGATTTATTGCCTAAATTTTTTAAGAAATTTTTAACTGAACGACCCATAACTTTGGTCAAAGGATAAGCTTCTAAAAGACTAAGGCCTCCTACACCAACTGCAATACTTTTTTCTAATGCACCTTCAGCGAGGCCATAATCTCTGACAGCCTCATCAGCCCCATAAACCATCCCCATTGGTGTAATATCAGCAAGGCCAATCCCTAATGGTACATCGTCAGAACCACCAAGAAATTTTTGAGCAGTGTCGAAAGCTCTTTTTTCACTTACTCCGAGGCTTGTTAGTTTGTTAACAATTGAAGTAACGTCTCTTTGTCTTTTAGTTGGGTCTGTTGCTGTGACTTGACCTTGCTTAGAAATATAATCAGATGCAGCTTGTGTTGGAATATTTAATTCACCACTAGGGCGAAATGCTCCCTGCAATGCTCCAACCATTAAACCTCTCCTGCTGATAATTCACGAGCAAGTATATTTAACGTCTCTTGAAAGCCTTTATCAAGTTCTTTTGCAGCTTTAGCAAATTTTTTAGGGCTAATGTCTTTTGTTGTCAGCCCTCTGCGCTCCAAGAAACTCTTGGCTGCACGGATTTCTGCGTTGGCTACTTTTTTAATAGATGCTTTGGCCATTATTCACCATGCCTTGCACGACCAATATCGTGCCTTTGTTTTTGGTCCAGGAGTATCACAGTTGTGACGAGAACGAAAGTTGCTTCTACGACCTTTTTGATTTTTCTTAATTCTCATATTCGGATCTCCGAATGTAACACGTTTAACTCTGTCACCATCCATAACATAAACGACAGATTTTTTCTTGCCGTGGCTTGTTTCACCTTTAGCAATTCTGCGAGGTTTATTTAAAGAAACTTTTCGACCTTTATATGTTGCCAACTTCTTCTTCCTTTTCAGCTTGTTCTCCTGAACAGCAAGGAGCAATATTAACTCCACATTTTAAACATTGATGATGTCCGTGGACTTCTATAATTTGTTGAGCTGAAGAGCAATAAGGGCACCAAATTTTTTCTAACATTAATTTTCTACTTTTTATGCACTGATTGAATTTCAAAACTAGCTTTTTTGCTAGCACCTTTGTGTGCTTTATAGCCTGTTGTTGGGTCTTTCATTAATTTAAAACCTTTGCCTGATTTCATCCAATGAAAACCTTTAGGAGAGGAAACACCTTTCTTCATTTCTTTTTTCCTTTTTTCTTCTTTTTCTTTTTTTCAGCAATAGCAATTTTTTTAAATGCATCTTTTTCAGGAGCACCTTTGGCTCCTTTCTTTCGCATTTTCTCGCCTCGTTTTCTCTTAGCGTGTATGTTTGCATATAATCCAGGACGCTTTGCCATTACTTTTTTCCTTTATATCCAGAAGCACGAATTGCTCGACCTTGGCGTTCTGCCTCAGCTTTAGTTTTATAAGTCTTTCCAGACTTACCCCATTTATAACCACCTTTAACTTTACGCACAGGCATTATCAATCCAAATCAAACATTTTTAATTTAAAAATTCTCTCTTCAGGAATATCTAAAGTTTCCCATGGTGGTGTTTCTTTTCGTTGCTGTGGTGTGAAATCCATTCTTGTTTGAACATTTCTAGCTTCAACTTCACCAGCTTTAGTTGGATATTGAGCTGGTGTTAGTCCCTTTATCTCTGTTGATAATGGAGCGATAGTTTTTTTCAAATTGTCAAAATCAACATAAAGTTTATCCATTTCTTTAACAACCAAATCAAGCTCTTTACCAAAATTTCTATTTTCAACTAAGTCTTTTTGTTTAGATTCTAATTTTTTCATTTTAGGTTCAAAATTTTCTTTCCATATAATGTTTGAATTGGATATCTCTTGTTTATACTCAGCACTATTTTTAATTGAATCAAGCATTTCTCCAAATCCTTGTTCATTACTACCGAATGAAAAACCCTCACGTTCTTGAATTGCGTGCTGCAATTCATGCAACTGCGTAGATTTCATTTCATCAGGACGTGTTTGTCTTGGTCTGTAATTATAAATAGTGTCGTCAAGTTTACTATAAGCTCCACCTGCACTAAAATAAGGTGGCTCTTGAATTATTGTTTTCATCTCCCCAAGACCTTGCTCTGGGTTATAGAAAAATGGATAAACTTTTTTTTGGTTTGGATAAGCATCATATAAAGCATCATGTTTTAAAACATTTTGTGTTTTCATACTTGATTTGTCAGCATCTCGTTTAAAATAACTATCAGGACGTAATCGTGCTTGGCTATCATCTATTTCAAATTTCCAATTGCCGTCAACATCCTTAAACCACCCTGTTTCGTTCCAAATCTTATCCCTTGATGCACCCTTTTTCGCCATTTCTTGAGCAGTTTTTAATGCTTCTTTATTAGCTGTTTTTGCACTACTTCCAGCAAACATACCGAGCACAGCTCCTTTAGGAACACCGCCTAGAAGCCCAACAGGAGCTGACAGCATACCAACATCTAATGCTCCTTTGGTTATTTCTTTTGGGTCTACAGGACGCTCCCCACGAATCATTTTCCCCATATTAACTAAAAATTTTAATGGATCATATGCAAGGCTGGGCATAGCAAATTCTCTCTGCTCGTACTCGCTGACATCATCAATCGGGTCAGTAACTGTACGCTTTAAATATGGAGCTAGTGCTCCCCTATAACTTATTGATGGATCAGGTTGCAAAATATTGGTAAGTGCAGCCATTATCAATCCTTTACACTAGGAATTAATATTTCTGAAGGTGGACCATACTCTTCTAAAACACTTTTCATATTAACTCTCTCTGGTGATGCTCCCCACTCAGGAACTTGCACAATATCTTTCCCATCAAAAATACCATAATGCCTTTGGTTAAAATTTAAAACATCTCCAGCGTTTAAAACTTCCTCTAATCCAGAAATCTCATTCTTACTAAACCATTCATCTACAATGGGAGAGTCTTCTGTAATTTCTATTTTTTTTAATTTACTAAGGTCTGCATCTCCAGTTGTTAATTGAACTGCATATTGACAATTTGAAAATCCACCACCATCACTTACACATTTTTGCATTTTCTTTAAATAGTCTGTAGGAATATCAGACAATGCTCCTTTTGCAATTTTGGTAAGTGCAGGCATTTAAAATCCTTTTTTGCGAGGACGACCTCTTCTTGGTTTTTTCATCATAAAGAAATCACTCGTCACAGGATCTGACTCCATTTTTCCACCAATCCTATAATGATTAAAAACTTCCTCGCCTAATTTTGTTTTCTCGTTCTGTATGCCCTCAGAGAAAAGTTGTTTATAAAAAAATTCTCTTTGATTTGCTTCAAGCTCTTTAGGACTAAATGCATCTCCAAAATTAGCTTTTTGTTGTTTTTTATGAGTTTTTACAAACTCTTCAAACATTCCACCTTTAGTTGGTTTCTCACCCATTAAAAATAGATTCAGATCATCTTGAAAATTTCCAGGCGAAAGTTGATGAAGATCCATCATATCAAAATCTGTTGGGATATAAGTTGAGTTTTTATAATCTTTTAAGACTTTTTCATAAGCTTCTGGAGTGTCTTCAAAATAAAATTTAGAAAGCTCATCTGGTTCCATTGTAGAATTAAATGATCTTTGAATGTCTTTGCCAACCATTTCTTGGAGTTTTGGAGAGCCCTCAAGGACGTCATTTATCCAGTCATAACTAGAAATATTAACCTTTGATGGTTTTGGTATTGTTTCAAGAGCACCTTTTGCAATTTTAGTAAGTGCAGCCATTTAATATCTCCCTTTTATCTCTGGGCCTCCGTGACCCAAGATTTCATCCATAACATTGTGCATGTCACCACCACCATTCATCTTGATGACTTTAACTTTCATGCCTTCATCTTCTTCGACTTCTTCCTCATTAATACCATATTCCATTTGGTGGCATATCAAAAGGAAATTTACAAGCTGATCATCAGAAAGCTCAAGACCTTCAGTGTCATGGGCAAAGCCCATCTTCTCCATAAAAAGCTCTGCGTTGTCGTCCATATTCTCTACATTAATTTCAGCCATTATCGTTGTCCTCTCATCATTTGTAATTGTTGCATTTCTTCAGGAGTCATTGCACTGCCAGCCTGTTTAGGAAGTGCACCTGTTGCTAAGTTTGCAAGTTTTTGTGAGCCTGTTTCCCGACGGCCAGTTGTCCTGCTCTTAATATTGTTAATTGCTTGTTGAAGATATGCAGCTTTGCCTTGCTCAGTAGTCATGTCGGGTGCCGTTGGCAGAGCTCCTTGTTGAGGAGGAGTTCCAAAGTTCTGAGGTTGGACTGGTTGCATCTCTTCAGGAGACATTGCTGCCCCTGATTCTTCACGCAGCATCCTGTTACCAAACTCTTCTTCAGGAGTCATTGCTGCCCCAGCTTGCATTTTTAAAATCTCGTTAATTGTTGCTAACTCATTTTCTGTAAATTCTTCAGCCATCTTTTTGTGCCTCCATTATTTCTTTTTCACGTTCAATTTGTACATCAGCTTGAAGCTTCTTTGCTTTTGAATTCAAATCAGCTTGAGTTTTAGCCATTGCTATTTGCATATCGTTTTTGGCTTTTGCCTTGTCGATCTCTATACTTGTTTTGGCCTTTGCTTGAGTTGCTTGAATGTCTGCTTGAGTTCTAGCTTTTAAAGCATCAGCCTCCATCTTAGCAAGCTGTTGAGCATATTGCAATGGGTTGTTGCCTTGACCTTCAGGAATAAGGCCTTTAATTTTTTGCATGACTGGAGCTTGCTGAACAACTTGTGCAGCTCTTTGGCTGATTGTTAAATCAAGCTGAGGATCAATGTCATCAAGTTTAAACTTCGGATCTCTTAGGTCAGGCAAATTAGGTAAACCAACACCGATGCTTGCTTGCATTCGGCTTCTATATAATAAGGCAACATGCTCTGCTATGTGAGCAATTAAAATTGGCTGTACAGCTTTGACCATTGGAGAGCCACCCAAAGAAGGATCAGAAAGAAACTGAGCATGAACTGCAATGTGAGATTCATGATCTTGGTCTGAGAATGCTTTGATAGCCTTGCCATACATAACAACCATGTTTTCATCAATTGGATCTGCTCGTGAAGCTTTTTGTGGCTCTTCTAAAATCTCATCAATATTAGGAACTCGTATTGCCTCATACATTCTTTTGTAAGCTTCATATTTGTCGTGAAGCTCTGGTGCTGCATTGGCCATTTGTAAGATGGCTTGCGCTTGTGCTATGCGTTGAGCTGTAGAGAAAATGTTTGGGTCACTGACTGGGACAACGTCAATGCGCTTATCAAAATCAGAGGCATTAATAGTTTGACTTGCACCTGTTACTGAAAATTCAAATGACTCAGGAAGGTTTTCTGCATTTAGCTTTGCAAGAAGTTTAAACTCTTGACCTTGAGAATAATGAAGACGTTTGTGGATAGCTGAAAATGATTTACTGCCTTGTTCAATTAAAGCAACAGTAGAACCCACTGGGGCATTAGGATTAACATCACCAACATTTAAGTCTGCGGTCGATGCAAATCTCTGGCCAATCTCAGCCATGTATCCAAGCATTTGAAATAAAACTGCTGATGGCTCTTTAAATGGCAAAGGCATAACAGCCTTCTTAACATCATCAACCGTTGCATCTAGATCAATAAATTCTCCTGGATTGACATCAATCTCTCCACCCGAAACTCTTCCCTTTAATTTAAAACCACCTTGCATGTTTGCAAATGCAGCTGAATCAAGTAATGCTCGCAGTGCACCTGTTGATGCTTTACCTAAACCGCCAATAATATGATAAAGGCCAAAGCCATAGAATCCAAGTCCAGGAAGGAATTTATAACTAACGAACCAGTCTCTTCTTTTTTTACGCTCATCATCTTGAGACCAGTTCCTGCGAACACTTACTATTTTTTCAGCATCATAATCAATCGTAACAACATATGGTAAGGCAACGAGATTTTCAGCTTCAAGGTCATCAGCACCATCAATGCCTTCAAAACTTTCATACACATGCATCTCAAGAAGATTCATAACTTCATCTTCAGCCTCATCACCATAAGCATCAACACCTTCAATATCTGCTGAAACGTCAGGTGAAAGATCTCCACCGTCACCAGAATACTCAACTGGAATATACCAACCTGATTCAACATATTTGTTATAGTCGTTTTTTGGTATTCTTATGACTTGAGTGTATCTTGGTGATGTGTAGAGATCTTTACTTTCAGGTGCGACAACAAAATCTTCTGCTTTGACAAATTGAGAACATTGTCTTTCAAGATTTGCATCCCACCAAACTTTCTTAAATGTCTGGCCAATCAACGGCAAGTGAAAAAGCATTTGATCAAGGTCAGGAAAATATTCAGGCATCTCTTGCGTGATTTGATAATTCATGTAATCACGAACCCGACGAGCTTGGTCTTCAGTCTCTTCATTTGATTCGCCAATGATTGTTGTTTTGACTGGGCCACCAGCTGGGTAAAGTTCAGCAATCGCACGAGCATTAAATTGTGTTGCAGCTTCTGCTATTAAAGGATGCACTACAACACTGAGACCCCTAGAGGCTCGAGCATCTTCACTTTCATTTGAACCACCATCAGGATCTAAAGTCTTCAGCCCACTTTTATATCTCTCTTCCCACTCAGACCTTGCTGACCTGTCTGTATTGTAATTGTCTATAAGTTCAGAAGCCTTAGCAGTTAATTCTTTTTCATCAATAACCTCAGCAAGATTTGAATCAAATTCATTATCTGGCTCTTCAACAACATCAGACTCAGGATCTCCAATTAGAACTTCGTTATTTTCTATTTGCTCAACTTCAAGGTCATCAATCGGAGCACCTTCAGCAAATGGAACATTAGGGACAGGAACAGGAGATCTAGCCATACATTGTTATCCTTCTTTTTATTTCTTGATCGTCATCGTCATAATCTTGAGAATGAGTAACAAACCAACCTTTGCGGAGCCTTAACCAAGCTTGTGTACAAGTATCAACTATATCGTCATTATCACCAGCTGGAAAGGCTGAACAAATATCTATTAAGTTTTTAGCCCATTTTTTCGAAGAAGGAAACCAAATTCTTCCATCTTCTAATAAAGCACTACTAGCATGGGCACGAGCTTCTTTGTCTCTATCAGGGGAATACTCAAGAACAGGAACTCCTGCCATGCGTAAATCTTGCAACAAACTTTGGCCAGAAGCCTTCTTTTCTATGAGAACTGCGTCAGGCTGATATTCATTATATGACTCTTGGGCAATACTTCTTAGCTCAGGATATGTGACACGATCATACCACATGTCTAAAACTATTGCATTGATTTGTCCTTTTTGTTTAAACACTCCCCATGTAGTTCGGGCTGAGTATGAACTCTTTTCTTTTGTAGAAAAGGCAGTGTCCCATGACTGAATAATATATTCAATATCTGGCAAATCATCTTTCTCCCAAGGAACCCACCACTCAGCTTTTAATATTCCTCCACCTTTAGGCATTGGTCTTTGTTGTAGCTGGCCAGCAGAAGCATAACTTCCAAGAGATTTTTCTAAACTTGTCAATGTAATGTCGTCCACTCTTTCTGGCCAGAGAAGCTCGTTGTCCTCTGTGCGAGGATCTGTGAAGAATAAACTTGATCTTGTCGGAGTGGGGTGGCCAATTTCATAACGTGCAGGAAGGCAAAGATGATCCCACTTTTCATGCTCATTAGCTAATATGTGACCAGTCAAATCATTTTCATGAACTCTTTGCATGATAATAATAAAGGCTCCAGTCTTTGGATCATTGAGGCGAGACTGCATTGCCTGATCCCACCAGTCAAGAACTCCCTCTCGTACAGTTGAGGAATCTGCTTCACGAACATTGTGCGGATCGTCAATAACAATAATGTCACCACCCTCACCAGTCAAAGCACCATCAACAGACGTTGCTATTCTCTGGCCAGTCTTGTCGTTCTCAAATCTTTGCTTTTGATTTTGGTCACCTGTTAAGGCAAATGTCTCGCCAAAATGTTTTTTGTACCAAGGACTTTCTACAAGCCTCCGACATTTAACCGAGTCTCTAATAGAAAGTGATGACGCATAAGATGCAAACAGGAATTTTTTTGATGGCTGGAGAGTCCAAGTCCATGCAGGCAAAGCTACCGCAACAGAAATAGATTTCATATGCCGAGGAGGAATATTTATTATCAGACGTTTGATGTTGCCTTCAACAACAGCTTGAAGGTGCTCTGAAATTGCATCAATGTGCCAGTTATCTACAAATTTGCTTGCTGGTTCAATTGTCGGCCAACAGCTCTTGGTAAATTCCTTCAGAGACCTCTTCATCTTCTCCGCTCTCACTTGCGTCAATGACAGCGTGTTCAAGCACTCGTTCAATCGTGTTGAGATCATTATCATTTAATCTGGAAATATCCAGAACCTTTCTCTCTTCAATTTGAGCTGTCACCTCAACAGCCTTTAAATCTGGTATGCATTTTCCTAACAAGGTCTTTGCAGCCATTACTCTTAACTCAGGGTCAGCAGATATATTGCCAGCCTTAGTTGCAATCCCATCAGGGTCTTTTGCATACACAGGGAAAATTTCTTTGCCTTGCATAACTGCAGCAAGGAAACCAACAGGGTCTGCTTGGCCCATGATCCAATTAATTGTAGCAGGGTGATTCCATTTATATCTACTTGACCTTGCTGGCTTTTGGTGTGCGACTGGCTCAACAGATTTAAACCTTCCCTCCCAGCCATTAGGTTTCTCTTTTAGTCTCAATGGAGACTCAGGATCAAACTTAGGACCATTCTTCACAGGTCTTTTAACAACAACACCATGATCTTCTTTTGGAGGATGCTTGCGAGGACGACCTTTTTTTGGTTTCTCATTAACAGTTTTCATAACTTTCTAACCTGTTTGCAGTGGTTAACTGGAAATAACTGTTGCCATTATGTCTTTAAAAAAGGCAAAAAGAAACCCCAAAAATTATTTGGGGCTAAAGTTTATTGGGAGGAGAATAATCTTACCAAACTCCTCTCTTTACTTTATGAGGAAGGAAAACGCAAGAATTAGTTTGCCATGTTTTGTTTTGGTGATAAACTTTTTCACCACAGCCAACTAAAAATTCAATCATAACAATTGAAAGAAAACAAGAAATAAAAACAAAAGAACAAAATGTAAAAACTTTCACCATTACACCTCCATGTCTATCTTTTTATTGTAAACAGGTTCAGATAACATTTTAGCCTTTTCATAAAAATTTATCAAAAACTTTGTAATCTTTTTGCTCATTATTTATTCCTTTCTCAGTATTAAAAATATTCACATCATCATATTCATCTAACAATTTGCTAAAAACAATCTCTCTTAACTGTTGAGATGTTAAGCCATCGACATAATCGTCGACAGCCCTCTCCAACTCAGTCGTTGCCATTTTGTTTCCTTTCTCAGAATATATTATTTTCTTTCGCATAAAGATTAATAAGTCTTTGAAGAACTTTTGTTTTGTTTAATTGTATCATAAGATCTTTTTCCATATGGTTTTGAATCTTAGCCAAAAGAGCATGGTTCTCTTCAGTAAGATTTAATGCAATGAGTTTCCTTTTTGCCATTTTGTTTCCTTTCTCAAAAGAAGAAGCCTCTCCCTGAGGAGAGGCAACTGTATTTTTTAGGCGTTGTTCATCTGGATAGTTCTGCGCAACACTCTAGCTCTTTCATTTTGCGAGAGCTCTTGAATAACATTCAAAACTTTAATCGCAAATCTGCGCTCATGTTCAGCAGTGAATGTTTTTGTTCTTGGTCTTTTCAAACCAATCTTTTTAAGAGTGTCTTGATCGAGTTCATCAATGTTCATTTTTTTCCTTTCTCAGTTATATATATTGTA
>TARA_R110002050_G_scaffold49818_2_pt1 | contig 10521 bp, 9 predicted proteins | sample TARA_R110002050 | Tara Oceans TARA_R110002050 (sample SAMEA4396988) | marine metagenome | biome: Polar Biome; feature: [DCM] deep chlorophyll maximum layer (ENVO:01000326); material: water (ENVO:00002006), including particulate matter (ENVO:01000060) such as... | depth 25 m
CTCAATTTTTCAATTGTTACTGGAAGCTGCAGTAATTTGTAGCTAGAAATCAGCTTAGTAACTCCTTAAAAGCAAAAAATTCATGGTAGCCCAATTTCTTAAGATATTCTAAATCATCTGCTTGGGGCATAATCCAAACAAAGTCTCCCCCCCAGGCCCCTAAAGACTTAAAGCCCCCTTTTAGGTGAGGGAATCGTTGTATTTTAAGACTTTCTTGCTGAATTAAAAGTCCAGTAATTTTTTCGTGCTCCGCCATCCAATTTATTAATTCAAGCTCACTTTGAAGGCTTAAAAGAGCATCGCTTAATTGAGAAATGTCATTGACTAATGTGGGCTGTTTTTCTAATCGATCATAACGTAAGACCTCAGTACTGCTAATTTGCTTTTCCCCTAAGTACAAGAAATAGGTTTTATCCAATATTTGTGGAAGCTCCACAGTCTTCCATTCGGCTTGGCGGTGCGCCATTAAGTGGTAGCAAATAGTTCGCTTTTCAATCGCAGTTGCCACATCATAGCCGCTGCCTTTTAGATGACGGAAAAATAACTCCATAGCATCTTTTTCAGCCCATTCTGCTATCAACGAAATTAAAGTACTACTGCTTCCTAAGCCCCATTCACGCTTAAAATTTAGCTGAGTTTCTACCCCTAAGCCACCAGGGATATTTTGGTCGAAAGCATCCAATAGAAGAGCGTGAATTAATTCCGCCTTTGGTAAATCGTTGGTTTTTAGTATTTCACCATCGGTCGATAAAACAATGTGTAGCCAACAGTACCCATCTTCCGTAAGGGCATTCCACTCTAAGGTAGATGTGTTCTTAGTTTTATATAGTTCTAAAAACTGCCCTCGATGGCTGGGGCAAGAGATGGCTCTGGCTCCGTCAAGAACAGCATATTCTCCACTTAGCAATAGTTTACCGGGGGCGAAATAAGGCAAGTTTTTAAGATTTTTTACTGGTCACTTTCGGAGCCGGAATACCGCGCAACTCACAAAATTTATTTACCGCAGCGCTGTGTGAAACTACTTTGTCTTTGAAAAAATTGACAATCGTATCTTTTTCGTCGGCCGAAGCTTCAAGCTGGTTAAGAATATTTAGCAGGTGCATTTTCATGTGCCCTTTCTGAATGCCAGTCGTGGTTAAAGCGCGCAGAGCGGCAAAGTTTTGCGCTAATCCGCTTGAAGCTATAATGGACATTAATTCATCTGCACTTGGATGCCCTAACATTTCTAAGGCAAACTTAACCATGGGGTGTAAACTGGTTAAACCACCCACGGTGCCAAGGGCTAGGGGAAGGTCGATCCAAAATTTAAAGGTATCGCCTTCAATGCTGCAATGGCTTAAACTGCTGTATTTGCCATTGCGCGAGGCGTAAGTATGGCAGGCAGCTTCCACCGCTCTAAAATCGTTTCCAGTAGCGATAACTACGGCGTCAACGCCATTCATAATTCCCTTATTATGGGTAGTAGCACGATAAGGTTCAATTTCAGCGATACGCACGGCACGCTGAAATTTACGGGCAAAATCCTCCGGCGAAATGCCTGCATCGCCGTCCAATTCGGATATTTTACAGCTTACTTCAGAACGTACCACACATTCGGGGGTATAGTTCGAAAGAATACACATCACTACTTCAATAGCTTGCTCATTTGCTGTAAAGCGATTATCCGCTTTAATTTCTCTTTGTAAGGTTTGCGAAAATTGCTCGAGACAGGAGTTTATGAAATTAGCCCCCATAGAATCGCAGGTATCGAACTGCGCTTCTAGCTGCCAATAATTAGGCATGTCGGCGCTCTTATCCTTCAAAACAATAGACTCAATACCGCCACCCCGGGCGCGCATATTGGCCGTCAATGACTCAGTATCTTTATAAAAGTGGTTTTTTATTTCTTTAAAAAAACCTTTTAATTTCTGGCTATCGCCTTCATAAATAAAGTGAACATGTCCCACTTTGATGGTCGACAAAATGGTGGTTTTAAAACCACCTCTTTCCAACCAATAGCTCGCACTTTTTGAAGCTGCCGCCACTACGGAACTTTCTTCAATGGCCATGGGGATGGCATAAAGTTTACCGTCAATTTTAAAGTTGGGAGCCACTCCAAATGGAGTATAAAAGTTAGAGATCGTATTTTCTATAAATTCATCGTGAAGCTTTTGCGTTTTCGCATCTTCATGCCAATACTTGCGCAATAATGCAGCGGCTTCTTCACTTTGATTAAAATACTGATCGGTAATCCACTCAATCTTAGCTTCTTTGCTAAGTTTTGAAAATCCTTTAATGGCTTTACGCATGGGCTAAAAATAAGTTCAAATATACGATTGTATTTTCCTTAACCTTACATTTGCTGCATTGTTGTAAAAGGTCTTTAAATTCTTTAATTGTGAAGGAAATTCGTTGTGAACACTGCAATACCTGGACGGATGGTTATCAGGAGTATTGTGGCCATTGTGGTGGTAAATTACATGAAAAGCACCTCAATGAAATTAAGGAACGCGAGGCGATCGAGTTAAGAGGTATTCCCTTGGTTAAAATTAACCCAGATGCTCCTTTTTTTACCCGAGGATTTTTGCAAGTAATCCGTTTTATTCAGCTTATATTTTTAACCCTTATCAGCTTAATTGCCTCCATGGCAAGCTCAACGGTGCACTAATGATTCGATGGTTTTCGCCTTATTTTTGGTTTAGCTTTTTAGTTTTTTCAGCGAACCAAGTTTTGGAGCGGTACCATAAAATCCCTCTACTATATTCTTATTTGGATGATCTTCTGGCGCCCGGTATCGTATTGGGTTTTGCGCTTTTCTTTTTCCAGAAGGTTTTTCCTGCCGACGAGAGTTTTATTTTAGAGACGAAGCTTTTAGTAATATTTGTACTTGTTTACAGTCTCCTGTTTGAATTTCTCTATCCTTGGGATGACCCGCGACACACTTCAGATTATTGGGATATATTGGCTTATGCTACGGGAACTTTTGCCTTTTACATCTGGGGCAACCGCCCGCTAATACAGGCTGTTTAAGCTAAATTCGACTAAAACTTGGAGCCCCAGTTTTTCACTCTATTGGTGATAGAAGTTGTAGTATTCATGCATTCTACTATTGTAAGCCGCAACCATCTCCGCTTTGGAACGTTCCTTTAAATTAAAAAAGACAAAGCGACGCTCAAAGTTGGGCAGGCTATTGTCTAGGTTAAGCAGTCGTTGATCCATAATAATAAGTCCATCGATTCCTAAATCTGGGGTTTCAGCAAATTCGGCGGTGTAGAATTTGTTGAGTTTGACGGATACCACTTCTCGATTGGCATCGAAAACATTTCCCTCTAAATTACCACTGCGAATCGCTTCAGAATCTTGGGCATAAAAGAAATAAACCGGGCAGAAATCAAATGTTTGGGTGAACGACAGGAGGGTTTCGCGGTTTTCAAGACGCTGCTCTTGGGCTAATTTTTCGGCCTCTTTCGCGCGGCCATTCGATTTTAAAACTTCCATAGTTTTGGTGCGGTCTTGCAAGCGGACCAATAGGGCGGAGTTTTTTAACTGATTAACAAATTCTTCGCGACTAATTTCTTTCTTCTCAGCCTGGTTTTCTTGGGCTTTTAGGCTGGGGCCTGATGCGCATAGAAGAAAAATTAAGCAGGTAAAAATATAACGGCTAGAGCTTAAATTCTTCATATTTTAATAGTCTTTATTCGTGATCGGTAGTAACTTGCAGGGGCATTCAGCCTAGAGCTAACAAATTTAATAATTCCAAACCTACAAAATGTCCGATTTAGATATTACTCGTCAGTATAGACCACTTCCTATTCGTGAGGTTGCTCAGAAACTTAATATTTCTGAAGACCAGCTTGAATTGTACGGAAACTTAAAAGCTAAGGTTGCTTTAAATACCGCCCAAGGCCAGGATGATGGCCACTTAATTTTAGTTTCGGCCATATCACCAACACCTGCGGGTGAAGGCAAAACCACCGTATCTATTGGTCTGCACGATGGCCTTTCTAGATTAGGCCATAAGTCGATTGCTGTTTTGCGCGAGCCTTCATTGGGTCCCGTATTTGGAATTAAGGGTGGCGCCACGGGTGGCGGTCATTCGCAAGTAGTGCCAATGGAGGATATTAACCTCAATTTTACCGGTGATTTCGGGATGATTGAGAAAGCGCATAATTTACTTTCCGCACTTTTAGATAATCACATTCATTTTCAATTAGAACCGGCCATTGATCCTCGTACAATTTTATGGAAGCGCGTAGTGGATTTAAACGATCGTGCTTTGCGTTTTGTAAATGTTGGTTTGGGCGGAAAGATGCATGGCGTTCCGCGCGAAAGTGGTTTTGATATAACCGCGGCTTCAGAAGTGATGGCCATTTTGTGCATGTCTCTTGATTTGATGGATTTAAAGCGTCGTTTAGGAAATATATTAGTCGCTTATACCTTTGACAGAAAGCCTGTATATGCCCGCGATTTAAAAGCAGAAGGCGCGATGGCAACTCTTTTAAAAGACGTGGTTAAGCCCAATCTTGTGCAAACACTAGAAGGCAACCCTGTTTTATTACACGGTGGACCATTTGCCAATATTGCCCAGGGAACAAATACTATTATCGCCACACAAATGGGTTTAAAATTAGCCGATTACACAGTAACAGAAGCGGGTTTCGGCTTTGATTTAGGGGGCGAGAAATTCCTAGATATTAAATGTAGAGCGGCAGGCTTTAAACCAGCATTAGTGGTAATTGTCGCCACCATTAGGGCCTTGAAATACCATGGAGCCAAGGCTTTAGATAATTTACAAGAAAGCGATGTAGCGGCTGTAAATGCGGGGATGGTTAATTTGGAGAAACATTTAGAAAATGCCAAAAAGTTTGGCCTAAAAGCGGTAGTAGCTATCAATGAGTTTAGTGGCGATGCGCCCGAAGAAATTGCGGCGGTAGTGGAGGCTTGCGCCCAATTGGGTGTACAGGCGATTTCTAGCACCGCTTGGACCAATGGAGGTAATGGTGCGAAAAATCTTGCTGCTGCGGTGGTTAGTGAAATTGAAAACGGTGGGAGTAATTTTAAAGTTCTTTACGATCTCAATTTGTCGATGCGAGAAAAGATTGAAACCATTGCCACCGAAATTTACGGTGCAGGCCGCGTAGAATATAGCTCTAAGGCTTTACGCGACTTGAAAAACATTGCAGAGCTTGGTTTGGAATCTTTACCCGTTTGTATGGCTAAGACTCAAAAATCACTAAGCGACAACCCGAAACTGATTGGGCGTCCTAGTGGTTTTGTTTTCGCTATTCGCGGGATCGAAATTGCAGCCGGAGCCGGTTTTGTTGTGCCCTTGGCGGGAGATATAATGCGCATGCCTGGCTTGCCAAGAGTGCCAGCAGCTCAAAAAATTGACATAGATGCAGACGGAAATATTTCTGGGCTGTTTTAATAATTAAAGTAGATTGAACTTTTTAATAAGAGCACAGAATAAAACTGTGCTCTTATTTTTTACTTTCTCGGCAATAAAGAAGCCGAAGACAATGGAAGATTGAAAAATATATTGAAAATATGAACGACAAAGTTTTTTACCTTGCTACTTGCTCAACCTGTAAGGGCATAATGAAGACATGGGACTTAAGCGGTATAGAAGAGCAGGATCTTAAAAAAGAAGCTATCAACGAAAGTGAACTAGAATTTTTAAGAGCAAGAGTTGACAGCTACGAAGACTTATTGAATAAGAGAGCACGATTATTGAAACAACATGATTTACTTGATGGTACGGGGCGGGAAGAGCAAATCAAACAGCTAATCCTTTCGCATTATAGTTTTTTGAAACGGCCTATTTTGGTCTTGAAAAATGAAATATTTGTTGGAAATTCAGCCAAAATTACTGAAGCAGCTAAACTTGCTCTGGAGAACCGTTAATTTAGTTTAGAATTATAGATGGCAGAAGATACTCCTCAAAACAGTAGCCCCGAAAATAAAGAAGAGCACAGCTCCTCAACCTATTTAGCCATAGCTTTTCGCTCGCTGCGGATGCTGGTTTATCGCACCCTACGCATTCAAGATAATGCCGACCCAAATGACACGATCGAGTCGATTAAGGTGGATATTGACTTTAAAGGCTACAATGTTTGGATTCTCATCTTTAGTATTCTTATTGCCTCGATTGGCTTAAATGTCAATTCGGGTGCAGTAGTGATTGGAGCGATGTTAATCTCTCCTTTAATGGGCCCTATTTTGGGGGTAGGATTAAGTTTAGGGATTAATGATTGGTCGACCATGAAACGTTCGCTGCAAAATTTTGCGGTGATGTTTACGGTAAGTATTATTACTAGTACGGTTTACTTTTTACTCACTCCTCTAGTAGATGCGCAATCGGAATTGCTGGCTCGTACTCGTCCCACTTTACTAGATGTAATTGTGGCTTTTATTGGTGGATTAGCAGGGATTTTAGCTGCTAATCGCAAAATTAAGAATAATGTAGTGCCTGGTGTAGCTATTGCCACCGCCTTAATGCCGCCACTTTGTACCGCTGGTTATGGAATTGCCACCGGGCAGTGGGGTTTCTTTTTTGGTGCTTTTTACCTCTTTTTAATTAATAGTATTTTCATCTCTTTGGCAACTTTTTTAACAGTTCGCTTTCTCGCTTTTCCCGTGAAAGATTTTGTGGATCCAGAGAGAGCCAAACGAGCAAGACGTTACGTTTTTGCGGTTTTACTTTTAATTATCGTACCCAGTGGTTTTACCTTCTACCAAGTTGTTTCTGAATCATATTTAACGAGGAGGGTAGATGAATTTGTGCAAGAAAATATCTTTTATGATGGGGCAGAGTTGGTAAAGAAGGACTTCATTGCAAATGAAGATGATACTCACTCCCTCAATTTGGTTTTCTTTGGGGAAAATATTCCCCTTAAAGTAGTTGATTCCTGGCGGAAGAAACTTACAAATTACAATCTCGAAAACATTCAGATCAAGGTGGTTCAACCCCAAAGTATGGAGGAAATGAATTCTACCGAAGTGAATAAATTGGTAGATGTATTTAGCAAGAGTCAGATCGAATTGCAAACCAAAGAGCAAACCATTACGCAATTGCGTTTAGCCTTGAATCAGGAAATGAATATGCGTTTACCCATAGACCAATTAATGGCCGAGTTAAAGGTGAACCATCCCCGTTTGCATACCATCGGTATGGCACGAATGATTGAGCTAAACGAAGGAGAGAAAGACACTTTAATTACCACCAATTTATACTGGAGTTTGCAAGATACCCTTGGCTTAAAACCTGAGTCGGAGCAAATTAGTGACTGGTTAAAAGTGCGCCTAAATCTCGATACAGTGGTGGTGCATAATCTTATTCGTATTCCTCAAGAATCAGCTCCTAAGCCTAAGGCTTTGGGGAAGATGAATTAGTCTTTTACTTTTAACTCCGCCTTTAATTCAGGATTGAGAAATAAATGGGAGTACACTTTTAGTTCTCTTGGATTGAACATGGCAATATCGTCAATAAAAAGAGGGATGAAACTTCCTTCTACGATCGCTTTAATGCCAAAGACTTCTTCTTTTGCTTCCCATAAAATTACCCCCTGACTGTAATCCCCGTCTGGGTCAATTTTAAATTCAAGAATATCCCATTCGTAAATGTAGCGGTTATTGCGATCGCGAAAGCCGATGTACTCGTCTAGTTCATCGTAGTCGATGGCATATCCACGCCACCAAAATCCATCGCGAGAATAAAGAATCATAGTAGGACTAACCTTGCGCATGTAGCCCACAATTTGTTCTCCTTTTCTTAGCCTAAAACGTTTCTCGGGATTTGACATTTTTTCACTTTTAGACCTAACTTATTTTTGCGCTAAAAGTTTATCCTTTAAGTAAGGAGCAGTTACCGATTCTTTGCAATAGATCATCTCTTCTGGTGTGCCTTCAAAAATAAGGGCACCCCCTTTTTCGCCTCCTTCAGGTCCTAAATCAATAATCCAGTCAGCACATTTCATTACATCCGGATGATGCTCAATAACCACGATGCTGTGCCCGTTTTTAAGGAGGGCATAAAGACTTTGCAGTAATTTTTGAATATCGTGAAAATGCAGGCCAGTGGTCGGTTCATCAAAGATGAAAAGCACCGGGTCTTTAGCGCTTCCTTTAGAGAGAAAAGTAGCCAGTTTAATACGCTGCGCTTCACCACCCGAAAGAGTGGACGAGCTTTGTCCTAGGCTAACATAGCCTAAGCCCACATCTTGTAAGGGCTGCAGTTTCGCGGCAATTTTAGTTTGATCCTCTTGATTAAAGAATGTGATGGCATCATCTACGGTAAGTTCTAAAATATCGAAAATGGATTTGTCGGCCAGTTTTACATCAAGTATTTCTTTTCGGAAGCGTTTACCGTGGCACACATCACACTTTAAGTGAACGTCAGCCATAAACTGCATCTCTATGGTAATCTCACCCTCGCCTTGGCATTTATCGCATCTACCGCCATCTATATTAAATGAGAAATAGCCCGCTTTATATTTTCTTGCTTTAGCTAAGGGCAAGCTGGTATAAAGTTGACGAATATCGTCGTAGGCCTTAATATAGGTTACAGGATTACTGCGACTACTTTTACCAATGGGGTTTTGATCGATAAACTCTACATCGCTGATATCCTGCCAGGCACCTTCGAAGCTACTGTGCTTACCTGTTTTTTCACCGTAGCCTCCTAAACGCTTTTTTAAAGCAGGGAATAAAATCTTCTTAATCAAACTACTTTTCCCAGAACCGCTCATACCCGTTACCACAGTGAAGCAGTGGAGGGGAAATTTAACATCAATGTTTTTCAGGTTGTTTTCACGCGCTCCCTTTAGTTCTATGAATTTACGTGGTTCCTTTTTTATGGGAATTTTAATTTGGTCGACGCCGCGTAAATAATCGGCAGTATGGCTGTTTTTTGCTTTGAGCAGATCCTCATAAACTCCTTCAAAAACAACTTCTCCGCCATTGCTGCCTGCTTCAGGGCCGATGTCGATAATATAATCGGCGGCGAGCATCATCTCTTCATCGTGCTCTACCACCACCACGGTATTACCCAAGTCGCGAAGTTCCTTAACCACTTCTATTAATTTGGCGGTATCTCTCGGGTGTAAGCCAATACTAGGCTCATCCAAAATATAAGTAGACCCCACTAAAGCGCTGCCCAAACTAGTAGCGAGGTTAATTCGTTGCGATTCACCTCCTGATAAGGTACTGGAAAGGCGATTTAAATTAAGATAGGGTAAACCCACTTTACAGAGATAGGAAAGGCGATTTTCGATTTCCAATAATAGCCTTTTGGCGATGGCATGTTCTTGCTCGCTAAGCTTTAATTCTTGAAAATGGGTGAGCAGTTGATCGATTGGCCAAGACACTAGTTCTGAAATAGAATATCCACCAATTTTGACATAGTTCGCTTCTTTGCGCAAGCGTGCCCCTTTACAAGAAGTACATTTAGTTTTTCCACGGTAACGCGAGAGCATTACGCGGAACTGAATTTTATAACTTTTCGTTTCCAGGTAACTAAAGAACTCATCTAGGCCACGAAAGTGGGCACTACCTTCCCAAAGCATGGCTTTTTCGCTTTCGTTTAGCTCGAAGATGGGACGATGAATGGGAAATTTTGCCTTTTCTGCTCCTGCAATAAATTGATTTTTCCACTCACTCATTTTTTCCCCACGCCAAGGTACAATCGCATCTTGGTAAACCGAAAGAGAGTTGTCGGGAATCACTAAATCTTCGTCGATGCCCATAATGTTTCCGAATCCTTCGCATTTCGGACAAGCGCCAAAGGGGTTATTAAAGCTAAAGAGATGAATGCTGGGTTCTTCGAATTCCATGCCGTCAATCTCAAATTTATTGGAAAATTGATGCGCTTCTTCTTCACCACTTATTTGAATGAAGCAGATCCCTCTGCCTTCAAAAAAGGCCGTTTGCACCGAGTCGGCCAAACGGTTCAGGTTTTCTTCGGTGCTCCAATCCGCTACCAAGCGATCAACTACAATTTCTAATTTGTCAGTTTTTTTATATGCTTTTAGGTCGAAATCACTGATGCGCAGTAGTTCTCCATTTTGAGCCATACGCGAAAAGCCCTGCTGCGAAAGGATTTCTAGCTGATCTTCTAACTTTCGATCGTGGAGAATGAGTGGACATTTAATGATAAACTTGGTATTAGCAGGTAGCGCCTTTACGTAGATAAGAACATCCTCAAGTTGATGTTTTTTTACCTTATTACCGCTTATAGGAGAGTAGGTAACTCCCACTCGGGCATAGAGAACTTTTAGGTAATCGTAAATTTCGGTTACCGTTCCCACGGTAGAGCGGGGGTTTCTTGAAATCACTTTTTGCTCAATGGCCACGGCAGGTGATAAACCTTTAATGCTGTCCACTTCTGGTTTATCAAGGCGGCCTAAGAACTGGCGCGCATAAGAACTTAGGCTTTCAACGTAGCGACGCTGACCTTCGGCATATAAAGTATCGAAGGCTAAAGATGATTTTCCAGAGCCCGAAAGTCCAGTTATTACCGTTAAGCTCTGATGTGGGATGCTAATA
>TARA_R110002050_G_scaffold214559_2_pt1 | contig 10520 bp, 18 predicted proteins | sample TARA_R110002050 | Tara Oceans TARA_R110002050 (sample SAMEA4396988) | marine metagenome | biome: Polar Biome; feature: [DCM] deep chlorophyll maximum layer (ENVO:01000326); material: water (ENVO:00002006), including particulate matter (ENVO:01000060) such as... | depth 25 m
AGAGAGATAACATTCCCTTATAAGATAGTTATAGAGTCTTCTAAGTTGTGTACGACCATAGATAGATATATTAAATTGTTGTTTAGTGTACTTGTCTCTTTTTGTCTGGCGTTCAATAAAACCATTGTTCAATAGTCGTTTGTGTTCTCTATAAAATTGATGAGGTGATGAAATCTTTACCAGTTCCATTTTGTCCAGGAGTTTTAATACTTGTTTAATCTCATAGTAAGTAAACTCTGATTGACATTCTGATTCTATTATACTACATCCAAGAAAGATATAAATTGTCTTTGGTGTAAAGTCATTGTCCAGGCTTCGCAAGTATTTCTGGATGGCTTTGTTGTGGCTGAATAGTTCTCTTAATTTGTTGGCTACTTTCATTTAGTTTTATGTTGGTTTTGTTTTGTGGTTAAATTGTTCAAAGCATTACTCCATCTTAATAAAGAGGAGGATAAAATTAATAATGTGTTCCTGGTGTCAAATTATTTCGTATTGGTTTCCTTTTTAGCATAGTAAATGATGAAAATGCATCACAAAACATATAGAACCAGTATGTAAACGCCTGGTAATCAGTAGTGTTGTGTATATTTGTTCGATTCCTATTGAGAATCGGTTTTGTTTTTAGAATGCCAAATATCCATAGTACCCAGTAATCCAAATCCACTTCCACTCTCAGACAACCGACACCATATATATACTATTATCACATGAAGATGCCTACAATGGATTTCTGAGCAAATTTAAGAAACTTTTTTTAATTTTTAATGCCATCCTATCAAAGTGTTTTTGATCGTTTGTTAGACAAAGGATTTGGGGTGATAAAAAGTTGTTCGGTAATAATGTAATATATTAATAAGATATAGTATACTAGTATATAATATACTTATATATATATAATATACTAATATATATTAAACTACCAAATTTATTTTAGATAGACAACTTGGCTACCTATGCTAGACACAATGGCTATCAGTTCAAAACAATGTTAATAACACATTGATAACTAGGCATTAACTATCGTTCATATTATTTATTTTTATGGCATGAATATGATTGGATCAAAGATAGCAGTTAAGGTTTCAAAAAAATATAACGATGAGGTTACGTTTGGAAACGGAGACAAGTTATACTTAGATGTAACATTTAATCCAGAACACCATGTTACAATATGTGGAGAGGTCGTGGCTCTACCTAGAGGCAAATGGTGTAAGGATACTCGTGGTGATCTATTAGCACAGGAATTAGAAGTAGGTGATAAAGTCTATTTCAATTATTTAACTGTCGACAAAGAGAACTTGATCTTCGGAGAGAATGACATATATACTTGTAATTTAGAAGATTGTTTTTGTAAAGTTGATGGGACTGGAATAACTGCTATCTCCAATCATGTTTTAATTGAGCCTGATATGAAAGATGAAATGATTGGCTCTTTTTATGTAGGCCAACCTAAGATGTCAGAAACTGAAGGGTATGTAAGATTTGTTAGTACCCCCAAAAAAAATAAAGACGAATTATTAACTCCAGGAGATCATGTTATGTTTCATGAAAGAAATGCTTTTCTAAACACGATAGAGGAGATTAAATTTTATATAATGAAGCAAGAGGATGTTTTTGGAAAAATAGAAGAACACTCTGGAAGGCCCATATGATATACCCCAATGTATAAGTGACCATGCTCGGCTTTATGTTGATTCAAGAGTTATGGCCAATAGAGAACACTACAAAAAACTTTATTGGAAATCTAGGTCTTATGAATATAAGAACCCCATATTGTTTGACCACCCAGTAGATAATGAATTTTATACAGACTTTAAAGGCATACTTGCTGAGTTACTTGTACGTCATAACTTTGATTTAAAAGGGACAAACTATACAACCTCAGCGTTTGTAAAAGAAAAAGGGGTAAGTGATCCAGACTTAATAGCCAACGATTATAAGATAGATGTAAAGGGATGTGAAAGATCCTTAAAGGTAAATATGTTTACTATAGACAAGTTAGATGTTGACTATATCATATTTGTTTTATTCCTTTCTGGAAAGAGGTATGTTATACTAAACTTTAAAAAGGAAGATATAAAAGAATGGGATCTTGTTACTGTTAATGAAAGAAACAAGTATTATGAATTCAAGGTAGATAAAAGACGTTGGAGATATGACACCCCAAATTCTGATACCCCCAATCAAAAAAATTTTAAAATCGAGTCGGATAAATGAAGAACCACACGAAACTATATCATAAACATTTTATGTATGATCCAGGTGATTGGATAGGTTGTGAGGTTTGTAATAAAACAGCAGTTGATATTCATCATATAGATGCAAGAGGTTTAGGAGGTTCTAAAGAAAAAGACACCCCAGAAAACCTAATGGCACTTTGTAGAGAATGTCACTCATACTTTGGAGATAAAAAACAATTTAAAGAAATGCTTAAAACTATGCACTATGTCAACGTCAAAAAAATCATTGAAAGAGAATCCTAAAAATATTTTAAAAAGAATATTACAACTCAAATTAAAACACCCTTATCATCCTACGATAAAAAAACTGCAAGTCTTGTATGATATGATGGTTTCTAAAAAACCTAAAGCCTAGATACTAAACGATCTATCTTATCAATGATATTTAATTTAACACCATAAAGATCAGATGAGTTTGCACTCTCCAATGTTTGTAACGTATCTATAAGCAACTCTAATTTTCTCATATTGAGAACCTCTTCTTTATCCTCTAATGTTACTTTAAAGGGAATATGATCATGATTTAAATCTGACATTTATTAATGTTTATAAGTTAAAATGAAAATTGATCAAATGGTGGCTAGCATTGGACAGCATAGGTAGACCTTAAAATCCAAAGCACCTAATTTAAAACCACTTATTATACTGACCAACAGTATTAAATCCTGCACTAGGATCATACTCTTTTTTTTCTTTCTTTTTCTTGTCAGGTAGTTTTGTTTTTTCAATCTTTTTAAGTTGAGGCATTTCAGAATTAACCTCTATAGGTTGTATGCCTTTTGGTTGGATTTTACTTACAGCCTCAACCTTCTTAATGGTTTTAGCAGTCTTCGCTGCTTTGGCTGCTTTCGCTGCCTTTGCCATTTTTGCTACCTTTGCTATTTTTGCTGCTGCTACTATACCTGCCATAACTATTTCTTTTTAATTTTTTTTACTTTACCATTATGAGTTCTCGCAAATATGTGAGTCTCTGTTTCACGAATTTTTGTTCCGTAGTATTTCTTACCACCAAACATCCATGATATTTTTTTTGCTATTTTTTTTTCAGCCATAACTTAATATTTAGGCTTTGGTTTTGGCTTAACCTTTGGCTTTACTTTTTTTATTTTTGGATACCCCATTACGTTCTGTTTTTTTCTTTTAGAGCAGCCAACCTACCTTCTGGTGTTGACATCTTATCCAAGTTTGCTTGAAGATCTTTTATCTGATTTTTTTGTCTTTTTTCCCAAGCAGCATGAGCCTCTGTACCAACTGGATGTGGATTAACTTTTGCCTTTGGTTTTACTTTTTTTATTTTTTTAGTTGCCATTATTTTCCTATTTTATTCATTGCTATTTTGTGTGACTCTGCAAAAGACTTTCCGTTTCTCATTGCTCCTATCATATATTTCATGTGAGCAAGGCTATGATGTTTTTTATGTTTATTCATAGTAGCCTTTTGGCTATCAGATAAACCACTCATATTTACTTTCTTAATTTCCTTTGCCATCTTTTACTTTATTAATTTCTTTAATAGAATAAACCCAATCTTCGCTATGTCTGTTTCTGTTATATTGATCTATAAGCCATTCGTCTGACCTATCATTACTTATAACATCCTTTACATTTCTTGAGTTCTTTCCCACACTTACATTTTTTTTTAATTTTAGAAGCCATTATAAATAATTTTTATGAGCCACATCCCACACATTCTACAAAAGAGTCTGTGGGTTTTACTCCATTTATTTTCATTTTAATATTATGGATCTTGTCAGCAAGTTCCATTTGAACACCAAAATCATCAGTATTTTTTTTCTGTAATTCTAGTTCTTCAATTTCTTTTTCAAAGTCAGACATTATTTACCACCCTTTTTAATCATTTTCTTAGTCTTTCCTTCATAATACTTTTTACCAGTATTAGTATCCTCCATGTTTTCTTGCTTTACTGGAGTAACTGTGGTATCCATATTTAACTTTTCTTTGACTTTCTTTTTAATAGCCTGTATCTTTTCACCAGTTTCAGTTCTGGTTTTAGTTTGTTTAAAGTTTTCTTTAATAGATTTGTTCTTGATTTTTCTTTCAAGATTCATCGCCCTATTCTCTTTTCCAAGTGCTCTTAACTTAGCAATCTTTTCTCTGAGCCTTTTAATTTTTTCTTCATCCATAACTATAATCTTATGTTTATTCCTGCTTTTAAACTGGAAATATTTCTATCCCAAAACTTAGTAATTTCGTACTCAGTAAATATACCAATACGTTTCCATACCCTCACTCCAAAATTCAATCCAACATTATAATCAATGTAATTTGTATCCTGCCCTCTCTGTTCTAATAAGTAGGAATATGAAAAATCAGAGTCACCAATAATGTGATTATGAACACCTGGATAAACTGATGCCCAACCATGAATCCATAAATCTGGTCTGTAATAATAATAATCAGCACCTACCACTAAAGATAGAGTTCCTAAAGTTCCAATTTTATTAAATTCAGTTGTGTTATAATCATTTACTAAGTCGACATAATGGTTTGTTCTAAAATCACGATCTGTATCGGCAACCCTTTCACCTTCTTCATCAATCCAATACCAATCATAATTATCTAAAACATTATCATTGTCGTAATCAATACCATAATATATATCTGCATAACCATAATCATATGCTAATTCCCACCAAGGAAAATCAGTAAGGTAAGCCTCAATAGGATTAAAGCCATACGCTTGATGTGTTCTTAATACAGCACCTGTACTAAACGCTAATCTTTTACCAACCTGTGCTCTAAATCTTAAATCAATAGATTTAAAATCTAAATCTCTTTGATCATTTTTTAAAGACTCTCCTTTGATCATCCACCATTTAGATATATATCTAATTAAGTATTTGTGATTATCGTAATCTCTATTTTGTATTCTACCTTTATCAATTTGGAATACATATTCTAATCCTCTTACTGGAGAATAATTAGAATTTAAAGATGATGGTTCATCACCTACATAAAATTCACCTTGTTTTTTTTGATAACCCAAACGAGATACTTTACGAATACCTAAAGATAAATTAAAGTTGTTGTCCCACTCTGGTGTAATGTCTTGAACCTCACCTCCCTGAGTTACAAAGTATTCGGTAGGTGCATCAAAACCATTTTCTTCCTGATAAGATGTGTATACAGTTGCATACTTAAAAAGATAATCGTATGCCTTTTTAACTTTTGTTTGAGCCTGAGAATTAACACTAACCAATAGTGCTAATAGAAAAAATATTTTTTTCATTATTAAAATTTAGATTCAATCACCTTGTCTATCTCTTTTTGGATGTCGGTGATTTTAACATCAAGTTCAAAAAGTATGTTTGCCTCCCAACGCCTAACAATTTGACCATTGTCATATATAACTATTGTTGGTACTACTGAAATGCCTTCGTCTATCATGGCATCTTGATTTTTCTCAATATCTATTCTATGCCTAGATGCATTAGATAGATCACCCCAATTTTTTAGTTCTTTATTTTCTACAAAAGATGCAGTAAAACAAACAACAGATATGCCATCTTTATATTGTTGAGAATAAGAATTTATGCTAAATGACAGCATAAATAATAAAACGACAAGTCTTTTACTTAGATAGTTCATACATTCTTTCTTCCATTTTGCTTAATTGCTCTTGTATGGCTTTTACATTGTCGTCAATATTGTTTATTTGGTTTCTGACCAAATTATCTTTCATATCAAACTCAACCCTACTAATTGGAGGATCAGGAAGTATATAATCTTTTTTGTCAAGTTTCCCATCGATTTGTGCTTGAACTGTAAACCAGAAACTTACTAGTGTAAAGAAAAACGCACCAATCCCTACTAAAGATTGTATGGACATTGTAAATTCTGTTTCTTTCGATATCTTCATTTTATTACCATGTTTTACAGGCCCAGTATCTTGCTTTCCATCTAGGCCCAGGGTTTTCGCATTTATGTCTTGCACGAAATGATTTTCTTCGAGCAGGAATATTTTTCTTAATTTTCATGTTAGGATCGCCAAAATGCACAACAGTAATTTTACCATTGGGTTTTTTAACATAGACCTTGCTCTTCTTTGCAGGTCTTTCCGATTTCATGATTTTATTAAGAGTGACATTCTTCCCTTGGTACAAAGCCATTATCGTAATTTTGATCCAAATATAGTATTTGACATCACGACCACTACAAATATTTAATAGTCAATACCATGTATGTCCTTCTGTTATCGATGTAAAAATGAGTAATGAATTTTCAGACATAAATTTTTACAACACATTAATACTAAAGACATACTTTTGTTCAAAACCAACAATATGTCTTTAACTGAAATCTTCAACAAAGAAGACTTTAACAAGATGATATTTAATCCTTTTAAGATTAAGTCATTAAAGAGAAAGTACCCTAAATTAAAAATGTTCAACACCTTTCAAAAGGCTAACGATCAGATGATTAGTTATGTCTTGTATATGTATGATCATAACACGCCAATGAAAGAACAGTTCCCTGATTTAAAAGTCAGAAAAGAACAATGTGCAATCTTATCAGGATATGACTTAGTTAAAGATAATGAGTTGTTACATAATATGTTTTTCTTTTTATCTGAAGAACTTATAATGATGGTTGATGAATTTTTAAGAAAACAAAATAATAGAATATGGTCAATGATTGTTTCTAATGAACAAACCTTTTTTGAATATCAGACTAAATTACTTAGTCCAGTTGAAGGGGATAGAGACAAAGACATATTACAAGCCTTACAGATAAAGTCTAAAATTATGGATGACTTAAATACTATTAATGACAGGCTAGATTCTTATTACATGAAACTATATGGTGAAGATCAGGAACTTTTAAAAGTTATAAAAGCAGACAAAAGATTAACGCCAGAGTTTATTGCTAACTTATGACAAAAATAAGCATTCAAGGTGTAGATTTTGATATACCCAAAAAAGGATATGTCTATAATCTAATATCAGGAGAAGAAGAAAAAAGACCTATAATTACTAATTCTTCAATTAGTAAGGAGCAGGTATGGACAAGAACGGAATTACCAGAAAACTACCAGTATAAAAGAAATGATGAATTATCTAAACAAGATGAAGATAAAGATTTCTTTGATGTAGAACTAGAAAATTTTAGATCTCAGGAGTGGGATAAAAGATTAAATGGTGTTTGGTTTATGAATAATGGCAAAGCAGAATATATAACTGGTATGCATTATTTGTTTTTAAACTGGTGGAAAATAGATGTAGGTTATCCTAGTTTTAGAAAAGTAGATCAGGAGTATTTTTATTTTTTACAATCATGCGTAGACAATCCCAACTGTTTAGGTATGATAGAATTAACAAAACGTAGACAGGGTAAAACTGTAAGAGCAGGTGTATTCATGTTTGATTTAATATCAAGATCTAAAAATAAAAACGGAGGTATACAATCTAAGACAGCAGGTGATGCAAAAAATAATGTTTTTCAAAAATCAATTGTTAGTCCATTTAAAAAACTACCAGATTTTTTTAGACCTGTATACGATCAGTCTAAAGGAGTTACACCAACCTCAGAATTAAGATTTTATAGAACAACTAAGCGTGGGAGAAAGTCTCTCGAGGATTTAGGAAAACCAGAACTTGAAAGTCAAATAGACTGGAAAAGTTCAGATAAATATGCATATGATGGTACAAAATTACATCGATACCTTGGTGATGAGGTTGGGAAAACTATGGAAGTGGATGTCTGGGAAAGGCACAATGTTGTTAGATTCTGTTCAGAATTGGATGGACAATATATTGGAAAATTACTTTACACGACCACTGTGGAAGAAATGGATTCAGGTGGAGAGTCTTTTAAAAGGCTTTGGGAAAATAGTAACCAAGAAAACAGGAATCCTCAAGGAAGAACTCCAAGTGGCTTATTCAGATTTTTTACCCCTGCTTATAAAACCTTATACTTTGATGAATATGGTTACGCTAATGAAGATCTTGGTAAAGAATATTATCTTGCTGAAAGGGCAAATCTTGCTAACGATGATCGTGCTTTGTCTAGCATTATTAGAAGGAATCCGTTCACTATTGAAGAGGCTTTTCGCATAGATGGTGAAAGGTCACTATTTAATGCAATGAAACTAAACAACCAGATAGATAAAATATCCTGGAATGATAACACATATACTGTTGGTAATTTTGAATGGGTTGGAGACAGAGAAACTGGTCATGTTGAATTTAGACCTATGTCTAATGGAAGGTTCAGGGTTACATATTTATTTGAAGAAAACGAAGATGCAAATAGAGTAATTAAAAGAGGAAAAAATTATTTACCTACAAGAAAAAATGAGTTTGTTATGGGGTGTGATCCATATGACCATGACAGCACAGTAGACAACAGAAGGTCTAATGGTGCATTCTACGTTTACAAGAAACACAACTCAGTATCAAATTCTTATGATAGTTCATTTATAGTTGAATATATTTACCGACCAAGTACAGCACGACAATTCTATGAAGATGTTTTGAAGTGTTGTCATTATTATTCTTGTGAACTTTTGTTTGAAGATAATAAGGTAGGTATAAAAACATATTTTGAAGATAGAGGTTACTCTGCCTTTTTAATGTATTTACCTGGAAGCATGAAGCCTGGATTAAGTGGATCTGTTAGAACGCATCAGCAAATAGCAGAAGTGACTGAAGATTATATTGAGAATCATGTAGATAATGTGTGCTTTTCTGAATTATTAAAAGATTGGTTAGAATTTGATATTAGTAAAACAACAAAGTTTGATGCAGCAATGGCAGCAGGATACACTCTTATTGCAGATAAACATATTCTATTAAGAAATCAATTCACAAAAAATAATTTAGTTGAGGCAAAAAATATATTTAAAAGACATAAGGTAGGATGATAAAATCAGAAACCAAAGCAAACTATCCAGGACATATAGTTGATCCTAAAGAAAAGGGCAAAGACTGGTGTTTGTCATACGCTAAAGCAGCATGGTCTGACTATAGCACTCATGGAACTCAATCGTTTCATAATAATAGAGGATCGTATCCCAGGATAAAAGATTACGCACAAGGGAATCAGTCTGTAAATAAATATAAAAGTTTATTAAATGTAGACGAAACAGATAATGAGTCTTGGTTCGCAATAGACTGGACTGTCCTTCCTATAGTTCCTAAGTTTAGAAGAATAGCATTAGGTAAATTAAATAAAACAGAATATAACATTACTGCAACTCCTATTGATGCAATAGCACAATCAGATGTAGAAGATTACTATGCTAAAACAAAAGCAAAGATGGATCTCAGAAATGAGGTTGCTAAATCTATTCCAGGAATGGAAGAATTTTCAGCATTAAAACATAAAAAGGGAGAACCTGTAGATGACGAAGAATTAGAAATGCACATGGCTTATACATATAAGCACAATGCTGCAATTGAAATGGAGCAAGGAATTGACCTAGTATTTCATACTAATGGTATGGATGAGAAGAGAAAACAAGTTATGGAGTTTCTCTTTGATTTTGGTGTTGCAGGATATAAAGAATATATTGATAGTAATGGTGCTGTTAAAGTTAGGGTAATAGATCCACAAAAACTTTTAATATCTCATTGTAACAAAAGAGACTTTACTGATAAAATTCATGTTGGTGAAGTTCAAACAATGAGTATAGCAGATTTAAAACAATTAGCAGGTGACGAGTTTAATGAAAAAGAATACCAAGACATAGCCGAAACCTATTCAGGAAGACAGGGAGATACTAAAATGTTCCCTTCTAATAAAAAATATTATAAAAACTATGACGACAGAAAAGTTATGGTTTTAGATTTAGAGTTTTTCTCTGTTGATGAAATGATTCACGAATCAAGGGTTGACAAAAGAGGGAACAAAAGATTTGGTAGAACATCTTATAATTATAAAAACAAAAAAAAGAACACCTTTACAAGGTCTTCTTATAAAACAGTTTATAAAATAAAATGGGTTATTGATTCACCATATTGTTTTGATTATGGATTATGCAATAACATGAAGAGGGTTAAATCCAAGTTGATGGATACTGACTTATCTTTTCATTTGTTTGCACCTGATTTTCACAACATGAAACCATTAGGTATCATGGAGCAATTAATTCCAATTGCAGATCAAATACAAATATCATGGTATAGACTACAGAACACCATCAATCAAGCAAGACCAAAAGGTATAATGATTGAGTTAGGTGCTTTAGAGGATATTCCATTAGGATCTGGAGGTAACCAAATGAAACCTACCGATGTTATTGATTTATTTAATAAAACAG
>TARA_R110002050_G_scaffold146552_1_pt1 | contig 10515 bp, 11 predicted proteins | sample TARA_R110002050 | Tara Oceans TARA_R110002050 (sample SAMEA4396988) | marine metagenome | biome: Polar Biome; feature: [DCM] deep chlorophyll maximum layer (ENVO:01000326); material: water (ENVO:00002006), including particulate matter (ENVO:01000060) such as... | depth 25 m
AATCTCATAATAAGAAGCATCGTTACGCCGATTGAATAACGACATCTTTGTAACTGAAACACCGTCAATATAACTTTGTTTAAACTTTGGATATGCAGGTGTCATCTCATGTGCTTGAGCCTGACAGCCCAGCAGCAGAAAGATGAATGCTATTTGGCGATACATTCCGCTACGATCATTGCCGTATAATTACCAGCAGGAAGTGCTTTGGTTGTGCCATAACTTGCAGTTGAAGCGACCTTAAACCAAGTAGAACCAGCGAGTACCATGTTAAATGTAGTAGTATTGTTTACAACGACTTTAGCCGCTTCATAGGCTGACATTCCTGATACAGAATGAGAACTTACTTTTGTGCTTCCTGTCCACGCTATAGCATCAACTAAAGTTGGAGACGAACTAAAGCTGTTTGGGTGTGTAAACTTTGTTTTGTAGTAGTTAGCAGCAGCTATATCTACACGTATAATTGCCTCAACACCACCATCAGCAGAAGTTGTAGATAGTTTCCAGGGTGACGGGTTTCCGTACTCACCTGGTGTAGTAGTATATATTGAACAGTTGGCTTGTACCGAACCGTTTATGGGTGAGTTTACAGCCCAAGCTACACTGGCAGAAAGTGCAAACGCTAGACCTGTTATTGTTTTGAAATACATAATTACTCCTTATATTGAGAACGCACTATTTTATCGTGAAGTTTATCTTGTTTTAAATTTAACAAAGCTCTGTAATTGTCTTTAATCTCAGCGTCTTCAAGCTTAACTGTCTCTTCGTACACGCCGCCATCTATGGTTTTTTCAGAATAAAACTCTAGCTTACCAGCCGCTGTAAGTTGCTGCATCATTGCCAGTTGTTGCCCAGGATTAGCTATTTGTTCAGCAGCTCCAGTAATAGACAGTACGTCCTCCATGCTGATCTCTTCTTCCTGCTCTTCCTCTGGTTCTGTTTCGGCTAACTCTTGTTCTTCTTTTTCAGCTTTTTGGTCTAACTGAAACTGCACCCATTCGTCATAAAATGGATCATTCACGTCTGGCTCACTGTCGATCAGATTGTTGTCCAGCAAGTATTTAAGCATAGCATCGTTAAAACCAGGACAACTTGGGTCGCTTAACGGTACAGCGCACGGGTCAAACTTGTAGTGATACAATATTGTAACGTCAGATAGCGAACCATCGCCATTGACTTTTATTTCACCATCGCCAAACTGGTTTCCCAGCAAGCTTGGTACAGCATCATAAGCGACTTTAGTGCCACCAGGGATTTTGTTCCAGTCGTCCACATATTCGTAGATATACTCGTCACTATCCACCTTCTTATTGGTGATAGAAACAGTAGAATCTTTGGTTGGGTCTTTGGTTAGTGTGTAGCGGTGAAACACGCCCTCTACTGTAAGACCACTCTGGGCTGGCAGTAGGTTATTCATTGTCCAATTGTATGCTTTAGATGCAGCGTTTTCTGTATTGCCGAAGATATTCTCAGAGTAACAGGAGTAAGGCCAAGAAAAGACCGCCAATACTAGCAGCCCCAGCCGCAGTTGCTTTGTCGTCTGCATTCAAAGGCTCCTTCTTACCAGGAACGTAACCTGGCACTAAATGTGGGTTATCCTCCCACGCTTTCTTTGCTTCTTGACCAACTTTTCCATCAAACGGACATGGTGTGCCTGCTTGAAGCATGGCTTGAAACACACGCTCGTCACCACACATCACACTGACAGCAGCAACCTTCATTCCCATATCGTACAAGGTTTTAGCGTTTTTTAACTTTTCGCAGTTCATGTCACGGGTAGTTTTGCCAGCAGAGATGCCTAATATTTGCGTTTGTACTGCGCCACTTACTCCAATGGTGCAAAGGTCACTGTTTGATGAATTAATCGTAGGTGCCATTGCTGATGGAGGAGGTGACTTTACTGTCGTTTCAGACGTTAAGTTGGAATTGACTGTGGAGTTTGTATTGCTGTTTGTCTCAATGCAATTGCTGTTTGTTGTGCTATCACAACCCTCTGCAAAAGCCATTGGTACAATTACCAATAAATACAGCAGGGCTAAAAAGCTCCAAGCTGCTACAAGTGTAAGTTTTTTCATTATTTACCACCGAATTGCATCCAAACTGCACCAGCGATAAAAATCAAAATCGCACCAGTTGTAATGCGCGTTACTGTACTCCAGATTGACCTTCGTGTGTCTCTCCAGGCTTCGAGTAAACCTCTCATTTCGCCGATATCTCTCGCAGCGTTTTCATCAGTTAAACCAATGCTTGCCAATGCTCTTTTTGCAGAGCGATCCAGCATAGCTTCAAGTTCTTCGGTAGAAATTTTAAGGTCTGACATTAGTTGACTTTCGCTGTTTCTTCAGGCTGTGTCTCGACTTCTTTTGCTAGAAGATTAATAAAAGCTTCTTTGCCGATCACCATCTGATCCATCTGGAATGAGATATTGGAAATTTTTCTGTCTAAATCTTGACAATGTTGAAGTAGCATTTTTGCTCTTTCACTCATGTCTTCAAGAAAATACTGATTTTCATTTATATTAACTTGCGTTTTTTTAACTGAGGTTTTTGTTTTTTTGTCAGTCATTTTAGTTCCTTATATTACCAAGGCTTGCCGCTGCCTTTGGTTGGGGTTTTCATTTCTGCAATCTGTGCGGCAATGCTTGTTTCGATTGCAGTCTTGTCTAGTTGAGCTTGCGCCCATGCTATACAATTTGCTTCTGTAACGCTGTCATACGCTATAAAATCACTATCAGTTGAGTCAGGTGAATGCCCTGTAGAACCGTAGCTTGATGCTTGATGGTCGCCATCAACGCCTACACATCTCCAATGTATTGTGCCTATGCCACCTGTAGATATTGTGCGGTCAACTGTTGGTATTGACCAAGTATATGTAACTGCCATTTTTTTATCCTTCTAATGTTGTAATTCTTGCTTCAAGCTCTTGTATTGTTTTTACGAGTAATGGTACTAGTTTTGATTGGTCTATGCCTTGGTATTCTGGGTTCCCATCAGCGTCTACTGCATCTTTAGCACCAGTAATTGCTTCTGGTACAATGCTAGAAACTTCGTGAGCTAAGAACCCATCGACGAGTGTGTTTGTATCATCAACAATAAAGTTAAACCGTGCTGGTTTAAGTTGCTTAAGTCTTGTGGTTGCATCCCATGAGTAGTCTACGTTTTCTTTTAATCGGTAGTCTGAAGATGTGTTGTAAGCTGTATTAGAAGAAGTAATTGATATATTGCCAACATCATTACCTCCATTTCTTTTAAATCCAACAACAACACCATCAGTTGTTCTATCAAATACAGCGGCAGAAGCACCAGTACCTCTAGCCTGTAACTTAGCAGAGGCATCACCTGATGCGGAAGTAAGCCCTACTAGCATCCGCCCTGAAGAGTCGATGCGCGCACGTTCTGAAGCATTGCCAAATCTAACACTACCACCTGACTTTGCAAAGAGTCCAACATAACCGCTTTCAGAAATTAAATAACCTTCTAGCGTGTCGCTAACGTCTAAATCTAATCTAGCAACACCAGTTGAGTTAATAGTTAATGCAGTTTGACCTGAGTAAGTATTAGGACTAGCTGTTCCAATACCCACGTTGCCTGAGCTGTTGATACGCATACGTTCTGTTGCAGACGTAGCAAACTGCAAACTATCTGAATCGTGTGCATAATTAATATAGCCACGGTATGCGGCTGCGCTAGAACCATCACCAAAATGAATCGTAGATGCACCATTAGTTGCCGCATAAAATTGTAGTCTTGTATATTGAGTGCTTGTGTTTCCAACGGTTAAAAGTTGGTCTGGAGTTGTCCCAATTCCCACGTTGCCGCCAGACTGATTAAGTATTAAGTTTTTATATGCGCTTGCTGTATCTGCATAAATTGATGCGTAATCATTAGAACCACTATTGTTAATATGTAATCTAACAGGTGTACTAGCAGAGTTATCAAAACGCCCTGAGCCACCAAAAGTTGCACCTGAATTAAACGTAGCCGCACCAGCATCTGACATATCAAGGGTAAGGGCTGTTATAGTAGAAGAGCCATCAACACCTCTAAATCGAATATCATGGTCGGCATTGTGTGAAGTAAAATCAATGTTACTACCATCATTTACTTTAATAGTCATTTCGTTGTTTGCATTATCTCTAAAAAGAAAGTCTCCACCATCAGCATCGAAGATAATATCACCAGCAACATCTACTGTTAGGTCGCCAGATGATAGAGCAATTGTGGTTCCATCAATGTTAATGTTGTCAATGTCTATGCCAGCGTCTGCGGTAATTTTTCCTGTTACGCCAAGGGTGCTTGCCATATCAACAGCACCATCTATGTCCACTACATCTAGGTTGGTCACACCATCAACATCAATGTCACCACTGACGTCCAACGAGCCTGCATCAAGTTCACCAGTAAGTGTAACATTTCTAAACCCAGTGACGTCTTTGTTGGCGTCCACTATGACTGCTTTAGACGCTGCCACTGTACCAGCGGTAATACCGTCGATTGACTCGAAGTCATTCTCGTTAATATTTGCGTCACCAATGACCAGGCTTGTGCCAGTAATCGTCGTACCAGTTATTGCAGCCGCTGAGTTTGCGCCGATCACAGCACCATCTATTGTACCACCGTTGATGTCAACGCTCGTTAACTGAGGGCTGGTCAGGGCTTGTGTGCCAGCGTCCATGTCCTTTAGATGCGCCATAAGCTCTCTGATTGCATTATTAACATTGCTTGGGGCCATACCTTCAGCGATTGAAATGCTATCTATGTCGGTATTGTTAGCCGCTGTTGCGTCGTATTGTGAGATTTTAGTTTTAGCCATTAGTTTGGTTCCTCTTGGTCAATTAGAGTAGGTAAGCCGCCTGCGCGTGGGGCAATAAATTGTGGAGATAATATTTCAACTGCAACAGCACGAAGTTCTGCAAATTTTGGTTGTTTCACACCGCCTGCTGCTACTAAGTCTTTCAACTTCTCAACGGCTTTTATTATTTGTCTTTCTGAAAGTGCTTTAGCTGTACCGCCAGCAACGGATACACTAATTAGTTGTGGGTTATGTACAGCAGCACCAATATTAAGGGCAGCCATTAGGCCATTTCCAGAGGGTGAAAGTTTACCTATTAAACGTGAAGTATTCGCACCGATGTTGCCTTTTATAATTCTGTCCATTGCATCAAGCTCATCTTTGCTAAAAAACTGAGCTTTTTTTGGATTTTCACTTATGCTTACAAGTGTTTGTCTATATTTATTAACAACATTACCACCTGATCCAGTAGCTGCTGTCTGCTTGTCTGCTTTTCTAAAACTATCCTCTAAAAGCTTGGCCTTAGAGTATTTTGAGTTTGCTGCCCTAGCTGCATTAACAAGTTCACTAGTTTTAGCTTTTGTGGCAACCATATCATCAATAGCCTTTGATATAGACAAAATCGCTACCTCACCGTCACTTGCTTTATAAAACTTGCTCATTCTTTTTCGGACCGCCTCTATGTCATCTATAAACACTGGGTCAGGTTGTTTTATAATTTGCCTAGTGCCTTTTTTGTAAGTTGGTTTTTTCTTGAGACTTTCTAAAAGGTTTAAAGCCTTTGTTGTTTTATCATCAGTTGGTTTGTAATACCCCTTTGCTCCAGCTTCACTCTTAGCCGTTGCTATTAATTTATTTATATCCTGTGCGTAAAAACCATCTGAATCCTGAGAGGCAAGTTTATAAGCATGATTTTTTTCATTCTTTAATGCCTTTATAGTTGGCCTAGTTGATGATTTTTTAGCTAAAGCAGTTAAAGTTTTATTTGTAATTCCAGGCGTTATAAGTGCGCCAGTTATCCTAGCAAAAGGCTCTATAGATGTACCTTCTGTAAGTTGCCCAGCAGCTTCGCTACCACCGCCAGCAACAGTGGCAATTTTTGTAATAGGTTTAGTTAGTTTTGTGATAACCCCACCTGGAGCGACAAACTCACCAATTGTACCAGAATATTGACCTAATGTAGAAGGACTACGATAATTTATTTCGTTTTCACCACCATCTCCTCCAAGAGAAGTTATCGCTCCTAAAGCTTTATCAAAGCCACCGCCTAAATAAGTTTCGCCTAAGGGTGTAACTTCTTTTCCTGTGACTTTCTGACCAAGTTGTTTGGTAAGACCAAAGACCGTTTCAGGCAATCCAAGTAAACCCTTTATGCCACGCGCACCGCCTGAGAAAGCCGACCTTATTGTGTCACCGAGGTACTCTCCAGGTGTGTCTCTTGCACCAGAACCGATCAAATTTTCACGAATACCACCAAGACGAAGTGGAGCGTTTTGAACGAATGTTTGATTGTTTCTTGACCGTAACATATTAGCTTTAGCAATTAATCTTTGTTTTTCTAGCTCGTCACTCATTGTTAATTACTTCCTGACATAAATTTATTATAAGCTTTAAGTTGTTCAATAGATAAATCATTAAGGTCAATTGAGCCGTTATTAATTTTTTCAGCCATTCCACTATCAAATTTTACATCTTCACCGCCGTTTGTTAATTTTGCGTTATCCAATTCGTCTAACACAGAATTAAAGTCCGACATCGAAGGTATTTTACTTCGGTCAAATTTATCAAGTTCGCCAAACTCCATGAAATGGGCAGCCATTTGTTCTTTTGCGGCGGCGGCGGCTTTCATGGCATTTAGTAATCTAGTAACTCTAATAAGATTTTCTTCTTCTGAAAGAGCTGGGTTAAATGCACGTTTTACAAGTTTTTCACCTTCACGCTCTGTAAATTGACCGCCTAAAATAAGTTTTAAATTCCTTTGAACAACTTCTTCAACATTTTCTCTAACAGTAATTGCTTGCCTGCCATCTGGTGTAAACGCTTTTGCAGAATCAGGAATTAAGTTTAAAAGAGGGCCAGAAACATTAGGCCCATCGGGATCAGACAATACGCTAGTAACTGCCTCAAGTTGTGAAATAAGTTTTTGAGAGTCAGATTTTCCGTTTTGAATCCACTCCAGCAAATCAGGTACGTATTTTTTATTTAACTCTTTTACCGCATCTGTGCTTGGTAGTCCGCTATCTTCTCCGTCTTTACCAATATTTACTGTTACAGCATCACCACTCTTTAAGGGAGTAAATTTTAGCTCTTTGCCTTTTCTTGAAAATAGTCCAGCTATATCGTCGTTTTCGCCTATGCCAATTAATTTTTTAGCGTTTTTAATTTCTTTAGCGTCGGTTAAAGTTGTCCAAGTTGGGTCTGGGTCGCCATCCATTAAGGTTGTTATTTTTTCACCATCAATACTTATTAATTTTCCATCAAATTGCATTGTTTTAGGCGGTGTATTTGCAGGCAAACTACCAGTTGCTAAAACACTTCTATACTCAAGCGAGTCAGGTTTATATCCTAAGGCATTTGCAAGCTCTTTACGTTGACTTAAAACTGTTTTTTCTACTTTCTTGCTATTCCTAATTTGCAACGCAACCGAGGCTGGATTGTTACTAGACGCGATCAATGCTTGCTCTTCTTGTGAGAAGTCACCGCTTTCCACAAGTTTTGCCATTGCAGCTTGGCGTTTCTTGCGCTCTTCCATTTCGCTTAAGCCTTGGTACGTGCCAAGCCCTGCCTGTACTGCGTCACCTATTTTACCGCCCTCAAGTAAACTTGCTCCAGCAGCGAGTAATCCTAAATTGCCACTCATGGGTAGGTTGCCCATTGCATTGTTAAATCTACCAAGTAGACCTTGCTTTGGGGCTTGTTGTTGAAACTGCCTCGCTTGAGGTCTTATTGAGTTCATCATGTTATTACCTTGTGGTGGGAGAAGTTGAGATACGTTTTGTGCGTTTCGTAAATTCATGGCATCACGATTGCTCAACTCTATTTGCCTGCGTAATGCGTCGTCATAAGTGTTGTACATGTTCATGTTGTTTGGAAAGAGTGATAAACCCATTATGCAGCACTCCTTCTACCTTCAAGCGTTACATAGTCGATCATCAGATAACCTGACTCATGCTCAAAGACGTGTTCTGGGTAAATCTTCTCGGCTTCCTGTGCGATAAATCCTGACGTTGGGTAAACATCAAAGCCAGCTTCTTTGGCTGTATCGTTCCACTCCCAGGTGTACATGGTTAAGCCATTTGGATGCTTGCCGATTGCCTCTATGTTTTTCTTCAAGCGACGATCTGAGAATGGGAGAAGACCCAACAGGCCGCCACCAAGTGCGCCTTTACCTGCCATGCCTGTACCCATCATGTTGCCTATACTAGCTCCAGCCAAAGCACCGCCCAAGCCACTGCTCACTGCTGTTGGACGTGCAGCTTGTATTCTTGCCGCATCACCATAAAGTCCTGAAGACATACCAGACGCTGAAAGTAATGCGTTAATTCGGTTTTGATCCAGCACGTTTTGTTCAGCGTTCTGAGCATTAGCAGCATCAAGTCCAGCTTGGGTAATACCACGTTGTAGACCGCCATACTGAGCCAGTGTGCCAAGCCTAGATTGTTCTGCACCAAGTAATCCTGGAGCCATGCCAATCGCTGCAAGTCTTGTTCTAGCATCTGCTTCAGAAGCTCCAGCAAGTTGATTAGCAAGCGTTGCATCAATCTGACGACTTGTTGTGTCTGCCTGTAATCCTCTGTCAACATTCGCTGCTTGGATATTAGCAATCTGGTTTTGCAGTTGGCTTTGCCTTGCTAAATCACTTGTACCTAAATCTGCAACTGCGCCTGCACCTTGTAGCTGCCTTGCAAGATCAGCTTGACCAGCACCAATTAAGCTTTGCGCGATGTTGCTCTGTTGTCCTAAATCTGCCCGACTTGCATCTGTAAGTAGTCCAGCAAGATTAGCATCTCTGCCTAAACCAGCTTGCGTTGCGTCTACCATTTGCCCTTGCCCAGCGAAAGCTCTAGCTAGATCAGATTGCTGAATACCAGCCGCGCTTTGTGCAGCTTGTAAGGCTCTGTTTATGTCTGACTGTTGTGCGCTAACACCTGTTTCGGCAGCTTGTAGTTCTCGTCCGATATCCTGACCAGAAACTGAACCAAGAGCTTGTGCAGCCTGTAGCTGTCTTGCTTGGTCTTGCTGTAAGTTTTGCGTTAATGCAGGCAATGCAGCGTTTGTTATTCCTGCGCCTAAAGCACCTGCAAAACTATCAGAGCCAAGTCTGCCACCAAGGGCATATTGAGAAGTTGTCTTGTCAACTGCACCTTGTACTGCATTAGCTAACTGTTGCTGAAGAAATGGGTTTGTGCTGCCTGACGCCATGTTAGAGAGCAAACCCGTTGCCGCATTATCTTGCCCTGCGATTGCACTTAAACCAGATGTGTCAGTTGTTTGATTACCAGCACTTACAATGTTTGACGCATCTGTTGCACGTTGCGCGGCGTCAGATAAACCTGAAAGATTAGCGCGTTGACCAAATATGTTTTGCACAGCAGAAGTATCTGTTTGTGCGCCAAGTAGGTTTTGTAAAGGTGATAAATTAGCGTTTGCTGTGGCAGCGTTTGTCAACATAGTTGGGTCTACAACTTGACCTGCTAAATTAGCTAAACCACCAGTTCCAACATTGCCTGCCTGCAAATCTGCTAAATTGTACTGTTGCTGGAGTGCGCTTGTATCAACACCGCTGCCCATTAGACCAGACAGGTTGGCTTCAGCATTTTGCATATACGTTGGTTGAACGCCTAAATTAGCAGCCTGATTAATAGCAGTATTTTCCAGACCGCTTAAGCCAGCAACTCGTTGCCCAGTATAGGCTTGTGGATTAAAATTATTTAGTGCTGAAAATGTTGAGGAAAATGGATTGTACTGCGAATATGCAGTGTTCATCGCTCTTTCCATGTTGGCTGGTAAATCACTACCGCCACCGCCGCCGCCTTTGCCCATGTTAAATATCCTTATGGTATGTGATGTAGGCTTGTTCCCAGCCAAGCGGTTCTAAGAACCTTGACCAAGCGCGTCGCCCGTATGCTTCTAAAAATTTACAGCCGTTACGCTTGCCGTGTTCTTCAACAGCTTTTTGTGCTTCAGGCAGCCATTCTTTCATTCGTGACCCACCAACAAAATCCATCGCTAATGCGCGACATCGTGGGTAAGTTAAAATTCTTGTTGTAACGACACCTACAAATTCACCCTTTTCCTCGTCCACCGCTACCCAGATAAAATACACTCCATGCAGAGCAGCATTTAAAACGTCTTGAATAACTATTTTTTGTGGCGAAAGGCTGACAGCTTTATCCAAAAGTGGGGCAATGTGATGCCAAACTAAAGGGAGCTTATCAGGAGGAATAAGTCTGAATTTCATCCAATAACAATGTAAGTGAAAGTTTTGTCGGTCTGGGAGTCTGAAGCGTGAGTTAAAGTAAAACTCTCCTTCGCTCTTGCAGATACGAACATAGTGCCAGCAGCATAAGCAGCCGCAGCGTTTGCAGTCATAGGCGTTAGAAGTATAACACTGTCTGGGCCTGCGCGATAATCAGATACCGCAGTTGTCGTTGCACTCGCAGCTAAAGTAACACTGCCAGTAGAATTGAATTTACCGTCAATCAAAAGATTAACAGCTTGAGC
>TARA_R110002050_G_scaffold80304_3_pt1 | contig 10505 bp, 10 predicted proteins | sample TARA_R110002050 | Tara Oceans TARA_R110002050 (sample SAMEA4396988) | marine metagenome | biome: Polar Biome; feature: [DCM] deep chlorophyll maximum layer (ENVO:01000326); material: water (ENVO:00002006), including particulate matter (ENVO:01000060) such as... | depth 25 m
CTTGCAAAGGTAAGGCATAAAAGCGGCCTATTGTTTTGGAATTTCAGGTGCTTTTTTTCTTTAATTTTTTAGGGCAACTGCCGGGCTTTGCCTTCCAAGTCCTCGCCGCCCCTCGGTAAAAAGCAAGTCATAGTTCGAGCTTCCTTAGGTCGCTGCACTATTCCTGCTTTTTATACGCGGCGCGGCTGCGGGCTTTTCACTGCAATCCCTGTTGCGCGAGCAAACTAGGCACAACTCGATTTTTTTACTAGGTTTTTGGGCGAGTTTGAATTCTCCTTAGTTCTCAAGAACCTAATGGAATGACTTTTGTTAATGATGCACACATAATCAAAAGTATAAATCACCATGAAAAAAGTAAAAAGCTTATTATTGATAGTTTTACTATCAACCTTCTTTCTACCCAGTTGCGTTTCGGTAAAACAGGGTAATATCGGGGTCAAACGCAGTCTTGGTAAGATAAGTGAAAAAGGCTTGGAAGCGGGTCCGCGCTGGTTCAATCCTTTCATCAGTCGCATTATTATTGTACCAGTCAACACCCAAAACTTAGAAGTTAACCTGGCGTTGCCTTCCAAGGAAGGTCTAAATGTAAATGCCGATATTTCTATTCTTTACCATGTTAAGGAAGATTTTGTAACCGATGTAGTAGGGAGCATCGGGGTAGACTATGAAGAAACCATGATTTTACCTGTGTTTCGCGCCGCTGCCGCCGATGTTACTGCAAACTTTATGGCGAAGGATATGCATACTGGTTTCCGCCTCGACATTGAAAAAGCCATTAAAGTTAAAATGATGGAGATTTTAGGGAGCCGCGGTTTCGAGATTGAAGCTGTGCTTTTAAAAAGTGTGCAATTGCCCCCGGGATTATATCGCGCCATTGAAGAAAAACTGGAAGCTGAACAGGATGCACAACGCATGCAGTTCGTTTTACAAAAGGAGAGGCAAGAAGCAGAGCGCAAAACCATTGAAGCCGCAGGAATTCGCGATGCCAACAAGATTATTAGTGAGGGATTAACACCAGCCATTATTCAATACAAAGGTATTGAAGCATATCGCTCTTTATCCAATTCCCCCAATACCAAATTGATAATCGGACAAAATATGCAGCAGCCACTTTTACTGCAGCCCTAAATTTTTGCTTAGCCAAAAAAATTTGGTGCTCCACTTTGTGCACAGTAATTTTTAAAGGGAAAATCTCCTACAAGCTTGATTGAATTGTATTCTTCAAAAGATCAACAATCAATTTTCTTTCGAACTAAATTTCAAAGGCTCGCTGCGGCGGGCCTTTTTTTAGGCCTGGGCAATAGGTTTTCCTCTTTGGCTTCATGATTCTCTTTTTTGCAATTATTCTTATAGAGCTTAGTAGGATAAATTTATATTTAGCCTAGGATATTTTTGACTAGGCTTGAGCTTTGTTTTAATGCCAATGCGATTGATGCGTAAAGTTGGTGCAGATATTAACTTGTTAGTCTATGAAATATACGATGGGCTTTATAAAATTATTAGGCCAGTTTTCAGAAAGCGTTTTAATGTATTAATCTATTTCCTATTTTCGCCTTCCTTCGCGATTCTCAACCCCTAAACAAAGTATAAATGGAAGAACAAGGCCTTAATTCTGATGCTAACAATCTTTCGTCTAGTGGCACTGACGGAGCCCAAACCACTCAAAAACCAAAGATTAGACCTCACCATAGAATTACATTCCATGGGAGTAGTATGCAGTATTTAGGCTTGGCTCTGTATAATTTACTACTAACTGTTCTTACTTTAGGCTTATATTATCCTTGGGCCAAATCAGCTATTAGAAAATTTTTGTGGCAGGAAACAGAAATCGATGGTTCCCGCTTTGACTGGCATGGAACGGGAAAAGAGATGTTTCGTGGTTTTATTAAGGCCTATTTATTTTTAGGGCTTTTCTTTCTTTTGATAAATTTCGGCCCGATGTTTCTACCTCCTAGTTCAGTAATCTGGGTGGTGTTATTTTCCTATTTAGTTCTCCTCGCTTTTGTGCCCTTAGCCATTCACGGTGCGATGCGTTATCGCCTATCGCGTACAAGCTTCAGAGGTATTCATTTTGGCTACAGAGGCGATTTGAAAGAGTTTTATGGAAAGGTTTCATTAGACTTTTTGTTTACCATTTTAACCCTTGGTATTTATGGCTACTGGTTGCAAATTAATGCGCGTAGATACATAATGAAACATTCTAGATTTGGGGATGTTTCGGCTAAGTTTAATGCTACTGGCGGCGATTTTTTAGGTTTGGCGATTGTTCAAGGCTTATTAATTGCGGTTACAATTTATATTTATACACCTTGGGCATTGATTAACTTTTATAAGTTTTACATCGAAAACACGGGGCTCGAGCAGAATGGCAAAACCTTCTATTTAAAATCAGACGCCAGAGGTGGAGCCTTTTTATGGGTGCTAATAAAGTCGGCTTTCATTACCGTATTTACTTTAGGTTTAGCAAGTCCAATTGCTAGTTTATGGATTCATAAGTTTTACATAGAGTCGATTAGCTTATCTGGTGAATTTGATTTTGATGCGATTCAGCAAACTGAAAGATCTTATAAAGATGCCACTGGCGATGATATGGCCGATATATTAGACCTGGACTTTTAATGACGATTGAGGCGCATTTTATCGATGGACAAACGTCAAAGCGAAGAGCATGCCTTGTTACATTGCAGGCTAATTCTTTATCGATTGTTTATTTCGACGACTCACTGCAGGAAATACGGACGACTTGGCGAGTAGATGCCATTCTTCGGCAAGACCTTCGCACCAGTAGTAATTACATAAAGTACGGAGATTTTCCACATCAGGTCTTAGAATTTAATTCGGAGCAGGATTTATCCAGACTTATAGAATATTATCCTGAGGCTTTATTTCATCAATCGGCTTATAATAAATTTAACGCTTTCGGCTGGAAGGGAATGGTTTCCGCCTTAGTGGGAGTTATCGTGGTGGCGGTGTTTTTCTTTATTTATGGGGTTCCTTTTATAGCTGATAGCTTTGCGCGCAGCATTCCGAAGGAGTATGAGACTTATATCGGGAATAATTTTCGCGAAACCTATCTTCAATATCAAACTATCGATACACTTAGATCAGAACAAATTCAAAAGTTCTACGATCAGATGAACTTGGAATTAGACTATGATATTTCCGTGACAGTGGTAGATTCGAAAATTATAAATGCTTTTGCCTTACCCGGTGGCTACATTGTAGTTTTTTCGGGCTTACTTGAAATGTTAGAGGAAGAAGATGAATTAGCGGGATTATTAGCGCATGAAGCATCGCATATAAACGAAAGACATTCGCTTCGTTTGATTAGTAAAGATTTAGCCATGTATGTTCTTTTTGCTTCCTTAACTGGAGATGTGGGTGGCTTTTCCTCGATCTTGATTGAAAATAGCAATTTGGTTTCTAGTTTATCTTACTCCAGAAATTTTGAAAAAGAGGCCGATTTGGAGGGATTTGATCTTTTAGTTCAGTCGGGAATAAACCCAAAGGGAATGATCAGTCTCTTTACGAAATTTGAATCCATAAATAGTAAAATGGAACAAGAGCTTGCCAAGAAAATGGGTAAGGATAGCACAGATTTAGATGAATCTAGCGATACTACGAAAGCTTGGTATGTGAGATTTATTGAAAATGTACCAGAGATTTTATCAACCCATCCTATCCCTGAAAACAGAATTAGATATCTCAAAGAGGAAATGTCAAAGCTGGATCAAACCCTAACATTCCCTGATGATGATTCTCTTAAATTACATTTTGATAAACTAATGAGGACAGGCGAAATCCCCGTTAATTAAAGTCAGTCAGAGTTCGATTAATTTTACGTCGAACTCAGGTTAATAGTTGATTCGGTTTTACTTTCACATAATCACCACTAACCGATAATCTATTCGATAAACGGTAAAATTTTCTCGATAAAAGGTATTTGAGCTAGATTTTGTTTCGCTTAACTAAGCCTTAAAACAATCTTTCGGGGAAGATTATCAGTTGTATGAAGTTGAATTCCAAGGAATTAAAGACCTCATTACGATTATTATCTAGGGCTAAATTTAAATTGGGCGTATAGCGTAGATTGGTGCGAAGAAGGAAACCCTGCAAGCGATTGGGTCTAATATCCCAGCCAAAACAAAGGCCATAAGCAACTTGGTCTTGTCGCACATCGTCTATCAACTGTCCCTGATTCGTACTTTCTAAAGAAAGTCTTTCCCAGCTTACAAATGGACCAATAAAGGGAACAAAGCCATGGTAATCAAAAAGAGTAAGCGTTCCTTCTAAGGCTAAGGACCTTCGGCCCGCTTCACGGTTCCAACCAAAAGCACCATTACTCTGTTTGTAAGAGCGATAAGCAAGTTCTATCGAAAGGTCGGGCTTGTGAAAATAATAACCCGCGGAGAATTCGGGCATTACTGAATTGGCATAATTTCCATAGCTTTCGCTAAAAGCAGTAGAATTCGATTGATTCAGCCAAAAAGCGGAAGAAAAGCCGGCACCGATATAAAAGCCATCGAGTTTACCTTGCTCAGCCAGTAACTCTGTTACTTTTTGGGTTCTGCCAGACTCCCAGTCTTTTTCAGCACTAAGAGTCGTTTCCAGTAGAATGCGAAAAGAAGCGGTGAAATAGAGCTGATGATTTTCTATTTGAATTTTTTGTTCTGGACTTGTATAGTAGTCTTGCGAGGAACTTGTATTCCAATTTGCCCCAATATCCCATAAATAGTTACCACTTTGGTAGCTAAAGCCAGCAAGAATTGGCAGACCCGAATAATTTATCGTGGCATTTTCTTCGCCAATCTTTATGTTTTGCTGCCACTGATAGGAGGTGAAAGAAATGCCAACAAAAGGCCGAACCGCATTTTTCTTAATGCGCCAAGGGTAATACTTAAAGGCGGTTTCCACTTCTTTTTGATAGCGGATGGTATTGGTACCTAAGGTGCTTTGCGTAATTAATAGGGGAATAGCAATGTAAAAATCAGCATGACCCCAAAAGTGGGTGCCGCCAATTAATATTCGTGGCGTATGACTCGCATTGAGGCTAATTCTATTGGTGTTGGGATTTGTAATGGCAGAATTAGAAATTTGGGTATTTGCACCTAAACCCAATTCATAATCCAATCCAACACTTAGCTGGGCAAAACGATGCCTTGATTTTTTATCAAGATAGACTTGGCCAAAAACTTGGAATTGGAAAATGCTGAAAAGCAAAATCAGGACTAAGGGCCGTCTTTTTCTAATCTCCATAAGGGCGAGCTTCTAAACCAAATTTTGTTTACTCTTGCCAAATTAGTAAAATAAGGCCTATGAAAATTGGTTAGCGATTTTCTTCTAAATGAATTGCAGCGGCCCTATTTACGGCACCATTCTATCTTTAAAAAAAGACCTTTACTAATTCCTCCTCCGAAATATTATTGAAGTACTCCGAGCTCTTTAATTCTTGCAGTGCTGCTAAAAGCTTTTCCTCCTGATGCTCTTTGCCAATTAGACCTTTAATTAGCGGTTCTAGGTCTTGGTTGACGAAGAAATCGCCGAAAATTTCCAATTCTGCAATCAATCCTTTTTCTACATTCAGATGCGCTTCTACAAAACCTCCGGTAGTTTTCACTCCATTCTTTAAGCCGTATTTGGGCGAGTAGCCATAGTTCCAATGCCATTGACTGTATTTTTCGTCCGCTAGCGTTTGAATCGCTGTTTTGTCTGCCTCGCTTAATTCATAGGGAAGGGCATCGGGATATAAATGGGTGATGTGCTGCATTACGCTTTCGCCAAATTTAGCTACACCAATATCTTCTTTAAGATGTGTAGAAATATTGGTAACTCTACTGCGTACCGACTTCCTTGCTTTGCCCTCAAATTTCAGAGGATTCACATTTAACGCATCCGAAATGTCTTGGATTTCAGAGGCATATAATAAAGTGCCATGGTGCAAAACACGCTGTTTTTGATGATAAATATGCTCGGCATTGCCTGAAAATTTTTGATCCTCAATCAGGATATCATTTCGGCCCGAGAAATGGGCTTCTACTCCTAACTGCGCTAAGACATCGATAATGGGCTGATTGTATTTTTTAAAATCCACTTTGGCTCCTTCGTCACCATAGCCCATAATAAAAGTATAATTGAGATTACCTAAATCGTGATAAACCGCGCCGCCACCAGTAAGTCTGCGGACTACGCGAATGCCCTTTTCTTTTACATATTCGGTATTTATTTCCGCCAATGTATTTTGGTGCTTGCCCACAACGATGGTATAATCGTTTTGCCAAAGCATGAAAATATTTTCATCAAAATTCTTGAGAAAGTACTCCTCGGTTGCTTGATTAAAATAGGGGTCGAGACTTTTATTGAGAATACAGAGCATGCCGTTTTATTTTAGTGAAGCGAAGGTAATTAAGAAGGATAAACATTAGCCCTCAAACAGAGTTCGCGGATAAATTAATATCTTCAGAATTTTGATGAAAAAAAAAGATACAGCCATGAGTCACAGCTATAACAGGGCTGAGAATATTTGGCGGAAGAATTTTCGATTTCAAAGGAAACAATAATCCTCGTCTTTTGTAAACAGTGACTTTCTTGCGCTCTGCTTGAATCCTACTTTTAACTAGTGGTCTAAGGCTTAACTTTTCGTAGCACTCATCTTGTCAATCTTGCTAGCTTTGCTTTCTTAGTCCTTGTTTACAGACCAATTTCAAAGAATCTGGCTATATTTAGCTCCTATAAATTTAAGTAGAATGGGCTAGCGTTATTTTCTTGCTCATTTATTAAACTCGACTAAAAAAGTACTTTACTTTTCCCAAAGATTGAAAATCTCAAGCGTAGGAATCTGGAGCATTATTTAGCTATGAAACAAAAGTGTATTTTCATTATCGGTCCTGAAAGTTCGGGCAGCACCTTAATTGCCAAGATAATTTCAGCTGCCCTCAATGGTGATGATGGATGGAATGGCCGTGGCTTCAATTGTTGTAATTCTGCTTCTTGTGATAGCGAGAAGTATTTTTTATTGCCTTGCCGTGAAGTGCAACATTTGGTTTGTCACCGATCGCTGCCATTTTTTTTAAACCCCGAGTGGCCGCCCATTAAAGAGTGGCAGTCCGCTTATGATGCGCGATTCGTAATTTGCACCAGAGATAGTACCATTGCGCAAAGGTCCGTTTCGGAACGATTTGAAAGAAAGTTAGAAATTATCCAGAACCATCAAGCAGTGGCCAGGCAAATTATTAGCGATTTGCTTAGCAGCAATGCACAAAACTTTATCTGGTCCTACGAGACCTTTATGTTTTTGAAAGAGGATTATTTACAACTGCTATTTGCATTTCTGGAGATCGAGAGTGAATTCGCGCCTGAAAGCTTAATGGATGCAAACCTAAAATACATCAAAAACAACTCGGGAGAAAAACGGTCAAAGCCAGACAAACAAAGATTGATAAATCGGTTTAGGGACTCCTTAAAAAATCGTTGAAAATCAAGCGAATCAGCTGCCTGAAATTATAAAATGTAACTATTGCTGTACGATTAAAAAAATAGCAACGTTTTTTGCGCAGTCACATTCGTAATTTAAATCAATGTCAAAATGAAAGACCTCAAGAAAATCACCCTGCAATTGCCCGAATATATTCTCCTTGCCGCAGTGGTATTTTATTGGTTTTCCGCAGGCGTTGCGGTTAATTATGTCGCAATTACTTTAGTGATTGGTCTAATTCTGCAGATTGTTTTTAAATTTCGACTGCTAGGAATTGTATTACCTAGCTTGCTGATGCTAACGAGTTTCTATATGCTTTTGGCGCTTATCTCTGAGTTTAATAAGTTCCCTACTTTTAATTACGAGGCTAAGAAATTGCTTTTCGTAGGTTAGCCATTTTTATGGGCAGCATGCTTGTATCGGGACTGATGTTTTTTAATTATGCCTTTCTGCCTTCCAAAGCTAAAGCGTAAAACCAATTTATAGGGGAAGTTGGGCGGATTCGTCCCAAAGGAGGGATCAATTTTTAGTCATAACTATTGACCTGAGCTTGATATCAGCTAACTGATAACTGGAGATTAAGGAGCGTATGAGTATATGTCTATCTGTTAAGATAATAATCCATTAGTATGATAAGAGTTTTTACACTTGCTGCTATTCTTGTTTTTAGAAGCCATTTGTAATAAGCGCAAAATTTAAGTTAATGAATAATGTTCCGTTTATAAGTTTTAGGTCTGAACAGACAAGCAATCTTGGTTTCGAAATTGTTCCGATTGAACGAATTGCCCAGAACAGAAAGGAGCATACAGATCATAATCCAGAGTTGGCCCATCAGCTTAAATTTTACAATTTAATTTATTTCACAGAGGGTAGGGGCCGACATTTTATTGACTTTCATTGGTACGATGTGGCGCCGGGTACATTAGTTTACCTGGCCAAAGAACAGGTGAGCGCCTTTGATTTTTCTAGCAACTTAAAGGGTTATTGTATAGTCTTTACCGATGATTTTTTCATTGATTGTTTTTCAAGTTTAGCCAGTGATTTTGTGTTCCGCTTGTTTAATCCACAGTTGTTTTCACCTCTGCTGCAAATTCCGGCACAGTCCGATTTTGATGATTACTTCTACTTGTTAAAGAAAGAGTTTGAGCAATCTTCATCTTTTAATTATGGCAAGATCATTAATGCTCTGTTTATAGTTTTGATTTCTAAGGCAGAAAGTATCAAACAAGAACAAACCTCCTTGCTTATAGAGACATCCAAAATCACGGTATTCAAGAATTTCAAAACCCTACTGGAGCAAAATTTTGGGCAAAGTCGCAGTGCGGATTTTTATGCTAAAAAGTTGGCCATAACTTACAAGCACCTAAATTCTATTTGCAAGGATCTGGTTAACAAAACAGCCAAGAATGTAATAGATGATTTCGTGATTCTTCAGGCGAAACGAAGCTTAATTAATTCTTCGGTAAAAAGTAATGAGTTAGCTTATCAATTGGGTTTTGAGGATCCTACTAATTTCTCGAAGTACTTTAAGAAGCATACCGGATTGACTCCAAATTTATTTGCCAAGTTCAACTCGACGATACATTAATATCCTCGGGTTTAGCTTTGTGGGAATAATTTCAAACCGCTATCTAACTTTGGTCGAACTAAGGTTATTTGGGGGAGCTTGATATCGATACTACCTGTGCTAGAGGTTCGATTTTAACCATATTTCTACCCTTTTTCATCTTTCGATAGAACTTAGCTTCAGTCACCTTTGCTTCAGAATTAAACAGAAAACAATGACAAATAAAGATGTTATTACAGCCTTTTATCAAAAAGCACTAACGGTTAATGCAGAGTATCGTCCCGAAGCAATATTAGCTGAAATTTTGGCGGATGATTTTGTTTCTAAAGGTTCGGTTGAACTAAAAAACAAGCAGCAACTAATCGGCCAATTGGGCTTTTTCTGGCAACTGATTCCCAATCTAGAATGGGAGCCACAAGAAATTATTAACCAGGATAATCAGTATGTGGTAAGAAGTAAAGCTTCTGGTAATCCTAATGGTGACTTTATGGGTTTGCCAACAGATGGCTCGAAGGCTTTTAGTATTATGACCATTGATATTCACACGGTAGAAAATGGGAAAATCAAGGAAGTGCACCATCTAGAAGATTGGGGAACGGCTCTGAAGCAGCTAAAGTCTTAAAACCTGCATCTAGCTCATTCGCTATAGCCCACTACAGCTGCACGATGCAGACTAGTCTTTTCCTTTTCTTGAAAATCTGAGGCTATAATTTCAGGTCAAACTCAGGTTTAAAACCTTATTTCACGTTGAAGTAAGGTTAATTTCAGGTTCAACGAAGATTTAAAAAAAATAAGGGTGTCGATTCTCAAAACTCGGCATCCTATTTTTTACTTGAATTCGATGATTATCGCATAGTTAAATTTAAGGTCGAGCTTAATCTTTTAAATCTCTTTCCACTACCTTTAAGAAAGGCGTGAGAATACTATCGCGCTCAATCATTTTGGCGCGCCAACTTTCATCGCGTTGCTCTTCTACCATTATTTTGTTTTGCGTACTGAAGTAGAACTGATCTTGGTAAAAATGTCCATCGGGGATTTCTGGCGCGGCAAGACTTCTTTTTAGAAATTTTTGGTAGCTATCTTCTGCAATTAAATCTTTTAGTAGCTGCTTGTAGTTCGATTCGATGACAGCTATTTCTTGCCCATCTGCCTGCGAGCGTAAACAATAATAACGATACCTATTTATTTGAGGGAGATAAACTTCCAAGAGGTAGGTAGGGCGACTAAGGCGATATTTTTCAAGTTTCTCTAAAAGTACGCTGTCATTAAAGATGCTTACTTCTTCTGCTTTTTGTGCTTCGAAAAAGTAGTCGTAGAAAAAAAGGTATGCTTCTTGGCCTTGTACTTTTTGCGGCGCCACAGGATGCCATTGGGCCGATAAAGTGGCACAGTTTACAGTGATAACGAAAAAGACGAAATAGAGGAGGGCTGCTTTCACGGATTTAATGCTTGCTCAATTTTAGCAAT
>TARA_R110002050_G_scaffold654_1_pt1 | contig 10501 bp, 10 predicted proteins | sample TARA_R110002050 | Tara Oceans TARA_R110002050 (sample SAMEA4396988) | marine metagenome | biome: Polar Biome; feature: [DCM] deep chlorophyll maximum layer (ENVO:01000326); material: water (ENVO:00002006), including particulate matter (ENVO:01000060) such as... | depth 25 m
TTTGTTTGTGCTTCCAATCGTTGCCTATTTATTCTTTGCTTCTGGGGTTAATAACTTTGGGAAATTGTCAGTGCTTACTGAAAATGTGCAGGAAATAGATTTTTCAAAAGAAATAAGGTTTAAGGATAAAATTACTGTTTTAGGTTTTTTAGGAACAAATGTTGATTCGCGAAAAGGAAATGCATTTAACCTCAACCAAAAAATATATAAACGATTTCATGAATTTAATGATTTTCAGTTTGTAATGGTCGTACCAATTGGCACTGAGGATAAAGTAGATGAGATTAAAAAGGAGCTTATCACCTTGTCTGAAATTGACAAATGGAATTTTGTATTTGCCACTCAAGAGGAAATAATCGCCTTATATTCTAGCCTTAAAACAGATATTCAGTTAGATGATAAATTGGGTACTCCTTATGTTTTTATCATTGATAAAGATTTCAAGCTTAGAGGTAGAACTAAGGATGAGGATGAAGGCACTAAATATGGTTTCAATTCGAATTCTGTTGCTGATTTGAATAATAAAATGGTAGATGATATAAAGATAATTTTGGCAGAATATCGTCTGGCCTTAAAAAAGAATAATACCAAAAGAATTAAGTGATGAATAAGAAATATACGTATGTCTGGGTATCATTAATAATTCTAATTTTTGGTATAATTGTTATTCCACGAATAGTAGAAAGATTATCATCAAATACAGTTGTAGAAAACGATCGTCTTAATATATCCGCTCATAATGGGAAATTGGGTTATATTTTATTAGATGGTAAAAAGCGAAAAGTACCATCATTTGAATTTATCAATCAAGATAGTGTAGTAGTAAGTGATAAGGATTATTTAGGTAAAGTTTATGTAGTAGACTTTTTTTTTACAAGATGCCCTAGTATATGCCCTGTAATGACGACAAACCTTGTCAATGTACAAAGTCAATTTAAAGGAAATGAAAATTTCGGTATTGCTTCATTTAGTATCACTCCAGAGTTTGATACACCAGAGGTATTAAGAACCTATGCCGAGAAATATAAAATTCAAAAATCTGGTTGGAATTTATTGACAGGTGATAAGGATGCTGTATATCAATTGGCAAATGCGGGGTTCAATATCTTTGCTGCAGAAATGCCAGATGTTCCAGGTGGATTTGAACATTCTGGGTTGTTTGCATTAGTAGATAAGGAAGGCTATTTAAGGTCTAGAATAGATGAATTTGGAAATCCTATAGTGTACTATAGGGGAGCTATTTTAGAAAAAGAAGGGGCTAATGATCAAGGCGAGACCGAAGAGATAGGTATTTTAAAAAGTGATATTCAAAAGTTGTTAAAAGAATAAAGTTTTAAATATGCAAGTGAACGTGTCAGACGAAAGAAAATTTAATAGAATGATAACAGCGGTATCAATTGTTATCCCTGTGGTAGTTGCGGTTCTTTTTGGGGTTAAAATTCCTAATGTAGAACCATTATCATTTTTACCTCCAATATATGCAGCTATTAATGGTGTAACGGCTGTTTTGTTGTTGGTGGCGGTGTGGGCAATTAAAAATGGTAATCAGAAACTTCATCAACAATTAATGACGACGAACATTGTTTTGTCTTTATTGTTTTTGGTGATGTATATTGCATATCACATGACTTCAGATTCGACTTCTTTTGGTGGTGAAGGTGTTATTCGTTATGTGTATTATTTCATATTAATAACACATATTGTATTATCGATTGTATTAATTCCTCTTGTGTTACGTACGTATACAATGGCATATTTAAAGAAATTTGAAGATCATAGAGCATTGGCTAAATTTACTTTTCCTGTTTGGTTGTATGTTGCTGTTACTGGTGTCATAGTCTACATAATGATATCTCCTTACTATGTATACTAAACAGATGATATTTATACTTGTAGCGATGCTTATGGTAGTGCCATTTGATGCTGTTGCACAATGTGCCATGTGTAGAGCGGTATTGGAAAGTGAATCGTCTGGTAAAGCTGCCGAAGGTATAAATAACGGTATTGTTTATTTGATGGCAATACCCTATGTTTTGGTAGCCGGATTGTTCTATTTTATCTATAGAAAAATGCGGACCTAAACCAATTTTTGTAATTTTCACCTTAATAGTGTAACATTCCTCCACCTGGTTAGTCTTATGATTGTGTGATACTGGTATTGCATTCATCAATCAATCAAATTAAGCAATCTCATGTTCGATCTAGAACGTTGGCAGGAAATCTTCGATACTATTCGCAAAAATAAATTGCGAACCTTTCTCACGGGACTTTCCGTGGCTTCAGGAATTTTTATTTTGGTCATATTATTGGGTTTTGGTCAAGGGATGCAAAATGGAATTGCCAAAGAATTTGAACAAGATGCAGCTACTAGCGTTTGGGTCTGGCCAGGTGCTACCACAATTGAGTATAAAGGGATGAACCCTGGTAGACGGATTCAATTACGAAATGAGAATTATGAGTTTGCAGCCGTTTTATTAGAAGAGCAAATAGAAAACAAGTCGCCAAGACTATTCGTGCGAAATTCATTTGTCAACTACGGTAATGAGTCTTTAGCATATAATGTACAAGGTGTCTCTCATCAATTTCAATTCATAGAAAACGAGTTTATTTCGCAAGGGAGATTTTTGAATCAGAAAGATGAAGATACTAAGGCAAAGGTTGCCATTATCAGCAACAAAATAAATCGTGAAGTATTTAAAGAATTGGAAAGTCCTGTAGGAGAGTTTTTAGAAATATCTGGTATCTCTTTTAAAATTGTCGGTGTTTATGGTGATATTGGAGGTGAACGTGAAGAAGACCGTATTTATATTCCTATAAGTACCGCACAACAAGTTTTTAATGGGGCGGACAAGTTGAACAACTTGTCCTATACATTGCCGCCAGTAGAAGATTTTGAAGCTGCAGTGGCACAATCTATCAAGTTTAAGAACGACCTTAAATCTTACCTTCAAAAAGCACATACCGTTGCTCCTGATGACACGAGTGCCATTCAGATTTATAATCCTATGGAAGAAGCTAAGCGCTTTTACTCTCTAATGGGCGGAATTAAATTTTTCTTTTGGTTTGTAGGAGTGTGCACTATCATCGCCGGTATTGTAGGGGTTAGTAATATTATGCTCATTGTGGTAAAGGAACGTACACGTGAAATTGGTATTCGAAAGGCATTGGGAGCCAAGCCTTGGTCGATTGTTGGAATGATTTTACATGAAGCTATTTTCATCACCTCTATTGCCGGATTCACAGGACTTATTTTAAGTATGGGATTATTGGAGATTGTTGGCCCACATGTTGAAGTAGATTATGTGCTTAACCCTTCGGTTGATTTTAACGTTGCATTAACCACTGTGTTCGTATTGATATTTGCAGGTGCCGTGGCTGGTTTTTTTCCTGCATGGCGTGCGGCCAAGATTCAGGTTATTGAAGCTTTAAGGGATCAATGATATAGGAGTTATTCATTTTTATGATGCTATAATGGTAGTTGTACCAATAATTAATAAAACTTAAGCATGTTCAACAAAGACCGTTGGAAAGAAATAATGGAAGTTTTGTCTAGCAATGTTTTTAGAACATTAGCTACTTCTTTTGGTGTGGGTTGGGGTGTATTTATTTTAATTATACTACTTGCAGCGGGAAAAGGATTGGAAAATGGTATTCGTGCAGATTTTGGTGATATTGCCACCAATACAATGTTTATGTGGTCTAGAAATACTACAATACCCTATAAAGGATTGCCAAAGGGAAGAACTTTTAGTTTTAAGATGGAAGATGTACAGGCTATTAAAGATAATGTTCCGAATCTACGGTTTATATCCCCCCGCAATCAATTAGGTGGTTTTGGAGGCATAAACAATGTAGTACGAGGTTTAAAAACAGGGGCTTTTAACGTGTATGGCGATTACCCACAGATTATTAGACAAGAGCCAATGACAATTACTGTAGGGAGGTTTATCAATCAAAATGATATTGAGGAGAATCGCAAGGTTGCAGTCATTGGTGATGGGGTAAAAAATGAGTTGTACGAGAAAGATGAAGATGTTCTAGGTACTTATGTGAAAATTCAGGGTGTCAATTTTATGGTGGTAGGCACCTATAAGAAAAAGAGTAATAATGGTGAAGAGGGCCAAAAAGAAATATTTGTACCGTTTACTGCTTTTTCGCAAGCATTTAATATGGGTGATGATGTAGGTCGGATGGCCATAACTGCTCAAGATGGTAGTTCAATTTCTGACTTAAAGGAAAAAATACTAAGCATTGTTAAAGAAAATCGGAAGATACATCCAGATGATAAACGTGCCGTTGGCTATTTTGATTTATACGAACAATTCAATAGGGTAGAAAGCTTATTTGGTGCGCTACGTTGGGTTGCATATTTTGTAGGTGTTCTAGTATTGTTATCGGGCATTATTGGAGTAAGTAATATTATGTTGATAGTTATTAAGGAGAGAACCAAAGAAATTGGTATTAGAAGGGCGTTGGGAGAAGCACCTTGGTCTATAAAAAAACAAATTCTTATGGAATCTATATTTCTAACCATTATATCGGGTATGGTCGGTATAATTTTCGGAGCGGCTTTTATATACGGGGTAAATGCAGTGCTCGATTCTGTAGGTCCCGTCGATATGTTTGTAAACCCCAGTGTAAGTTTGGGTGTGGTAGTAAGCGCATTGGTCATTTTAATATTCTCAGGATTGTTAGCTGGTTTTATACCTGCTCAAAGTGCAATTAAAATAAGACCTATTGAAGCATTAAGAACGGAATAAATTTATTAATTAGAAAAATATATAACCAATCAAAAAATGAAAAAATCAACAACAATTATCATTCTACTAATCATAGTACTCGCATTTGGTGGGTCTATGTATTATTTATATCAAAAGAATACAGAGGATCCGGTTGTTTATTTAACGGAGGAACCTTCTAAACAGACAATCATTAAGAAAACGATGGCCACTGGAAGTATACTTCCGTTAGAGGAGGTTTTAATTAAGCCGAATATATCTGGAGTCATTGAGGAGATTTTTGTTGAAGGTGGCGATTATGTAAAATCTGGTGATTTACTATGTACTATTAAGGTTGTTCCCAATCTTAATGCACTGAATGATGCAAGAAATACTATTGACGAAACCAAAATTAATTTAGATGATCAACTACGGAATTTTGGGCGTCAAAAAGTACTGTTCGATAAAGGTGTAATATCAAAAGTGGATTTGGAAAGGGCGGAGGTAACTTATAATCAGGCTAAACAATCATATGCTGCGGCTAATAAGCGATATGATATTGTTAAAACAGGAACAACTGCAGGTTATGGTAACGCTGCCAATACTCAAATTAGAGCAACGGTTAGCGGTATGGTTCTAGAAGTACCAGTAGAAGTGGGTAATCAGGTAATTGAAAGTAATAATTTTAATGAAGGTACTACCATTGCTGCCATAGCAGATGTTGATAAAATGATTTTTGAGGGTAAGGTCGATGAGTCAGAAGTTGGTAAAATCAAAGAAGACCTTCCGTTAGAAATAACTGTAGGAGCAATTGAAAATAAAATTTTCGATGCGGTATTAGATTATATCGCACCAAAAGGAAATGAGGAAAACGGTGCAATACAATTTGAAATTAAAGGAACTCTGAAAAAGCAAGATTCAATATTTATTAGAGCAGGATTAAGTGCCAATGCATCTATAATATTGGCCCGTGCCGATAATGTTTTAGCTGTTAAGGAGGCTTTGGTTCAGTTTGATGCAAAGACTAAAAAACCGTTTGTAGAAATTGAAAACGAAAAGCAGCAATTTGAAAGAAGAGATATTGAATTGGGAATTAGTGACGGTATTTATGTTCAGATAAATTCTGGTATAAAGGAGGGCGAGAAAATAAAAGTATGGAACGAGGTTAAGCCAGATGAATTAGCTGAAAACTAATAAAGTAAAAAAATAAATTAATTGATGTAACAATTTAAACACTGGTTAGTCTAATGCATAGACAGTGTAGAAAATTGTCCAAAACAACAACCAACATGATTCAAATTAAAAATCTTCATAAGTCCTATAAAATGGGCAAGAATTCACTTCACGTACTTAAAGGAATAAATTTTAATGTTGAGGAAGGTGAATTGGTAGCTATCATGGGCTCTTCCGGTTCTGGAAAATCTACGTTATTGAATATTCTGGGAATGCTTGATAGTTTGGATTCTGGTGAATACATTTTGGATAATGTACCTATTAAGGATCTTAACGAGACTAAAGCGGCTCGTTACAGAAACAAGTTTTTAGGTTTCGTATTTCAATCGTTCAACCTAATCAATTATAAAAGTGCTGCGGAAAATGTTGCACTTCCGTTATATTACCAAAAAGTACCTCGAAAAGATCGTCAAGAAAAAGCCCTTAAATATTTAGAACAGGTAGGGTTAAAGGAATGGGCGACACATTTGCCCAGTGAACTTTCTGGTGGTCAAAAACAACGTGTTGCAATCGCAAGGGCTATGGCCGCTGAACCTAAAGTGTTGCTGGCCGATGAACCAACTGGCGCCTTGGATAGTAAAACATCTTATGAGGTGATGGATTTAATTCAGAAAATTAATGACCAAGGCAATACTATTTTAATTGTAACACACGAACCTGATATTGCTGATATGTGCAAAAGAATTGTGCATTTAAAGGATGGGGTTATCATTGAAGATAAGAAAATAGAACAAGTAAGAGCCGAGCAATATGTTTGATAGAGACATTTGGCAAGAAATATATCATAGTATTAGTAATAACAAGCTAAGAACCTTTCTTACTGGTTTTTCAGTAGGGTGGGGAATATTCATACTTGTGTTGTTGTTAGCTTCTGTAAATGGAATGCAAAATGGTTTTACCATGCAGTTTAGCGATGATGCAACAAATTCAATATTCATTCGAACAGGAACAACATCTTTGGCTTATGGCGGTTTTGAAGCCGGTAGAAGAGTTCAACTTACCAACGATGATATTGAATATATCAAAAGAAGTTTTCCAAATGATGTTGAATATTTAAGTCCAAGAATATATCAAAATACATCGGCACGTTATAAAAGTGAAACAGGTAGCTATAATGTTCAAGCCGTTTATCCTGATCATCAAGCAATAGAAAAGACCATTGTTAATAAAGGTAGGTTTATAAATACAAATGACTTGCTCAATGCCTCTAAAGTTGCCGTAATTGGCAGAAAAGTAGAGGAAGATTTATTTAAGAATGAAGATGCTATTGGCAAGTTTGTTGAGTTTAAAGGACTTCCGTTTAGAGTAATTGGAACCTTCACCGACGATGGTGATGATAATGCAGAACGTAATATTTACGCACCGACCAGTACATTTCAGAAAATGTATGGTCAAACAAATCACATAGATCAAATTGCGTTGACCTATAATCCTGAATATGATCTTACCAAAGCGTTAGAATTTTCAGATCGATTAGAAAGTGTTTTTAGACGTAGGTTTAAAATTGCACCTCAGGATCAGGCAGGTATTCGAATTTTCAATTATGCTGAAGTATTTGAAGATATCAGTAATTTCACTGGTGGTTTAGATGTTGCGGTAATCATAGTTGGACTTTTAATTTTACTATCGGGTATAGTCGGCATTGGTAATATTATGGTTTTTATTATAAAAGAACGTACTAAGGAAATAGGTGTTCGTAAAGCATTAGGTGCCGAGCCTTGGTCAATAATTAAATTGGTGTTGTTCGAGTCGGTTTTTATAACTGCTTTGTCAGGTTTTATAGGTTTGGCCATTGCAACAGGGTTATTGGCCATTATAGGACCAAATATTAAATCTGGGGCTTTTGCAAACCCCTCTGTCAGTATGTCAATAGTGGTCACTGCAACAATAATATTAATAGTAGCAGGCGTATTGGCAGGTCTAATACCAGCAATGAAAGCCGCTAAGGTTAAACCTATTGTAGCATTAAGCGATAAATAATATGTGGATACTAGATAAAGATTTATGGTCTGAGATTTTTGCTACTTTGAGTAAGAACTTATTCCGCACGTTTTTGACAATGCTTGGGGTTATAATAGCAATGATAATTCTAGTGCTGCTGTTGGGAGGGGCTAATGGTATGAGTAATGGTTTTCAAAAAATATTTGCTGGTACGGCATCCAATAGTCTTTTTATATGGAGTCAAAGTACCTCAGAACCTTATAAAGGGTTTGAAAGGGGAAGAAGGATACAATTTAAATTGGAAGATGCCAAAATTCTACAAGAGCAATTAGAAGAAATAGAGGTGTTAGCACCTCGTATAGAACTTGGGGGTCGTCGTGGTGTTGTAACTGTCTATAGAAATGGACTTACTAGTGGATCATCAGTATATGGGGATTATCCTAATATTGATAAAATCATGAAGAAAAAACTGGTGGAAGGTCGGTTTTTAAATGAGAATGATATGACCGATGCCAAAAAAGTGTGTGTCATCGGGGAAGAAACATACAAACTAATTTTTGAAAAGGGTGAGAATGCTATTGGAGAAGATGTTCGTATTAATGGGGTATTCTTCAATATCGTCGGAATCTATAAGCCGAATCAAAATATCAGGATTGACGGCGAAAATTCCGTTTACATACCTTTTTCAACCTTTCAAAAGGCATTTGGAACTGGAGATAGTATGGACTGGATGGCGATTGAAGTGAGGGCAGATGTAAAGGTCCCTTTAGTAGAGAGTAAGATTAAACGCTTGTTGAAAAATAAATATGATATCAATCCAATAGATGAAAGAGCAATTGGGAGTTTTGACCTCTCTGAGGTTTTTAATAATGTATCTGCCTTTACCGGTGTATTGCAAGGCGTATCATTCTTTGTCGGAATTCTAACTCTATTAGCAGGTGTAATCGCAATTAGTAATATCCTTTTGATTACCGTAAAGGAGCGTACCAAAGAAATAGGAATTCGACGAGCTTTGGGTGCTACGCCTAAAGTGGTTAAACGTCAAATCGTATTAGAATCTATTGTAATTACGGTATTTGCTGGTTTTGTTGGTTTTGCTATAGCAGTAGGGTTCCTGGCGATTGCTAACAACATGATAGGGGATAGTAGTGATTTGCCATTTTATAATTTAATGATTAGCATTCCACAATTTATAGTCTCTTTTGTTTTAATGGTCGGTCTTAGTGTATTGATAGGCCTAATACCTGCAAATAGAGCCATTAGAATTAAACCGATTGATGCATTAAGAGAAGAGTAACAAACCATATAGAAAAGAATAAATAACAATCAAATAGTTGAGCATGAACAAGTATGTAAAGTACGGATTACTAGGAGTGGCGGTAATAGGAATATTAGCTGCGGTAGTCTATTTTTTAAAGAAAAATAGCACACCTCTAAAAACATATGAAACAGAGCAAGTTGAAAAAAGAGATATCATAAATAAAGTGGTAGTTACTGGCAAGGTAATACCAGAAGATGAAATTGAGATTAAGCCTCAGATTTCGGGTATCATTGAAAATGTGTACTTGGAAGAAGGGTCAAAAGTAAAAGCGGGAGACTTAATTGCTACCATCAAGGTAGTTCCAAATGAACAAACTTTGAACCAGGCAAAGGGAAGGGTTAATAATGCGAATATTGCTTTAGGAAATACCAAAATTGAGTATGACCGTAACAAAACACTTTTTGATAAAGGGGTAATTTCTAGTCAAGATTACAATACTCTAAAACTTAGATATGATCAAGCGGTGCAAGAATTACAAAATGCACAAGCTGATTATCAAATTATTAGAGTTGGCTCTGCAGGTGGCTCATCTAGTGCTAATACAAATATCAGGGCTACGGTAACAGGTACTCTTTTAGAGATTCCTGTTGAAGTAGGTGATCAGGTGATACAGAGTAACAATTTTAATGATGGTACTACCATTGCTACGATTGCAGATATGTCTAAAATGATATTTGAAGGTGAAGTTGATGAGGCGGAAGTAGGTAAATTGAAAGTAGGTATGCCTTTAGAAATTAGTATGGGTGCTTTACAAGACGAAAAATTTTATGCTAAACTAAAGTTTATAGCGCCAAAGGGAGTTGAAGAAGAGGGCGCTGTTCAATTTAAGATAGAAGGAGATTTAGTAGTATCTGATAGCACAAATGTACGTGCAGGGTATAGCGCAAATGCTGCAATCGTATTAGAGGAAAAGAAAGATGTGTTATCGATTAAGGAAGCTTTGTTGCAATTTGATAAAGAAACCAATAAGCCTTATGTAGAGGTTGAAACTGGTGAGAACGAGTTCGAGAAGAAAGAATTGGTTTTAGGTGTTAGTGATGGTATAGATGTTGAAATTGTTTCTGGTGTCGATGAGAACGCTAAAATAAAAATTTGGAACAAGTTAGAGGCTAAGAGTGAAGATAATGGCCCTAATGAGGATTAATTGAATCAATCAAATCAAAAAACGAATCATGTAGCCAAAGAATAAATTTGGTTTCAAAAAAAGTAAACAAATGAAAGTAAAAATCACAGGATTACTACTTATATTTTCTGTTGTGGTGGGTATGGCGCAACAAAAGAAATGGAC
>TARA_R110002050_G_scaffold281299_1_pt1 | contig 10495 bp, 8 predicted proteins | sample TARA_R110002050 | Tara Oceans TARA_R110002050 (sample SAMEA4396988) | marine metagenome | biome: Polar Biome; feature: [DCM] deep chlorophyll maximum layer (ENVO:01000326); material: water (ENVO:00002006), including particulate matter (ENVO:01000060) such as... | depth 25 m
AAAATACTGAAATCGGATGATGCGAAAAATTCTTGTTATAGGTGCTGGTAAGTCTACCTCATATTTATTAGATTATCTTTTAGGAAAAGCTGAAGAAGAAAAATTAGAAATAACCATTGGTGACATTAATCCGTCAGCTATACCAGCCGCCGTCGCCAGCCATAAACACTGCTCAGTTATTAAGCTTGACATATTTAACGAAACGGAAAGAACAAATGCTATTGCAAATGCAGACATTGTTATTTCAATGCTACCTGCACGATTTCATATTAAAGTAGCTGAAGACTGTCTTGTTCATAAAAAACACTTGGTAACTGCTTCTTACGTTAGCCCAGAGTTACTTGCCCTTGACAAAGAAGTTAAAGCAAATAATTTAGTATTCATGAATGAGATCGGTCTTGATCCGGGTGTTGACCATATGAGTGCCATGGAAGTCATTGACCGTATTCGAGATAAAGGTGGAAAAATTATACTATTTGAATCATTTTGCGGCGGATTGGTTGCACCGGAACATGACAATAACCTATGGAATTATAAGTTTACTTGGAACCCAAGAAATGTTGTTCTTGCAGGGCAAGGTGGTACCGCCAAATTTATTCAAGAAGGTACTTATAAATACATACCTTATCACCGCCTTTTTAGGCGTACAGAGTTTTTCGAAATTGAAGGGTATGGCCGTTTTGAAGGCTATGCCAATCGTGATTCTTTAGGCTATAGAGAAGCTTACGGCCTGCAAAATGCCTTAACCCTATATAGAGGAACTATGCGTCGTGTCGGCTTTTCTAAGGCATGGAATATGTTTATTCAGCTAGGAGCGACCGACGACACATACACCATTGAGAATTCTGAAAAGATGAGCTACCGAGAATTTATCAACCTCTTCTTACCATATTCGCCAACCGATTCAGTAGAATTGAAACTTAGACACTATTTAAAATTAGACCAAGATGATATTCGATGGGATAAATTATTAGAGCTAAATATATTTGACAATACAAAGTTTATAACTATTCCTAATGCCACACCCGCCCAAGCTTTACAGAAAATACTGGAAGATAGCTGGACACTTAAAGAAGAAGAAAAGGATATGATTGTTATGTACCATAAATTTGGATACGAATTAAATGGCGAAAAGAAACAAATAGACTCTAAGTTAGTTGTCATTGGTGAAAATCAAACTTTTACAGCAATGGCAAAAACTGTTGGCTTGCCCGTAGCGATGGCCGCACTGAAAATTTTGAATGGAAAAATAACTACACCAGGCGTACAGATTCCTATTTCGAAAGAAGTTTACAAACCTATTCTAGAAGAATTAAAAACATACGGTGTCAACTTTAAAGAATACGAAGTGCCTTATTTAGGATATAACCCTAATTCTGTAATTAACTAATCCTTTTTAACTATCATATTGAAACCAAATAGGTATTTTTATGTATAAATTGATATAAGACATGAAAGCATCTACTTCTTTGGCTAAAATTGATGGAATAGATAAAAAGATTTTAAGGTTTTTGATGGCAGATGCACGAAAACCAGTATTGGAAATCGCAAGAAGTATAGGAATATCTGGCGCTGCCATACATCAACGCTTAAGAAAACTGGAAGCATCGGGACTATTATCAGGTTCTAAATTCATTGTTAATCCCAAATCGTTAGGGTATACTACCATGGCTTATATAGGCATTTATTTGGATAAAGCAATGAGCAATCCTATGGCCGTCAAACAACTTGAAAAAATACCTGAAGTTTTAGAATGTCATTACACCACAGGTAACTGGTCTATTTTAATTAAAGTTTTATGCAGGGACAATGAACACCTAATGCAGGTTTTGAACAAGGAAATTCAAGCCATAGAAGGTGTATCTAGAACAGAAACTTTTATTTCCTTAGCGCAACAAATAGACCGACAAATCAGTATATAAAAGTAAAAACCTACCCATATATGGGTAGGTTTTTACTTTTATATAAGATGGTTTTTCTTAATCTCTACCTCCAAAAACTTGAAGTCCCCAATATACCAATGTCGCTAAAGAACCAATAGCTGCGACCAAATAGGTTCTTGCAGCCCATTTTAGTGCATCTTCAGAACCTTTATATTCTTCTCGAGTAACAACGTTTTTATTTTTCAACCATGACAGAGCACGATTACTCGCATCATACTCTACCGGTAAGGTTATAAAGCTAAACAATGTAGCTAAACCCATCATAACAAGACCTGCAACTGCAACCCAATATCCTAAACCTATACCAGCTGCTCCACCTAAGACCAAACCTCCAAAAACCACCCACATAGACATACCAGAAGTTACACTAACTATAGGTACTAATTTCGAACGCATACCTAACCATTCATAAGCCTGCGCATGTTGTACCGCGTGACCACATTCGTGTGCAGCAACCGCAGCTGCAGAGGCATTTCTTTGGTTATACACACCTTCACTTAAATTAACTGTTTTGTTCTTCGGATCGTAGTGATCCGTTAGCATTCCTGGAGTAGAAATTACCTTAACATCACGAATACCATGATCCGCTAACATTTTTTCTGCAATTTCAGCTCCGCTCATTCCATTTTGCAAATGCACCTTGGAATAAAACTTAAACTTACTTTTTAATTTACTACTTACTAACCAGCTCACCAAAGCAATGGCTCCGATTAATATATAATATCCCATCATAACGTTTCAATTTTTAAATCAACTAAATATAATTAAAGATTCGCTTTCTCAAGAAAATCTATTTGCAGTAAAGCAAAAACCCCGCCAAATTCCTTTCAGACTTTGTGGGGTATATTTTACTGACAAAATGTACGTTTAGGCAATCACTTCTTCCCAACCGAAAGCTTCAATTATCTCTTGATAGACCACTTCTCCCTTAACTATATTCAACCCTTTCTTTAATGATGCATCTTTCTCACAAGCTGCCTCCCAACCTAGGTTCGCTAATTTTAGTGCGTAAGACAAGGTTACATTTGTCAATGCCATTGTTGATGTATAAGGTACAGCACCCGGCATATTAGCTACGGAGTAATGCACTACATCATCAATTATATAAATTGGATCTTCATGCGTTGTTGGTCTAGTAGTTTCGACACAACCACCTTGATCTACGGCAACATCGACTATTACCGTACCAGGGCGCATTTCTTTTAACATATCTCTGGTTATTAAATTTGGTGCCTTGGCACCTTTTAACAATACACCACCAATAATTAAATCATGCGTTTTAATAAGTCTTCTAATATTAAACTCGTTTGAGAATTCAGTAACAACATGTGGAGGCATTACATCATTTACATAGCGCAAACGTTTCATATTAATATCCATAATGGTTACATGGGCACCCAAACCTGCTGCCATTTTCGCAGCTTGCACACCTACAACACCAGCACCCAACACTAAAACTTTACCTGGCGCTACACCAGGTACACCACCCAAAAGTACTCCACGACCCTTAGCCGGCTTTTCCAAGTATTTTGCACCTTGTTGTATGGCCATTCTACCAGCAACTTCAGACATAGGTGTCAAAAGCGGCAAAGTACCTTCTTCATCTTCTACCGTTTCATATGCTATACAGACCGCTTTCTGCTTTATCATTGCTTTGGTCAAGGCTTCACTTGAGGCAAAATGGAAATACGTAAACAGTATTTGCCCTTCTTGAATTAAATCATATTCTTCGGCAATGGGCTCCTTTACTTTCACAATCATTTCGCTCATGGCATAAACCTGACCTATTGTATCTAATATAATAGCTCCTGCCTGTTGGTAATCTTGATTAAAAAAACCACTGCCTTCACCAGCCTCAGACTGGACATATACTTTGTGGTTGTTCTTTACCATTTCGAAAACTCCGGCTGGTGTCATACCTACCCTGCTTTCATTGTTCTTAATTTCTTTTGGAATACCAACGATCATGATGTCTCATTTTATGTTACACCGCAAAATTGAAGCTATTTAATCAGTTATCAAACATAAAATCGATAAAAAGTAGGGGTTAATGGTTAAAAAAGATATTTTTTTTAAATTATACCCTATGTTTTTTAGGGGTTCTTAATATTATTTATATTTTATTTTCATTATTACTATCAAAACTGATAGGGTAGCCGTAATGACATTAGCCGCTATTATAGGTAGACTATTAATATAAAAACCATAAACAATCCAAAGTAAAAGTCCCATTAAGAGTACAGTATACATTGATAAAGAAATATCTTTAACTGATTTGTTTTTCCATGTTTTATATACCTGAGGAACAAATGCCGATGTAGTTAACGTTGCGGCAACCAGTCCCAATATTTCTATGTTTTCCATCGATTATCTTTTGTTGTTTACTTGCAAGCTTAGCTAAGTCATCAGTTAATCAAGTATCCCGAACTGGTAGTTAACTTCGTCGCGCCTTCTCGTGAACACGACAATAATAAAAAAATCATTGCGATCGTGCGGAACAATCTGTTCGATTCGTGTACCGAACCTACAAATCAATTCACTTTACTCGTAATTATTTAATTAAAAAGATATTTAACCTACAATATTTACAATTTTCCCAGGGACTACGATTACTTTTTTAGGTTCGCGACCTTGTAATTGTTGTTGGGTTTTTTCATTGGCCATAACCGCAGCTTCGATTTCATCTTTAGACAAGTCTAAAGAAAGCTCTAATGTGAACTTCATTTTGCCATTAAACGAAATAGGGTATTCCTTACTGCTCTCTACCAAATACTTGCCCTCAAATTTTGGAAAAGGCGCTGTGGCAATAGATGCTGAATGACCTAATTTATGCCATAATTCTTCAGCGATATGTGGTGCATATGGAGAAACCAAAATAGCTAATGGCTCTAAGATTTTCCGGCTTACACATTTCTGCGCAGAAAGTTCATTGACACAGATCATAAATGTAGATACCGACGTATTGAAACTAAAATTCTCAATATCTTCCTCTACTTTTTTGATGGTCTTGTGTAATGTCTTCCAAGATTCTTTGGTAGGCTCATCTTCGCTAACGAAAAATGACATATTCTCACCTGTATGAAACTGTCTCCATAATTTCTTTAAAAAAGAATGTGTACCTGTAATACCAGCTGTGTTCCAAGGTTTTGATTGCTCTAACGGACCTAAGAACATTTCGTACAATCGCAAACTATCCGCGCCATATTCTTCACAAATAGCATCGGGATTTACCACATTGTATTTGGACTTGGACATTTTTTCGACTTCGCGACCGACAATGTATTTCTCATTGTTATTTCCAGATATCACTCTACCGGAATTTGAAAAGAAAATTGAGTTCTTATATTCACTTAACCAATCTTTAAATCCATCCAAATCAAGTTCATCCGAACTATTTACAAGCGAAACATCAACATGTATTGGCAATATCCTATTTCTATCGACATCTGCCTTAACTAGGCTTGGACCAAAGATTCCAACCAATGTTGATTTAAGGTCAATTTGAAAATCTGCCAAAACATCATTATCTGCTATAATATTTTCATACAGATTTTTAGAAATAAATATTTTGGTACTAATAATTTCCTCATCAGAAAGAAGTCGTTCATTATTTGAATCGAATCCAGGAGTTATATCGACCCTATACGCGAACGCACTAGTCCCAGTAATCATCCCTTGATTTATAAGCTTTTTAGCAAACTCATCTTTGGGCACCAAGCCTTTATCGAACATAAATTTTTGCCAGAAACGAGAATACAATAAATGGCCTGTAGCATGCTCACTTCCACCAATATACAAATCGACATCTTGCCAGTAGTTAATCGCTTTTTGAGAGAATATTTCCTCACTATTGTGCGGGTCCATGTATCTATTGAAATACTGTGAACTACCCGCCCAACCTGGCATTGTATTTAATTCCAAAGGAAATACTGTGGTATTATTTATCTCGCTGTTTTCTACTACTTTATTTTTCAGCATATCCCATGCCCAAACCTCAGCATTCCCTAATGGTGGCTCTCCGGTTTCGGTCGGTAAATATTTTTCAACTTCAGGAAGTTTAATTGGCAAGTGTGCCGCTTCTATCATTTGAGGCATTCCATCCACATAATACACAGGAAAAGGTTCTCCCCAATATCTTTGGCGACTGAATACCGCATCGCGTAATCGGTAGTTGATCTTCCCTTCACCATGCCCTAATTTCTCCAGTTCAAAAATAGCACGTTTCACCGCTTTCTTGTACGGCAAACCATTTAGAAAATCTGAATTCGCAATCACCGTTTTATCCTTATCGGCAAATGCTTCTTCAGAAATATCAACTCCTTCAAAAATATTCGGAATCGGAATATTGAAATGTTTCGCAAAATCATAATCGCGCTGATCTCCACATGGCACGGACATTACGGCTCCTGTGCCATACCCGGCCAACACATAATCACCAATCCAAACAGGAACCGGTTCTTTTGTAAATGGATGCTCTGCGTAAGCACCTGTAAAAGCCCCAGAAATGGTTTTCACATCTGCCATACGGTCACGCTCAGAGCGTTTTGCGGTCGCCTTAATATAATTCTCCACATCTGCCTTTTGTTCAGCAGTAGTTATTTTAGATACTAATTCGTGCTCTGGTGCTAGCGTCATAAATGACACTCCAAAAATGGTATCAGGGCGAGTTGTAAAAACTTCTATTTTTTCATCATGTCCGTTTACATTGAAAATAGCTGAAGCTCCTTGACTTCTCCCGATCCAATTGGTCTGTGAATCTTTCAATGGTTGTGGCCAATCAATAGTATTCAATCCGTCTAACAAACGTTGGGCATATGCAGAAATACGCATACTCCACTGGGTCATTTTTTTACGAATAACCGTATGACCACCTCGTTCCGAAACTCCGTTGACTATTTCGTCATTTGCCAATACCGTACCCAATGCAGGACACCAATTCACTTCGGTATCCGCCAAATAGGTTAATCTATATTTTAAAAGAATTTCTTGTTTCTTAATTGCTGAGAAAGCCTTCCAATCATCCGCTGAAAACAATTCGATATCATCATCGCAAACCGCATTTACCGTAGCATTCCCATTCGTATTAAAAATAGAAATAAGCGACTCTATATCTTCCGCCTTATCGGTATCTTTATTATACCAAGAATTAAAAATTTGGATGAAAATCCACTGCGTCCACTTATAATACTCAGGACTAGAAGTACGCACCTCTCTGCTCCAATCGAACGAAAAACCTAATTGATCTAATTGCCTTCTATAGGTCTTAATATTCGCTGCCGTAGTTACTGCAGGATGCTGACCTGTTTGTATCGCATATTGCTCTGCTGGAAGTCCGAAAGAATCATACCCTTGCGGATGTAACACATTAAAACCTTTGTGTCTTTTATACCGTGCATAAATATCACTAGCAATATAACCTAATGGATGCCCCACGTGAAGTCCCGCTCCCGAAGGATAAGGGAACATATCCAGCACATAGAATTTCTCTTTGTCAGAGTCGTTTTCTGCTTTGAATGTTTGGTTTTCTGCCCAGTATTTTTGCCATTTGGCTTCAATTTCGTTGAAATTGTATTGCATGATAGTTGCTTCTTTGCGATAAGGGGCAAAAATAGGTTGAATCGATGAGAGTTAAAAAAATATTGGTGATTAACGGGTTTTGGTTTCAGTTACCCTAAAAAATCTACCCTCTTGTCTAAAAATGGTATCTTAGGTTCGTGAAAATTTTGAATCCCAAATCATTCTACTTTTGCCTATTTGTACTCTGTATAGGTTCTACAGAACTTCATTCACAACTAGGCTTTTGTGAAGGAAATTCCGGCGACCCTATTTTTACCGAAGATTTTGGCTCAGGAACTATAGACGGTCCTGCTTTACCAGCAGGTACCACAACTTATAATTTTACAACAGGAACACCTAACGACGGCTCTTACACTATTTCAAGCACCACCAACTACTTCGATTGGCTTTCAGTACAAGACCATACACCCGGCGATACCAACGGCAAATCTTTTATTGTAAATGCAAGTTTTACAGCTGGTGAGTTTTATCAACGACAGGTTTCAGGGTTATGCGAGAACACTAGTTATGAATTTTCGTCTTGGCTAATTAACCTGCAAGCTGCAAGTGGTTGTGAAGGTAATAGTATACCTGTAAATGTCCGATTTCAAATTTGGGACGAAACCGACACTAACCTATTGGCCCAAGGAGATACCGGTAGTATTGCAGCAAACTCTAGTGCCGAATGGCAACAATACGCTCTAGTTTTTAAAACGGAACCTGGCCAAACCTCGGTCATTTTAAAAATGAGAAACAATAGTAATGGCGGCTGCGGAAATGACCTCGCTATTGACGATATCGTTTTTAAATCTTGCGGAGATAATGTAACCGTTTCAACAAGCTCAAATGAACAAAGACTGGTAGTTTGCGAAGACCAAGGTGGCATTTCTAGAACTATTTCAGCGACACCAGATTTCACTATTTTCAATACCCACGCATACCAATGGCAACAAAGTACAGACCAACAAATCTGGACCGATATTGCAGGAGAAAACAACATCACTCTTTCTACACCTGCAGTCACTGCGACCACTTACTTTAGAGTTAAAACTGCTGAAGACCCCATAAATGTCAACAACAACTTATGTAATGTTGTTTCAGATGTTTTTGATATTGTTGTTTTACCTATTCCTACTGCACCAACCAGCAGCGGAGATGTTACCGTTTGTGAGGACGAAATAGGTATACTTTCTGTCTCTACACAAAACACGTATACCGTTAATTGGTATGATGCCGATACAGGAGGTAATTTAATATTAGCAAATAATCAGAATCTTGAAACCACTAGTGCCGGAACGTATTATGCCGAAGCCAATTCTACTGAAATAGAATGTGCCTCTACAACAAGAACTCCCGTCACTCTTACCGTAAACCCGCTACCCGAAGTACCCGATGACTCTTATGCTTTTTTGTGTGAAGACTCATTCATTACCCTATATGCAGAAGTGGAAAATGTTACCTATTTATGGAATACGGGGGAAACAACTCGACTTATTGATGTTTCATCTCCTGGTGAATATTCGGTTGTTGTCACCAATACTAATGGGTGTTCGGGTATTCAAAGTTTCATTGTTGAGCAAATAGATTTACCTAGAATTGAAAGCATAACTTCTGACGGACCGTCAATTATTGTTTCCACATCAAATGAAGGTAATTTCCAATATTCTTTAGATGGAAACATGTATCAAACTAGTCCTATTTTTGAAGCTGTAGAAGGTGGCTTATATACTATTTATGTTCAAGACAATGCAAATTGCGATGTGGTAACCGAAGATTTTTTCCACTTGGTAATCCCTAAATTTTTCACTCCGAATGGAGATAGCGTAAACGACCTTTTTACACCTGACGGGTTAGAAGTTTTTAGCAATGTCACTATTTCTATTTTTGACCGTTATGGAAAACTACTAAAATTCGGCAATACAAATTCAGCTTCGTGGGATGGTTTCTTTCAAGGCAACCAAATGCCTACAGACGATTATTGGTTTGTAATTGAGGCAGACACCACACAATTCAAAGGCCACTTTAGCCTTAAAAGATAACAGGATAGAATTTTAAGTTCCATTTAACTTTACTTTGCTATTTTTACTGAACTTTTAAGTGCTATATGGCTAACTCTTTCGAAAATTATCAGCGGCGCAAACTTATCTCATCCTATTTTTCAGTGGTGCTTAGTATTGCATTGGTACTATTCCTATTAGGAATTTTAGGCCTATTGGTGTTAAATACCAAAAAAATGGCTGATCGATCCAAAGAACAGATTACAATTTCTATTTTTCTAAAAGAAAACACCAAAGAAATAGAAATAGAACAATTACAAAAGACACTGGCTATGTCCGAGTATACCAAATCATCTACTTATGTTTCTAAAGAAGAAGCAGCCAAGCAACATAGCGAAGAAATAGGAGAAGATTTTGTAGATTATTTAGGATATAATCCGCTTAAAAACTCCATCGACGTAAAATTGAATGCAGATTTCGTTACCGCGGAAAAGGTTGAAGAAATTGCCACTACACTTTCGGAAAAAGGATTCGTTGACGAAGTTAGTTATGATAAGGTTTTAGTTAGCATGGTAGCTAAAAGCGTGGAAACCATTGGCTTTTGGATTTTAGTTGCAAGTGCCATATTTACTTTCATTGCCGTTTTATTGATTAACAGCTCTATTCGACTTTCAATATACTCCAAACGATTTATTATTAAAACCATGCAAATGGTAGGAGCCACCAAAACCTTTATTAGAAAACCATTTATATTGCAGAATATTAAATTAGGAATGATTGGGGCTGCAATAGCTCTGTTAGCCATTGGCGGTGTGGTTTATTATGTAAATACCAATTTCCAGGATTTAGGTCTATTTGATGAACCTTATATTCTTGTTATCTTATTTGTTAGCGTTTTTCTTTTGGGTATACTTATTTCGTTCATTAGCACCTATTTTGCGACCCAACGCTTTCTAAATCTTAGAACCGACGAATTATATTATTAAATTTGCGCCATGA
>TARA_R110002050_G_scaffold3762_1_pt1 | contig 10493 bp, 24 predicted proteins | sample TARA_R110002050 | Tara Oceans TARA_R110002050 (sample SAMEA4396988) | marine metagenome | biome: Polar Biome; feature: [DCM] deep chlorophyll maximum layer (ENVO:01000326); material: water (ENVO:00002006), including particulate matter (ENVO:01000060) such as... | depth 25 m
TAAGTGTAATGTATTTTTCATTTCTTCTTTTTCTCCTCTTCTTTCTCTTCTGCATCTTGACCTTCTTTATAGGTCAACACAACATTTACTTTCTGTTGTAATCTAATCATATCTTGGTCAAGCATTCTAGTCTGATCAATAACTTTAATCAAGGCCATATGCATCTTGCCAAGTTTAGGATTTAACTCTGTAACGACAAATTTCCATACGTAATAAATGAAGTAGCCCATTCCAACTGCCATCACAACTGGAAAGCCGAATTCGCTAATCAGCTTTGCTACATTATCCATTTTTTAATCTCGTCGTACGTCTAGTTTTCCATCTTCAATAAAATTCTCAGCTCGAGCAATCCGTTCAATGTCAGGTCGCAGTCCTAATGCTGCACCGACAAGCATGTCTATCTTTATCATTTCGTTAGACATGGTACGTGCTCGTGATTCTAATGCTACACAGAAGGAGGTAAGAGTGTCTATTTGTTTTAACACGCCACCGAGGATTTGCTTAATTACCATGAAGATAAAAAAGCCCATGATCAGGGCGCCAGCAATAGGTGCACCAACCTCACTTATAAGTTGAAACATATCCATGCGCTTATTTATGTGAAACTGACGGCGAGTGCGTCAGTTAATTTGACTTAGACTCTAAGGCGTCCAATATGTAAAATCATATTGTTATTTGGCTTAAGAGTAATCTGTGGTGATGTAAGTTTGTAAGGCATTCCTCTTAGAACCATCTTGCCTTCATTCTCATTGCCATGTCTACCACCACCAGTCAAGGCAGCATCGGTAGCTGAGATGATCCACTCTTCTTCATACAGATCTTTATTTTGTTTGATGTTATGTTCACCATCATTATGCCATGTTAGAAAGACACCGTTTACATAACCGTCATATCTTTCCCATCCAGCCTTGCCTGCTCTAGCAGGTGGCATAAACGTAACACATACTTCGTGACTATCATTTAAAAATGTTCTTTCTATTGGCGCTGTTGACCTTGCAGTCTTCATGAAGTTAGACATATAATGATGCTTGTCCAACCAACCACTATTCTTAATTCTAAATTCTTGATCTTGTATGTTATAATTCATATGATGACTTAGAGTACCAGCTTGTGTATCTAGTCTGAAGAACTGTGTTACTTTTTTAGTAGGTAAAGCATCTATCTCGTCTTGTGTTAGTCCATTAGTAGCACTAGTCGGGAATGACATAAACAGTTTGTTTTCACCACCTAGCCAGTTAGTTCTTGGAGCATTGTTTTTAATTTTCTGTAAGTATTCTGAGTTTTCACCAAAGTGCTGGATGGCATCAAATGTAGAGTCAACAGATAGAAGACAAGTCCAAGGAGTCTGTGTAGTTTCGATATCACTATCACCATCAACATTGCCATGGGCACTTAATCCTGGTACCTCTATTTTATGGCAATCGCCTTCGAGAGCAGTTGTGTTGTAGACTTGGAACTGTCCATCTTTAGAATAATATTGATGTGTTACTTTTCTCATAATGTACTGTCCGTTATTTGTATACGCTTGCCAACTTCCTTAGTCCTCATACCTGGAACCAATGAGCGATCTTTGAGTGGATGATTTTTAAAGTGGTCATATGACAATGCTTGACCATTAAGGATGCCAGGATTCTGACTATGTACGTCTTTAATAATTGTTTCAACGTTGGAAGGTGTACCAGATTCAGTTGTAACTATAAATCTAACTGGCACATCAATGTTGTTGTAAACTACTTCAGCAATATATGCTGTAGAGTTAACTGTGGCCATTACCTTTGCGGTTGCTATTGGTTCTATTCTCTTTTCCATAATGATATTTATAATACAAAAAAGGCCCCGAAGGGCCTTGATCATAATTTTAGAAACCCATTTCTAGGTAAATTATTAGGAAAGGAACAGAGATTGGTAAGGTCATCAACGTGATCATTTGCAATGCATCACAAAATCTACACACAGTTTCATTTTGTTTAGCTACTTCAAACTTTCTATCAATGAACCTCGCAGTCCGCCTTAACGCAACTACTGTAGTCATTAAATTATCCTCCAAGGATATAAAAGTTATATTACCGACAATGATAAATCATTATCGACGTTATTTATAATACCTATTGGTTATACTGAACTATAACCGTATTACTTTTTGTTATATCGTACATAACTAAATTAGACGACTAATAGACGACTGTTAGACAACTTCTAGACATAATTGACCTATATACTATATGTGGAAAAGATTTCATAGTTTAATGAAGTCTGGAAGACTACCAAAAGTGATTAAGTTAGTAACCGCTTAGTCCATCGATACCATTCAGGCTTTTCATCTATACGTTCTTGGATCCGCTGACGAACAATTAACTGTTCGGCTTCAGTAGGAATCCAATCTAAGTAGAGCTCATCAGGCCACTGGTCACGTTTAAAAACACGACTGGGATCTGGCTTCATTCCCCTACGTTTCATTTCTGAAACTAACTCATCATAACGCTTATGTAAATACTTTCCTTTGTTATAAAAGAACTTAACGTGTCCGCCATTCAAAGTAAATGTAGAAGGCCAAGTTTTTTTATTCTTCTCCCAATGAGGAGACTTTAACGATCTCTGTAAAGCAGAACCTACCATAAACATTTCACGATACTCTGCTACTAAATGCTGATCAGCTAGTTCCGTAGTAGGTATAATGTTAATTCTAGTCATAGTAGTTCCTTACTGAGATAGTTAACACCATTATACACCATTTAGATCCAAAAGTCACCATGGGCCCAAACGACCAGTGACTCTCGGGTTCCACTTATTAATGGATCTACTTGATGCATTAGCCAAGAAGGAAATATAACAGCGTCACCTTTATCGGCCTGTACTCTAACAGTCTGCTTTTCTTTAGTTTCAAACCTAAGACCACATCCCTCATACTCTTGTGTATTGGATAGTGGTATTGACATTGATATCTTTCTGACTGTCTTTAGATTCTCGTCGGCCCATCTTCCCAAGTCCGGACTTGCATCTCTATGGATTTTAAAATGATCGTCAGCTTGATCGTATACTGCTAATTGGAATTCGAATACACCAGGAGTTACAATACTCCTAATGCCAGTGTCTAGGTGAAATTTTTGTATCGCATAGTTGAGTCTATCCGTCTGCATGTGGGTAATGAATTCTGATTTGTAGTTGTTGACTGTTCTTGAGTATACAGAACCTTTTCTAAACTCTGGTGTAGTATCGATCCCATATGTTTGGTCAGTATATACAGCAGCCTCTTCTTTTGTGGCATACTTTTTCATAGCCCCAGAAAGGTCGTCACATTCTTGATGAGTGAATAATCTAGGAATGGTAAGAACAGGAATGTTCGTTCCTCCTGCCTGGATCATCTTGCTAGAGAGCTTCCGTACCTTTGGATTAAATCATCGCCTTCATACTTCTCACCAAAGATAACTTTAGATCCATTGTTGAGAGTTCTTTCTATCCAGCCACCATTATACTCAACATCAATAACACCTGAGTCAATAGTATCATGTGGTCTAGTGTCGTACCACATAGAGGATATTTGATGAGCATGGATGCAAGCAACCTTGCCTGACCATTCCTCTGCCTCTAGTAGTAACCTTTGTCTTTCAACAACATCATCGTATTCGCTCATTATATTCTCCAAAAAAACTTATCACTCTTATCTTGCGTTCGCCATGGTACACTCTATCGAGCCCCCATCGAATATGGCAAGGTAAAAATATACACGATCCAACTTCATTGCTCCAATGTGGTTGATTGTTCAAGGTCGGATCACCTTTCCACTCGCCAAAGTTATCTCTATGAGGAAGATGTTTCCATCCCTCAAGGTTTAACCAGCCGCCTTGGAATTCTGTATCCCAATTTAATGGAATGATTGCTGAAAGTAAAACTCCCAGCTTATGATTGTTGCCGTCATGCCAAGTGTGCTCAACATCGGCTCCCATCATTTGAGTTTCTGTCCATACCAAATCTCTCTGTTCTGTCTTGGTATATTTGAATCCGTTCTCGCCTAACTTTTTAGCCTCAGTCTCTACTTGGTCTAACGTTGGGACGCCATCAGGAAACCTTACTGCAACGATCCCGTTGTCACTTCTAGCTTCTTCTAACGCCATTTGCTTTGGACCTTCCTTTTCTCATCTGCTTGCTTTTGCTTGCGCTTGTTGTTTAGCTTAGTTCTTTTAAGCTCTTGATTCTTTCTGTTTTTGATTTCAGAAGGCTTTAGATATTCTACTTTCTTTCTTACGTCTTTGATTATGCCTGCACGTTCAACTTTATTCTTGAACCTTCGAAGCATCTTATCGAATGGTTCCCCTTTGAACCGGGGAGTGATTTGCACATTGTCTGCCATATTATATTATTACCAATTAGTTGAGACTATTATACTATAGGAATGGTTTGAGGTCAACTGTTTTTAGGGAACCGTATTCGGTACTCTTTAACAATGTCGCTACCTATCTTTGCTCTATGGACGTTGTTCTCAACACCATAGAAACCATTACCATTAAGAAGAGAAGCCATGATAGCATCACCATCCCCTGTGAAAGGAATGAATACATTTTGACTTGATGATGTTAGATGCGTTTGTAACCACCAGTAGTAAAACCAGATGTCTTTGCTTCTATGTTTCTCACCTGAGATAACATGACGAGTTCCTGGAAGGTTCTGATCACCATGGTAAGCATTAATTAAAAACTCTCTTTGTTGAAAAGGAAGTACTGATCGTGAACCAACATCCCATGTACCAAACTCTTTAGGTATCTGTACGAATGTTTTTGGATCCGTCACTGCATTGTCTTCTAATAAATGAAACTTAAACTCTCTTGTGAAAGCATCAGTAGCAAGGTTGTTATTAATTTTCCAATTGACAGTCATATCAATCTCACCTGGTTGGTAAGACTCATAAGGCCACATATGGCCGCCTGTGTCTAATGTTACATTTGCAACATCGAATTGATCGTCTGGATTAGTATTGCAATGATCAGGGAATGTATATGTGCTTGGTGTTGCTGATGACCCTACTCTTCTAAATGTTGCCCACTTATAGTTCTCTGCCTTCTTGGCCATGTGAACTAAGTGAGGAGCTTCGCCAGTAATTCTATTACCTGACCACACTCTAAACTTTTGTACATTCTCAAAACGTCCTGGGTTAGATGTTAACCAATCGTTCATTGCAGTCTCAGCATCACCCCAATAGAATACTGTAACCAAACCATCGGCACTCATTAGCTTGTCGACAGCAGTCATTGTTGCAGTGATTGTATCTTTGAGATCGAACCAGGTTGACACTGCTGGCCAATCACCGACCCTTGCAGGCCAGTTAATAATAGCGTGGTCGAAAGTTACGTTCTGATCGATCATCTCGAACAGCTCTAACTTCATGTCGTTTTGAATAACCTTTTCCATATGGTTATTTATGCAACACTAATAGCTAGGTTCCTGATTAAGAATAACAGCCCCACGCCATTGAGTAATATGAGAGCTCTATCTTTCCACAAGATAGCAACTATGAGCCATAGGAAGATACCTATGACAGAAAAGATTAAGTCTACATATGCCCATTCAGGTACGCCACGAATACTCATTGCTATAAGTACGAACGCAGACGCAACCCATTTGATATACCAGTCAAGAGTATACTTAGGTGTTGCAGACTTAAAGATTCGTTTGGAGTTAGCTAACTCCTCTTTAGAAAATTCTTGGTTGTTAGACAAGTTCGATACCACTAGTGAAAGAAAGATATCCTTTCTCTACCTCTGGTGCTGTAGGTGTAACAAATACTGCTTGCATGATAACCTCGTTAGGTTTCAAAACTCCAGTGCTACAGATTCCTTCTGCAAATCCCATATTGCCTTCTGGCCCTTGCACGATCATTCGAGGATCTTTTAGACTAACCTGTCCATCGACCATCTCTACAAACTTACCTACAAACTCTCCTGCGAGAGTGATCACTGATACTACATCATTCTTTTTCATAATTTCTCCTTAATAACGGAACCCATATGGATTCTCGTATGTTAATGCTTCGGTTGTATCCTTCGCATCTCTTACTAACCAATAGAAAACTATAAAGTTTAAAAATGGTACTATAAACATTAACTGCCACCAACCACTACGACCTCTGTCATGTAGTCTTCTTGCAGTTAGTGTTATACTTTGCACTAGTGTTCCTAGTGTGAATAGTGCTACTAGCACTCCAGCCTCTTTCATCTCTCCCATCTCTCCGAATGGGTCTAACATACTCCAGAATGTAAATCCTATTACATAGTAATCTACTACTGCTAATAATCCAAATACTATACATGCGTATAATGTGAACCACCAGTACTCTGGTCTGTCTGACCTTCCGTTAATATCTGTTGCTCTTGTGACCAACACCGTTTTCATTGTATCAATGAAGTGTTTAATTATATTCATATTTTCCTTATTTAATATTAATTATTTTTATTGTGATCGAAACCATATCCGATCAGTTCTTTCAGTTCAAACTCTTTTTGTAATGGGTCGAGTCGTAGTCCCGTTCTTTCCTCTAGGCTAGCATACAGTCTATGATAGAAGTCAGAGCTGTCTTGCTTTAACTTAGCAATACGAGCACAGATGTTTACCATCGATACTTCTTTGTCTTCCATTACGACATACTGATCCATGCCAGTGTCTATATGTTTCCACACACCAACATTTTCTTTTGGAAAGTGATTGTTAAAAGTTTCTTTCATGGTCACATTATACCTCATACTAATTTAAAAGTCAACAAAGTGGCGCGCTCACCAGGAGTCGAACCTGGAACCTACAGCTTAGAAGGCTGTTGCTCTATCCAATTGAGCTATGAGCGCAATTGGTTATTTGTATCTTCGAAGAGTCATAGACCCTTTAACATTCTTTGACCAGTCACAACGAATGCCAGTCTCAACGTTCTCGCCATTGCACTCATGCATTAATTGTTCTTGTAGGTCTTTCTTTTGTACAAGGACTAGGATATCCTTGACACCAGGCAACTCAATATGAATCTTGTTCGCCTTATCAATCTGCTTAAGCAAAGCATAGCACATCATGATGACGTACTCCTTTTCAATAATAAATTTAAAGTTGTTTTATTCCAACAACGTAATTGTCAGCAACATCCTCAGCCCATGCCTCAGACTTGCCATGATGCTTTTCACTTCCTAGGAACTCTTTGGTTTCGTTATGACCGTGATAAAAGTCAACCTCGTATCCCTCGTTAGTTAAAAATACCTTAGCAGACTTTTCTTCCTGCCTATACTCATGCATCAACATTCTACCCTTCTTATCAAAATCAATCATATCTTCCTTTAATAAATCTAAATGGTTATAAGTCATCGGTATTTAGTTAGAACGAATCAGCATCGCAAAGCTACGCCTCAAACGTCCACCCATGCTTGCTCTCGAACGATTTAGTCCATGCCTCAAAGATAGAGCATGCACTCTTCCTATCAAGATCAAAGTTATCCTGCAGCCAACGTGGCGCACCGAACATATTAACCTCACCACTCTCTCGCAATGCATCGAGCTCGCTGAAGTATGATCCTATCTCTGCTTCTGTTAAATCTAATGCCATAATAATTCTCCAATATAACAATAGGACCATTATACTAGAGCTACACTATAAAGTCAACATGGAATCCAATATGATTGTTATAGTGCTTATTGATTATACCATTGTGATCATACAGGGAGATCACATACGTCTTAGACTGTGTCACCCTATGCCCTGATGCATCAATGTATACATCTCTATCGATATACTTAACCTTACCTATAAAGGCATGGTACGGCTGGGGGGCTGGGGGAACATGAATATCAAATGATTCCATGATACTCATTTATCTAAATCGAGTTTTTGAGAATTAATGCGCCCGCATATTATGTTGATCAAGATACCTTAAATACATCTCTTCAAACACATCATCCTGCTTACGTATAACATCAATAAGGTTGCCTACATCCTGCCCCTTACTATACGCCCTATGATCATCACTGTAATGATAATACCAGTCATGATGATCTAAAATGTATTGAAAGATCTCATAAGAAGGATTAATCTGATCCTTACGACCAAACTTCATCATCTCAACATAAGCCCACTGCAGGCCATGTAGCTGCGTAGCACTATATGATGCCTCTACTCTTTCCAACATATCAACCTTTGTCATCTGGCACCTCAGTCAAAACTGCATAGATCCAACAGCATGTCGCCCCCATGAATAGCACAAGGAACGTGCCGCCTATAATACTTGCTAGTACTTCCATTAGTCTTCTCCTTTCAGTCGAAGTTTTCAAACGTGATTTTTTTCAACGGGGATTTTTCAAAACACCCCTCGTCGACTTTTATATAGGTTTTTTGTGCCGACCGAGCTAAGCCCAATCGCGTATAAAAAAAGCGGGTACCTATACTACCCGCTTGCCAGGGCCCGTGTTATCTATACATCATCATAGAAGCAATTGTTGACAGTACAGAACTCAACATCACTACTATGTAATCTTAACACCAGCTTAGCTACATGAGGCTCCTCTCCTATTAGGTTATATACAAGGTCCTCTTTCATAGCATCAAAAGGTCTATAGCCTCCTGGCTGAGACCTATCATGATTGATGAAGTTAATTAGTCTTTGTCTAGCATCACCGAAATAACTCATTACGCTACCTCCATATCTAGTTCTTGTTGACAAGGAGCAGCTCTCTTAGCTCCCCCTGTTTCCATAGCTGAGCAGAATCTCTCCTCTAATGTGTAGTTGAAATCAATCTGCTTAAAGCCAAAGCTGTCTACTATGAAAGCAGCTCCATCCATATCTGGTGAGTCATCTACTATGATATCACCTACTGATAATGAATGCATGTCTCTGAACCTGTACTCGGTACCATCTTTTCTAGTACCTTCTACTATACGGTATCCTGATACATGAGATTCATACACATCATCATGACCACTCTCTTCATCCATGTAGTATCCATTAAGGATTCTGAACACTTCTTCTTTGTCATCGATATACCAATCATGACCTTCCATCTGCATTCCACCAAACCAGTCTACAGTACACACTTGTCTGTACTTGTCAGACTTACTGACGTTCCAATGTTTGTGTCCTACGAATAAACAATCTCTATCAGATGACTGAAAGATTTTGTAGTTTAGACAATGTGGCTGTCTAGTCGATTCTCTTAAAGTTGGGTTTATCATATCGCTACTCCTAATAGTTGAAAAACTGGTTATTGTTAGTTTCATATAGCTCTTCTGATAACACAATCGCTACATCATTTAAAATGAACTCTTCTAATGAATTCTCAAATCCAACAGAATGATTCTTAGTTCTGAATTCATTCACTTCATCTTGACCAAGAACAACCTCTTTAGTCTTTCCATTTATTTCTAGTTTCAATATCATATTAACTCCTTACTTTGTAATATACCCCCTATTATCTACATCTGTCTATTTGAAGTCAACAAGCAACTCCAAATAAACACCATTATTTTTACCTACTCCATATAAACCAAAACACTATCTTCTTCACCAAAAGAAATCTCACAAAAACATTCTTCAGTTATTCCACCAAATTCCATTTCCATAAATTCATTAACATAATCTACATCATCTTCTTCTAATAAAAGTTTCTCTCTACCATATACATACCTATCAACCAACTCATCCAATTCCTTAATACCACCAAAAGTAATATCAACTTCTCCTCTACTACCTTCATTTACAAATTTAAACTTCATATATATCTCCTTATTAAATATAACTTAATTATCTAATACTGTTGATTTGAAGTAAACAATTTTAAAGGTTTATTTGTTTTATTTGTTTCAACTGTTGACTTCAAATGCTCGAGATGGGATGCTGGGGTCTGTAGTCAAGTAAGGAGGACACAAAAATGGAAATTTTATTTTATGTTGGTATGATCGGATTCGGTCTGTATTGTTTAGTAACTGAGGACATCGAAGATGTTAAGGCGGACTATCCATGGTTATAGACAACGAGAACATTGAGTGTCCAGAATGTCTGGGCAATGGTTATGATCTTGATGGTCCTGATGGGGACGATGAGATGGAAGACTGCAGTGTATGCTGCGGGACAGGAACAACGACTGGAGAGGACTGGTATCCTAGAGGTCACTAATAAAGGAAAGATATGAAATACTTAAAACAACTATGGGCGTGGATCGTGTCCTTGATAACGATCGTCGTAGAAAAGGTCGTAGGATTCATAAATTGGATCCGTGATCACTATACACCTTCTGAGGCGACCGTCCTCAAGATCATGACTGCGATCATCATTGTATTGTCTCTGATCATCTTTGTAGGATCAGACCGTGCGTTTGAACCCGGCCCGACCACCTTGCGTGATCCTGCGGGCGTGGTGACGGATGCGACGATGAGTGCGAACCTCGCAGCAGTATGCTCAGCCCAGCAACCAGCATTCAGCTTGACCGTAGATGGTCAGGTGATCGAACTATTCATCTCAGAGTAGTTCGACCCC
>TARA_R110002050_G_scaffold3603_2_pt1 | contig 10482 bp, 4 predicted proteins | sample TARA_R110002050 | Tara Oceans TARA_R110002050 (sample SAMEA4396988) | marine metagenome | biome: Polar Biome; feature: [DCM] deep chlorophyll maximum layer (ENVO:01000326); material: water (ENVO:00002006), including particulate matter (ENVO:01000060) such as... | depth 25 m
GTTTTTTTTATAGTTTATGGGGGGTATAATCGATATTAAGATCTTCTAAAAGTTTCGGGGTATAATTCCAGCCACCGTTAGCGATTATCTGTTTGAATAGCTCTCTATCGTATATGTAATAAGCCTCTACAACTTTACCTGCTCTCGGCCATTGCTCGCCCCCGTTAGCTGTATTGAGTGTAGGAACGAATTCAACATTCGATTTAAGAAAGTCCTTCACGTCATTCCATTCACCGTCAGGAGAGTTTGGATCGAGACCATTATATCCGGGAGGTGCAGTAAATCCTTGAGACAGTCTTTCTATGTCACTGGAAACACCTGCATAGGTTGGAATGAATGAAACTGTTTGTATGTCACCATTAAGTGGAGCAATATCATCCAGATCGATAGTAAAGGTATTATTAGCATTATCTGGGACGGGAACTCCGTTTGGTGCGCTCACTGCATATTTGCGACCAACTAGATTGTCTAGACTTGGATCGTCACCTTGGATGAGGTAAGCCTTCTCGATGGTGGGAATACCATTCTGATTGAAGATATTTGTTTCTATATTTCCTTGAACCATTTTACCACCACCACTACCCCATTTCCTGAAGATACACGTATCAAAGCGAACGATACTATTGTCAACATCACAATACTGGGCTAGACTACGTTTTAACATTTCATCGTAGTCATTTTCATTGTCTATCAACTGAGAATTTCGATCTGCGGTGTAGTTACCGGGAGATGTAAGATTTTGACTATCGTATACAGGATACCAATAAAGCTGGTTTGTGGGAAGTGGTGTCGCTTCGTAAGCATTAAGTTTTTTCCCTTTGTTATCGAGGTAACCACCGTTTTGATTAGACACCAACTGTGGCCAAAAAGCAGCTTTTGAATTGTCTCTTGCGAACTTATAATTGAATACACCCGGAAACACGGTGCCCTCAGTATCTACAAATTCCCTTGGTCTCGGTCGAGCAAATCCTTTGTATTCGGGATCAGCTATACTAGTATTCACCACTTCCCAGCCACCCTGAATTCCATCACCCGAAGTAGGAGCTTCAATTCCGACCTGTCCGTTATTTACATCCGCCATGTAGAAATGTGAAATTCTGTTGTCATATCGCTCACCAAGATAGGGTACACCATGCCGTTGATTTGCAGCGAGACGGATGAGTGATTTATTCAGACGATTACCTCTTATGTAAAGATGATCAAACGATTCAAAGCAATTCCAAGTAGCAGAAACCTGATTGGTGTCACTGATTACATTCACAATAGCCCAGTTCCTGAGTTTATGCGCTGACCTCCAGAGATCACACTTACTATTCCTCCTCCTCACAATACCACCCGAGAAATGTGCTAATTGAGAACCATTATTAGGCATGAGAACGTCAGCATGAATTCTGTTATCGGTCCAACCAATGTCAAGACCATCAACCTGATTAAGGTCTCCATGTGTAGTATTGCTACCATTGGCAAAAAGACGTTTACCAGTAAAGTAGCTAATGCTTCTTACATCCACAATAGAGTTTATTATGCCTGAGGTAGATCTGGCTGTGGTATCACCAGCAGCACTGGACTCAATATAGTTTTTCACCAGACTGACTCCCACAAATCTTCTACCAGCACCATATTTTGATGTTATACAGTTACTCGAATACACGTCAAGATTAAGAGGATAACCTTCGATCAATTTTCGAGTGAAAGCAGAGTCGTTCTTGAGAGAGCCTGTTGATCTTTTTTGATTCGGAACTCCTTCACCAAACACAACACCATCTGTTTCTGTTACCTTTAGAGGTCTCCAATTAAAAGATGGATCAAATGTGAGTCCAATTCTGTCGCCTGGTAATACACCATCCGGTCCTCGACCATTGTTGAGCGTGCTCACATAAAGACCATCAGGATAGTCTTCTGGAGCGTCTCCATTACTAATAGCCGCTTCCTGTGCAGAAATCTCAACTGGATCCCCAAACGACCAACGAATTAATGTGTTATAGCCAGGAAGTCTATCATCTAGGAGCTGTCTATTTGGTCCTATGATATCATCTGGGTCAGGGAATCTATCTCCCTCCCAGATATAATTCATATTGGTGCCAACCTTCTCCCAGACTGCTGGATGTACCCCATCATCGAGTAGAGTCACATCGATAGATCGCATTTTCGACCTATCAAGTGGTGCGTCTGCGATCTCGTCATATGAACATTCATTCTGATCACAGCCTGCGTCGGCTGGATGGGGTGGACCGGGACGTGCAATCTTATTTTGTCTAAGAAGAACTGATCTATCCGTATAGGTCAGTTGAGAAACTGCTCCCCATTCAGACCAAGAATTAAATTTACAGTTATCTAGAATTTCTGTGGGTGCTTTATATCTCCAGTCATCCACATCCTCTTGGTATTGAGGGCCCCATGTATCACATCTTCGTGTGTTAGCCGAAACCCTAAACACCTCGTCCGTACCGGACGTAGGTAAGTCAGTGACACATCTAAAATTCTTATAATGAATATTAGCGTTAAACGGTGTTCCACCATTATCCTTTGAAGGATCGTCTTCACCCCCGTTGAATTCTCGTCCCCAACCAAAATCGTTTAATAATAGCACTACTTCTTTATCATGAATTTCTACAGCCTCTTGGTCTGGATGGAAGTCTATGGGTGCTCCTTCCTCCCATGGAACAGGAATTCCAGTCTCGCTATTGACTTTTCTAGCTTCGACTGTCAACATCTGACATGATGGATTCTGAGCAGAATTTCTCGATTCATTGTGATCCAGAGTATTCTGGAATCCGGAAGTAATAACATTATCACTACCCCACCATTTAAAGATTCTACCTGCGGGTTCACCCTCCGCTGGACTATCTTTCTGTCCGAGCAGAATTAGTTTTGCTGAGAAATAATCTTCTATCTCATAGGTTCCTGTGGCGATCTCTGGGTGATCACCAGTCTCCAGAGCTTCCATCACCTCATCAAGAGACTGGTATGGGTGATCTATTGTTCCGAGGAGGTTGGTATCCCTACCACTCGAATTTACATCAACAGATGAATCAACATAAAGGACTCGTCGATGTCCTTCATCCGGATATTTATTTGTATCGGCGGGAACTGTTGCATCACCGCTCTTCTGATATCTGAACCAGAACCCGTGATAGCCAACATTGTTTGTTTCTGCGCCAGGAATCCACCAAGCAGGTTCACCTTTATCATCAACATGACCCTCAAAGTTATCAACAAGTCCACCGGGTACTGCTTGCCATGTTCTAATTTGTTGACCAACATAGCCGTTTTCTTCTCCGATTTCTGCATCACCTTTGATGTACTGACCTTTAACATCAGCGGGGTCTACATTAATGGTGTCAAGATAACCGGCCGGTTGTGAGTCCAGACTATACCAAGCAGGCTCATCAATAAGGGTGATACCACCAGTGTCTGGGTTTGGTGCAATTGTCAATGGATTTCCATTCACATCCAATTGATTTGGGTTGTACTCTCCCATCATCTCAGGATACCTATTTGGAATCCACGGATATGATGTAGGCGTGACCTTGTATAATTCGTCAGCAATTTCTATTCCAGCATTACCACTAGCCGAAGCAGAACCCTTTATGAATCGATTCGAATCTTGCTTTTCTCCCTGTAGTACAAGGGGATAACCACTATTTGGCCAGACTATTGCACGAATTTCGTGGACACTATTGTTTTCCATGTCCTCAGTACTGACCTTGACCATGTACTCTTCGTAGTCTTTACCAATACGAGTTGCGCTGCCTTCATAATTTGTACCGAGATCATCAGGATGTTTTACTGGTGTGTAAACATCGACTCCCCAACCCTTATCCATTACAAATGTTACCTTATGGATTCCCTCCATGTGGTATGCCTGAAGAGTAAGATAGAAGTCTCCTTCTCTGGTAAGTTCAGGAAGCTCTGTGAATCTTGCGATTGGTGCTACATCATAACCCTTTGCGTTAGGATCACCAACTTGTTTGTACGGATTGTTGGTGGTATCCATATCATATGCAGATCTAACTCGCTGGTTGAAAGTAAGATCTTCGTTAATTGATCCAGTATTAGCGACAAAAAACTCAGCGTGCGAACTTATTGACCCCGATCGTGGTGAATCGTCATAATACGTATCAGATGAAACAGGGAAGAGATTCTCCGTTTTAGGTCTAAACCTACGATAGTCCGGCCACGGTCCTTCACCAAATTGGATTTCGGCACCGGATGGGGAACCCCTTAGTACGAATTCACTCAATTGTGTTTGACCCGGATTTTGTTCTGGTTTCACACCACCACGGTTTTCGAGTGCCTTCTGTGCGGCTTCGTTTATCTCTTCACCCCAACCGATAAATACAGATCCACCGTTTCCACCGACACCTTCAGCGAATTCGTCTTCACCGCCACCAATACCAACTGTAGGTTCACCCGGATCTACACCGCCATCGCCCTGATTATCACCATATGGAGAAACAAAAAGTCTACCCGCAGCATCGGTCATTGTAGCAGCCATTCTACCTCCCAGACTGGGAGTAGGAATTAGTTGGTCGGTTGATCTATGAAATTCGAAGTCATTGACGACATCAACGTCGGGTAGCGTTGGGTCGGGATTGAACTGGGTCACAGAAACACGAAGTGTATTAGCGTATGAATTTAATGGTGTTGTATATTCGATTTTAGCTTTGGTAACATTTTGCCAATACGGGGCCTGATTAAACGGTGGCGCATCCGAAGAAGGGTCACGATTCAATCTCTCATATTGCATTAATGGACTAAGAAAAAGCTCTGTGTCCCCGAACTCAAAAAATAGGTTTTCAAGTAAGACATATTCATTAGTATCAGAATCAAATCTGAAATACTCTAGCCTCACTGGGTTGATGTTAGTCCCTTCATCATCATTATCTGCGACCTCACCTACCGCACCAGCAGGAATTACTGGTGAAACTTCCGTGAAACCAACGTTATCCCCAAGAAGGTCGTCTTGTTCAAAAATATACTTCGTATCACCATTGAAAATGAAATCTTCACCGAGACCGAAGAAGCCTGTGATATCTCTACTGTCCACAGAAAGGGTTATGGTTTCTGGAGTTGCCTGTATACCACCAGCTTTTCTGTACCAGTCCTTTTCATCAAGTATTCCCTTCTCTTCTATTTCTGGTGGGAAAAATTTTCCTTTGTTTCCACCGACTCCAGAGAAACCTTGGCCATCACCACGATTGATCCGGCTGAGTTCATCTGATACGATATAGTCTTGATTTTCGATCCAATCATTGGAACCAGTCACCGTGAATGCCGGTGCGGGCGGCGAGCCAGTAGTTTCTGTATCGTCTGAACTGACCCACACTTCGCGATTAAAACCGCTGCCCGACGAGAGCCAATCACCGTAGTCGAACCAGCAGGTCTGTGTACAATCTACAACATCATCCGCCGGATTGTCTGTGACAGTGTTCGCACAGGACGCACAGAAGCCTGGAGTATCCCAACCATAACACGGATTATCGACTATTACACCATACACCGACATAATCTGTGCCCAACCACCATCAACGTTTATATTCAGTATTTCATCTTCAGGGCCTAGATTCTTGTTGTCATTGCCCGCATCATAAATTGTAATTGAGGTTCTTCTGGTTGCCCACTCAGGGAAAACAGTTCTGGCTGTATTAATGTCCCCAGCTTCTTTTGGTTCACGGTATGAGTTATTATACTCTTCTACTCCACCCCGACCCAGTTGATTCACACGAACAACTAATGTCTTTCTTGTAGTACCAGTAGGATCTAAGCCGAGTTTACACGCATTTAAAAATACACCACCTCTTCCACCATCCTGTGCCCAACTAGCAACACCTCGGTACTGATAGCCCATGATGGGATATGCTGTGACGCTGCTTTCATCGTCTTGACCGCCTCCCGCACCACTACACGCATAATTTGTGTTATCTACCCATGCAGTACATAGTCCGATCGCGTCGGACTGGGCATAACCACCCAAGGTGCAATTGGGCTGGGGCCCCCCACCGCCGCCACCAAAGGCAAGTGACTGGATCTGTGCTCCTGCGGGTCCACCTGCACCCATTACACCAATATAAATCCATTTAGGCTGCTCTGAAGTATCAGATAAATCCACTTCATCAGTCTGTGGAGGACTTGCTGGACTCGAAGTAAATGATAAATCATTATCATCTGATTCAGCACTATAATTGAACTCTGTATTCTGTGTTCTGCTTATGACTCTTTTATCAGAATTACCCGCATCATTGAAAAAATATGTTGGGGTTCTCAGATCAAGGGTAACACCAAGATCCTTTTTATAATGCCACCACGATTCCGGTATGGACCAACCGTCGATGAAACCGTTACCATCACCATCGAATTCGAAAGGTAATATACCAGTACCGTCTTCACGCTTCGTCGGTGAAGTCATACCGGGGGAAGAGAAAATGGATCCACTCAAACCAGTGGCAAGCTCACCGAAGGCGGTGCTGTATAATATACCTGATCCAGATTCTGGTGGTGGCCACAGAGGTGGATTTGGGCGCCCATCATCAAAGCGAGAGAACTCAGTTCCGTACTTCCTGTACCAAGTGTTTATTGTTCTACTGTCATACGAATAACTACCGGGCGATACACCATCATTACCAGCAATTTGACTAGGTTGTCCATGATCAAATGCATAATATCCTGGCTGACCAGTCTGGAGATATTCACAAATTCCTACTGTGGGATTTTGCTCAACCCCATTATTATCAACAAATATTACTCTAAATGTATTCAGCATAGTATATCAAAGTGTCCTATTATGATAATGACCCGAACGTCTGTGATGTTATGTAGTATGTGGTAGGTGCTTGACCGGGCGCATCCGAACTGGCATACCCGACAACGTATACGAGAGTTTCTCTACCAACCCTGAGTATGGGGGCTGCGCTATACCTAGTCGTAAGAGAGGCGTTACCATCGACCCAATTAGCCACTCTCTGTGTACCGTCGGCTATAGAGCTATCATTAATTACGTTATGCTCTATAATAACTGTGACACCCTGACCAGTGTTCCAACTGTCTGCATTCAATTCGAATGTGACATTACTGGTTCCAGTTGCAAGTAGACTTGTAAGATTCACTCTCTGTATCGGTCCATTATGAGCATCAATAGTAATAGTCGGATTTTCTTGGGTTTTCAGACCAATGTTAAAGATCTTCTCTCTGTAAAGATCAAGTTTGGCTAGTCCCGTACCACCCCGACCATCGAAGTCGTAGTGTAGTGCGGTGCTACCACTGGTTCCATTTATCTGATCCACAAAGAGATAATTACCTGTATGTCCTGTTATAGGTCCGGTTGGTCCGACGACTCTACCCAAGTCAAGAGTAGCTCCAAGTGCTCCTGTTCCACCAAGGATCGGCCTGAGCTTGAGATTTCCATCATCTAGGGTCGCTCCCGTGAATCCAGCACCAGTTGGTCCAGTGAGACCAACGGGAACCACGAGTACAGATACATAAGCACCTGCTGTTGGGAAGTTTGCAGCACTCGTGGATATTTCTGTGAGACCCGAGATTCTGGTCGCCTGAGTGGGAGCAACACCGAATTGACTGATTACAACATCAGTATTGGCTCTGTAGATTCTATGTCCGGTATTACCAGATGCACCGAGAAGGTAGATATATTCTCCTGCACCCCTGATAATTGATTCGTAATTAGATCTACTGAATGTGTTACCACCAATATACTGGAAGTTTGCCGTAATACCACTCGGAGTTGCATTGATCGCACCAATGGTGGTCTGTGCATCCGTTACGCTCTTGTTTTCTTGGTACATGAAACCAACTGCACCTGCTGGTCCAAGCTCACCTACTCCAGTCGCACCAGTTGCGCCTGTAGCACCTGTTGCACCGGTTGCACCTGTTACACCTGCACCTGTAGCACCTGTTGCGCCGGTAGCACCTGTAGCACCTGTTGCACCTGTTCCACCACTCGCACCAGTTGGACCGAAAATTGGTCCCGCTTCAAATGTTGCTCCAAGAACACCAGCACCCGAAGTGTATACTATTTCTCGGAATATGATATGCTGGCCACCGGACATTCCCTGAAAGGTAAATCCTGTTCCTGTTACACCGGTCAGACCCTGTGGTCCAGTTCCACCAGTAAATCCACTGATTGCAAATTCTGAGGTGCCACCTAATCCACCAGTGAAAGTGAGTTCACGGAAAGATAGCGTATAACCACCGGGGGCCCCAGCTAGGCTGACTCCGGTGTATCCCGCACCAGTGGGTCCGGTCGGTCCAATTGCCGTTGCACCAGTGGGTCCGGCTGATCCGGTTGGTCCGGTTGGTCCAGTCGGCATGATGTACATGACAACATTAAGATCAGTAGTAGATGTTGTACTGAATGGAGTATCAGTCCTCCACTCAGATAATGGCTTGGTTTCGTGTATAACTGAATGGAAATCAGTCGCATCAAAAATATAAGTACTGAATGGATATGGTAGTGTTGTGTTTGATCCATCGGTAGAGCAAGATGAGGAAGGAGAACTTTCAGTTTGTACTTGGATCGCATTCGCTGATAAAATATAAGCATAACTTTCCAATCCACTAGTATCGTCTACCTGAAGGAATATTTTATCGTTTCCTGTAGCTCCAAGTAAAGACTGATTCGTTATACCATCACGATTTTTCAGTGTAAGGGAAAGACTTCTGCTCGGTTCAAATGTAGACGGAAGACCGGCGAATGCGTCAGTTAATGCCAACTGCCCTGCGGTATGACCTACACCAGCATTCAAATTTCCCGGATTAGTGCTGTCACATGTGGCGATAAGAAGCCCATTTATGAAATATCTATTTGCAATATCAAAACCAATACCAGTGGCACCAATTGGTCCAGTTGCTCCAGTATCACCTCTATTTGCCGCAGTACCCGGTTCACCACGAACATCCCCTGCATTAATTGTGGAGGTAGTACCGTCTTGGTTGTCAATTATAAGGACAAGATTGTCACCATCCAGAGTAGCTCCAATAATACCAACGCCTTCGGGTCCGGTGGGTCCGGTGGGTCCGGTATTTCCTGTTCCTTCTGGTCCAGTTGGTCCGATTGGACCCTGCGGTCCCTGTGGTCCCTGTGGTCCTTGTGGACCTGCTGCACCACGACCACCAGTCCTGATTGATACTCCAGTTCTACAATTACTTGCCATCTTTAATCCTTATTTTAGACATCATATGTAGTAATTTTATCGGGTTACTTCACTCAAAACCTCAAAGGTTCCGGTTATCACCTTATCAACAAAGCCAGTTTCTTTGTTGCGCACATCGAGGTCATAAAAATGCCTACCGGGAGGGATATGTGATGTTGTTTCAGCATCAATTTCAATTCTAAATGTACCTGTTACTCCAGTATAATTTAACGTAATTCCACCAGTGCCAATTACACCAATAAGGTCTCCAGTTGCACCAGAAGTCAAACCGAATCCGGGACCAACAAAATAACCAGTGTTACCACCACCAACAACACCGTTAGGGTAGTAATCACTGTTCAGTGCCATAAGTTTTTCTGCGACAAGAGGAGAGCGTCTAACCTGCATTCTTGCTTCAAATGTACTACCTTTGAGGTCAACAGGTTCATCATTGACATCAGTATAATCTAAATCCAAAAAATATGACTGTCCCTGATAAAGATTGATATCATAATTATTGCAATAAATTGGCATATAGCGTCTCCTTCTCCTCTATTTATACTTTGTAAGAACCTCCCAACAAGCAGGAAATAGAGGTCGAATTGTGTCGCCGATAACTTTAGCATACTCGCGAATCTCCCACTGAGCATGTTCGTCAATTCTCTGACTATAGAATCTGGCATAAGCAGCAAGGGAACCAGTCCAATACCACTCTGTGAACATTGCCTGTGGTAGTACGAAACGAGCCTGTTCTGGTGCGACACCTTCTGCAATGAGTTGATCATAGGTATAGAGACATAGTTCCATAGCATTACCATATGAGCGAACATTTTCACCCTTTATCGCCATAAATTCTTCACTACCTTGCTTTACACTACCTTTAGGTTTACCTCTCCACCTAGGCCAATAGAAGTCAGGTTTGAATGAAACATAGCGACGACTGATTTCATTCTCAACGAATCCTTGCTTGTGCTTGAAGAACTGAGTTCTTATTGAGATCGGAGCCTTGATTCTCAATGTGATCTGTGGGTGTGCGAATGGTGTCCAGTGCTTGTGTTCTGCGAGATATTTGACAAGTTTCTTGTCTCCATCAGATAAACACTTGAACTCTTCTTTTAGTCTTACCTCACTCCAATTGTGTCCAGTAATATTCTTTACTGCTTCTTCGTCATAACCCCATTCACTCTCTTTGTCAAAAGAAACACGGGCTGCATTGACTACCGTTAGATCTGTACCCATATGGTCAACTAAATCAACATAACCTTTATTAAGAACCTTAGTCATTGTCGTCACTCTCTATATCTAAAAATGTAATGTCATATCCCTCTAGCTCCGT
>TARA_R110002050_G_scaffold188530_1_pt1 | contig 10478 bp, 6 predicted proteins | sample TARA_R110002050 | Tara Oceans TARA_R110002050 (sample SAMEA4396988) | marine metagenome | biome: Polar Biome; feature: [DCM] deep chlorophyll maximum layer (ENVO:01000326); material: water (ENVO:00002006), including particulate matter (ENVO:01000060) such as... | depth 25 m
GGAAGTAGGCAGCAACAAATATGTGTCCGATTATGACGATGTTGTTTTATCTGGGGTTGGATTGACACCAGGTGCAACGTATTACATTTCGGTAGATGCGTATTCTGGCTATGCCGGTTCCTTTACGCTTTGTTTAGAACAATCTTTTATTGATTTTAATGGAAGCAATTATTATGTCGATTTTGGGAATAATCAAAATTTCACAGGTTCTTTTTCACTGGAAGCTTGGGTCTTTCAAAAATCAAGTTCATCAATTGCTACAATAATTTCAAAAGGAGACATGAAAACTGGAGCTCTGAGAGGCTATCATTTAACAATAAAAAATGGGTTTCCAAATATATCCTGGTATAACAATTCTGGAATTGCCATTTTAAATATCACTTCACCCCACCAGCTAACCAATAATATTTGGCATCACATAGCATCAACTTATAATGGCACTAAAGCCTCTTTGTATCTTGATGGTATTTTAGTTGCCAGCAGTAATTCATCACCGCCTTTAAGTAATTCCCAAAATTTTATGTTGGGAGCGAGTTATGATAGCAGTACACCAACCGTTCCTAAAAATTATTTTAATGGTTATATTGATGAAGTCCGTGTTTGGAATGTTGCTCTATCTGCTCAGCAATTACATGAAATGATGAATCAGGAAATTGTTCAAAACGGAACAAGTGTAGGTGGTAAAGTAATCCCTTTGGCTATTTCCGAAGGTTTATTATGGAGTAATTTAAAAGGATATTATCCTATGACTGATAATACAGCAGCTGACAAATCAAGCTACAAAATAGATGGTTATTCAAAGAACGATACATCTTCCATTCAACTCCAAACAGCCCCATTGCCTTATACATCAACTGCAAACGGCGATTGGGAAACAGCAACAACCTGGTTTAACAATTCTGTTCAATACACGCCAAATTCAAGTCTTTATGGAAGTCCAGTGAATTGGAATATTGTAAAATTAAATCATACTATTTCCAGTAATACAGGGCATACGGTTATGGGGTTAATTATAAACAGCCCATCCATATTAACAGTAAAAGCATCCGATAGCTTGCGTGTTTCTAAGTATTTAAAATTAGATGGTAAAATTAATTTAGAAGGCGAATCACAACTTGTACAAGGTACTGGAAGTGAATTAGACCCAACTAGCTCAGGTACGCTACAACGAGATCAACAAGGAACTGCCGATACCTATACCTATAATTATTGGTCGTCCCCGGTAGGAATTCCCAATAACACCACCAACAATAGCAGTTATACATTACCAGATATTTTCCAGGGAGTTAATTTTTTAAGCTCTGGTTATAATGGTAAGGCGTCTCCTTTAGGAATTGCTGATTACTGGATCTGGAAATTCAGTAACAAAACAAGCGGTGATTATTCGCAATGGCAACATGTACGAAGTACCGGAACCATACTAGCCGGTGAAGGTTTTACCATGAAAGGCCCAGGAACAGGTTCAATTTCCACACCACAAAACTATGTATTGTTAGGCAAACCCAATAATGGGGATATCTATTTAACCATAAGTGCAGGCAATGATTATCTGGTTGGTAACCCCTACCCTTCTGCGCTGGATGCAGACCAATTTATATTGGATAATGGCTCTACCATTGCGGGTATTGCAGGTCCAGGTTCAACAAACGGAACCTTATATTTTTGGGAACATTGGGGGGGAGGGTCTCATAATTTAAGAGAGTATCAAGGCGGATATGCAACCTATTCTTTATCTGGTGGAGTACCTGCTGCTTCCATGGGAACCAATGACCCTGATGTTGGCACGGGTGGAACACCAACTAAGATTCCCGGCCGATATATCCCGGTAGCACAAGGATTTTTTGTGACGGCTGAAACCAATGGATCCATTAAATTTAATAATGGCCAACGTGCTTTTCAGATAGAAGATGGTACCAACTCTGTTTTTGTGAAGTCTTCCAATACTAAAAATGCTAAAACATCAAATAATCAAAACAAGGATACCAGGGAAAAAATAAGGATCGGGTTCAATTCTGTAAACACTATTCGAAGACAGCTTTTAACAACAGCAGACTCAAAGGCTTCTATAGGTTATGATTGGGGATATGACGCACCTTATATAGATGACCTTAAGGATGATATGTATTGGTTAATTGACAGTAGTAAATATACCATTCAAGGTATCGATAAAATTACAGAACGGACCATTTTGCCTTTAGGGATTCATACTAAAAACAAAGGATTGAACTCCATCACTATTGATAAAATAGAAAATGCACCCAATAATTTAAAAATATATCTTCATGATAAACAACTGAATCTTTATCACGATTTAAAACAAAGTAATTATGAAGTGAATTTGGATGCCGGTGAATATTTAAATAGGTTTGAAGTTACTTTTTCAAATTCGCAAACACTTGGAACAGAAGACCCATCAATTATTGACACGCCCATTCATGTCTATTTTTTAAATGAGAAAAAAAATATAGTTATTGATAATCCTGGTTCAAAATATATTGAATCCATTGAAATGTTTAACTTTTTGGGGCAGTTCATGTTTAAATTTGAACCTGAAACCAATAAAAATCATTTGGAATATAATGTCAGCCAAATTAGAACCGGCGTCTATATTTTTAAAATAAAAACTGAATTTGGAAAAATTTCGAAAAAAGTAATAATAAAATAAGTTAGTTGAATGAGTGTTTAATTGTGTAGATTCCCAAATCTACTTTAATTGTTTAGTTAGTTATGGAGTCCCGGATGTGCATCCGGGACTTTTTATTTTAAATGATCTATCAATGCATCAAGATTTAATTTTTCTTGAGTTCCTGAAATCATGTTTTTTAATGTATACGTATTTGAATTCATTTCTTGTTCACCAACTAAAACCACAAATGGAATACCGCGTTTATTAGCATGATTCATTTGCTTTTTCATTTTATCATCATCAGGATACAATTCAGAATTGATACCATGAATCCGCAATTGTTTAATTGCTTTAAGACTAAATAATGCTTCTTTAATTCCAAAATTGATAAAAAGGACGTCAATGGATTTATTAACCGTTTCCGGGAATAACCCTAATTCCTCAAGAACCAAATAAATTCTATCTAAACCAAAACTAATACCAACGCCACTAACATCATTCAACCCAAAAATACCGGTTAAATCGTCATATCTACCGCCTCCGCCTATAGAACCCATTTGAACATTTTTTGGGGCAGATACTTCAAAAATAGCACCCGTGTAATAGTTTAAACCGCGTGCCAGGGTAACATCAAGTTGTAGTGTTGCCGTTTGTAAAGAAAGTTCTTTAATGGCGGTATTGATAAATTCCAATTCTTTAATGCCTTTTAAGCCTTCCTTAGAAGTTGATAAAATAGATTTTAAACTTTCCAGCTGACTTTCAAATGAACCTGTTAATGTAAATAAAGGTTGTAATTTAGAAATACCGGCTTCTGAAATACCTTTGGAAAGCATTTCTTCTTTCACCTTCTCCTCACCTATTTTATCAAGTTTATCTAAAGCTACAGTGAAATCTATCAATTTATCTGAAGCTCCAATGACTTCAGCAATGCCTGATAGAATTTTTCTGTTGTTTATTTTAATGGTAACATCTTCTAATTTTAATGCTGAAAAAACGGTGTCGTATAATTGAATAAACGCCACTTCCTGCCAAAGCGATTTACTACCAACCACATCAGCATCACATTGGTAAAACTCCCTAAAACGCCCTTTTTGTGGTCTGTCAGCACGCCAAACTGGTTGCATTTGGTAACGTTTAAAAGGGAATTCAATCTCATTTTGGTGTTGTACCACGTAACGAGCAAACGGTACGGTTAAATCGTAACGGAGCGCTTTTTCAGATAGGCTTGATGTGATTTTTGTCGAATCTTTAGAAGCGTATAAGACATCATCTACTTTGCTCAAAAAATCACCTGAATTCAAAATTTTAAAAATTAACCGGTCCCCTTCTTCACCATATTTTCCCATTAAGGTTTCTGAGTTTTCAAAACTCGGGGTTTCAATAGGCTGAAATCCGAAAGTTTCAAATACGTGTCTTATTTTTTGAAATATATAATTGCGTTTTGCTACTTGTTCCGGGTTAAAATCCCTGGTACCTTTAGGAATGCTTGGTTTTTGAGCCATGTCATGTTAATTTGAAAACAAATATCTTAATTTTTAATGTGACTTGACCCCTTTTTTAAAAATTATAGTAACTTTATTCACCTTTATTAGTCTAACATTAAAAGTAAATAACAATTAAAACCTAGTTATGTTTTCATTAGTACGAGAAAATGTTAGAATTGCCGTAAATTCTATTAAAAGTCAGTTGCTACGTACCATTTTAACCGTTTTAATTATTGCTATTGGGATTACCGCTCTTGTTGGCATTTTAAGTGCCATTGCTGCTTTAGAAAACACCATTTCAGGTGATTTTTCATCAATGGGTGCCAATACGTTTAATATTCGAAGGAATGAATTTACAATGCAGAGACACGGTGGCGGGGAACGACAAAAACAAAACCCGATTATCACCTATGCCGAAGCGAAAGAGTTTACTGAAAAATACCAGTACCCTTACACTAAAATTTCATTGGTTTTTACAGGAACAAATTCTGCTGAGGTAAAATATGATAATAAAAAAACAGATCCTGATGTTCCTGTTTTAGGCGCTAACGAAAATTTCATTCAAAACTCCGGACTTAAAATAGAAAAGGGAAGAGAAATTAATTTCTTTGATGTTGAAAACAACAACAATGTTTGTGTGATTGGAAGTGATTTGGAATCGTTTTTGTTTGAAAACACGAACCCTTTAAATAAGACTATTAGTATCCGAGGCAATAAATTTAGGGTAATAGGAACCTTAGAGTCTAAAACAACTGGATTAGGAAGCAAAGAAGATTATAGAGTAATTATACCCATAAAAAAAGCACGTTCTATTTTTACAAATGCTGATATAAATTATGGGTTAAGCATAAGGGAAGATAAAAAAGAATTGCTTGAAAATGCGCAAGATGAAGCCGTTTTTACTTTTAGAAATATTAGAAAATTAACACCTATTGAGGATAATAATTTTGCGATTGAAAATAGTACCGACTTAATTAATAGAGTAGCCTCTATAACCCAATATTTATATATGGCAGCTTGGATCATTAGTATTGTAACTATATTTGGCTCTTCAATTGCCTTGATGAATATTATGTTGGTTTCAGTTACTGAACGTACACGCGAAATTGGTGTTAGAAAAGCCCTAGGTGCCAAGAGGAGTACCATTGCGGTTCAATTTTTTATTGAAACCATTATTGTAGGTCAAATTGGAGGCATATTAGGGATCATTTTGGGACTCCTAATTGGTTGGGGGGTATCAGCGGCAGCAGGATTTCAATTTACAACACCTTGGTTAGCCATGTTTAGTGCTTTTGCCATAACCTTTGTTGTAGCCATCATATCAGGTTCATTTCCTGCCATTAAGGCGTCCAAATTAGACCCAATTCAATCTTTACATTACGAATAACAGATTAAATAGGTTTCGACTGCGCTTAACCTGACATTATCAGTATAAATAGTTGATTTATAGCAAAATAATAATCGACCCCATGTTAATTAATGAGTTTATCAAAAAAGTTAAATAATTCTCCTTTGGTAATTACAGAACCTTGCTGAATTAATTTAAATTTATCTGCATTTTTATCTTCTGAATACTCTTTTTTTGCTTGCAAAAATTCGACATCATCATCCATTAAATTTTCTCTCAACCAATTATAACCCAGTGTTGTTGTTAAATCTCTATCGTTTTTAAGTTTAACGGCTATCACATTCATGTCGCTCTCATTTAACCTGAATAAATGCATTTGGTTTACTGAAATATGTTCCAAATATTTAGCTTTGCTCAAGGCGCCTTCCCAGACTAAATCACTAAACACATCCAGCTCCATTTCTGCCAATTCTGGTTTGTTATGTTTAAGATTTGTCCACTCATCAACGGTTATAGATTGTGTTGCCAAAAAATTTATAAATTCTTGGTGCAATTCTTCAAATTGCTCTTTGGTGAGTCTTGTGTATTTCATTATATATTCATTTAAAAGATTCCGCTCTTCAGCGGAATTAGTTCAACCTACAACTTTGAATTCACTTTTCAAGCTTTTCAAAGTTGAGTTTCACTAAAAAAAATGCGCTCCTTTTTTAGGAGCGCAAATTTAATGATATATATTCTATTATTTTTAGAAAATGTAACGTAATCCAAACTGCATTTGCCAACGGGAAGCTAATCCAGAATCATAACCAAAGGTTTTAGTTTGGTTAGCATTAAAGCTGTAGGTTGGAGTACCTGTGCCATCAACCGTTACACCTATTGGCTGTCTGTTATTAGGTTGTTGAACCAGACCCCAATCCGAATTTAAAAGATTTCCAATATTTAGCAAATCTATACTAAACTGAATGGTATTGGTTTTGGTATCAGAAACTTTGATATTATAATCTTGCAAAAACTTAACATCCCATTTCCCTCTCCAAGGTGCTAATGCGCCATAACGCTCAGCGTATTGACCTCTACGACCACTTAAATATTTATCCTGAGCAATGTATGAGTCAAAAGCTGCACCATCACCTGGCCCAGAGAAATTCATAGACCCTATTTCACTAGAAGTTGGTACATATATCAAATCATTTAAACTAGACCCGTCGCCATTAAGGTCACCTCCATAGGTATAGTTAAATCGGCCACCTTGAGCATATTCAAAAAATGTAGATAAGGTTGTTGACCATTTGTCATTTCCGTAATTCCATTTTTTACTGGCTACTCCAATAAATCTGTGGGTATCACCATATTTTGAATACCCTAGCACATCATCATTTACATTTCCTACCACTGGATTTCCCGCAAAAGCATCACTTGTAATCTCTGCTTCAATAGAGTTCACATCTTTCGCATTTAAATAACTATATGCCAACATGGTATATAAACCGTTATCAAACGTTTTTTGTGCTTTTATAGAGGCGTTCCAAATTCTACCTTTATCAGAGTTTGTCATAACAAACGGTCCAGCTCCTAACCCAAAACCGGCAATAGCACCAGTATAATCAGCCGACGTATAAATTGGCCTGTTATCAACACCTTGTAAAGTTCCTGATGGAGGTAATAACGCCCAATTTTGTACTTGCGGACCATTAATATCTTTGGTATAGGACACATCAGCAGTTAAAATCAGTCCGCCATTAAGTTTCTTGTCTGCACCTAAATTAGTTCTCCAAACTTGGGGAAATTTATAAGTAGGATCAACCGCTTCTAAAAAGAATACGTCGGGTGCTGTTACTTGATTGCCTAACCAAACAAAAGGAAAGCGTCCTGTAAATAGCCCTGAACCACCACGAAGCTGGAAAGTATCATCACCGTTAACATCATAATTAAAACCAACCCTAGGGGAAATTAACCAATCATTGTTTGGCATTTGCGTGTTATCAATTAAAACCGCTTCATTTGTGTTAGGATTATAGTATTGAGTGTCTGGTAAAACAAATCCTCTATCAATAACTGCTTGTGCTTTTTTAGCTGTATCAAAAAACAAGGGTTTATCAACACGTACCCCGTAAGTTAGCTTGAATCTGTCAGTAACATTCCACTCATCTTGGGCATAAAAGGACAATTGCCCAACATTGGTTTCAGCCAATGCCCATCCCCCAGGAACTCCTACTCCAAGAGCTTCTTTAGTATTATATTCTCCTGTAGCAAAATTTAACATGTCCTGTAACCCACCTCCAGGACCAGCATCAGCCAACAAATCAGCTACACTGCCGTAAGAAGGAAAAAATACTCCCCTTGCTCCATAAGCCCCTAAGTTAAATGAATTATCAAATTGAAATTTCTCAAAAGAAGTACCTATAGTAAAGGTATGATCTCCTTGATAAAAGTTTAAATTATCAGTAAATTGAAACACTTTTTGATCAAGTGTATTGTTAATGGAAAATGGTTCATGGCCAGCAATGATATATGGTGAACCCCCTTCTAAAATTGTAATAGTTGGTGCAGGAACTGATAACGGATTTCTGAAATCGTCAAAATGTGTATATCCTACTTGAAGTTTGTTGCTAGCTGTTTCAGACAAGGTTGAATTTAACTCCAACTGAATAGATTGCAAGTTGTTATTTATTTGATAACCTGTGTTTTGGTATTGTAATGTGGATGCATCCGGACCTCTAAATCCTAAAGCTGTTGGATGTGCAGGTTTTTCTTTAGAGGCGTTTAACCAATTATAAATAATAGCCAAGCGGTTATTATCATCGATGTTCCAATCTAGTTTAAAAATACCTTTAGTCGATTTTGAAGCATATGTGAAATCTTCAAAAGCTCCTGTATCATATCCTAAATCTGCAAGGGCCGTTTGAACCGCTATTAAATCTGTTGCTGTGACTCTTGATTCATTTACGGCTCCAGTGCCTCTGTTTGGAATCCAGCCATTAGTTCCTAAATCTGAACGATCGTCTTTTTCAAAATTTGCGAAAAAGAATAATTTATTTTTAACAATTGGGCCACCAATGCTTAATCCGTACTGTGTTTGATCTAATTTAGGTCTTACAACGTCTTCCCCTTTAATTTTCTTCCCGGTCATTTTTTCGTTTCTGGTAAACCCATAGACAGTTCCGTGGAATTCATTGGTACCACTTTTTGTAACGGCATTTACTGATGCTCCTGTAAAACCAGACTGTGTTACATCATAAGGTGCCGTGGATACCGATATTTGATCAATAGCGTCTAATGATATAGGTTGTGCATCTGTTTGTCCACCAGGAGTTGGTGCATCCAACCCAAATGGGTTGTTAAAAATGGCTCCATCTAAAGAAAAGTTATTAAACTGATCGTTTCTGCCTCCAAAAGAATTTCCACTTGCTGTGGGCTCTAATCTTGTAAAATCGGATGCTGATCTTGAAATAGATGGCAAACGTGTTAATTCACGTCTTCCCACATTAGTTTCTGCGCCTGTTCTGTCACTACCAAAAGTTCCAGTTCCGGTAGTACCTGTAACAACAACAGCGTCCAATTGTTCACTATCAGAAATCATTGCTATATCAAGGCTAAGTGTTTTACCTAAGTCCAGGTAAACATCATTAAACGTTTGCGCCTTATAGCCTATATAACTAATGGTGATGCTATAAGGACCACCAACTCTTAGGTTTAGTAAATTAAAACGACCATCTTCATTAGTTGCCGCTCCATATTTAGTTCCTGTTGGCGTGTGAATAGCCAGAATATTTGCTCCCATTAAGGGTTGTGCTGATTTATCTAAAATCAGCCCTTTAATATTTGAGGTTGTAACTTGCGCCATGGCAAATCCTACGCTCATTAAAAAAATACACGTAAAAATAATTTTTTTCATTTATAATGTTTTTGAATTAGTCAATCAAATTTAATCAAATTTTCTATAAACAAAGAAGGCTACTCATTTGAGTAGCCTTCTTTTATTAACTATTTGTTAATATTTTTCCTAATTTGCTTGTGCAATGACTTCAAAAGGTAAATCTACAGTTACCTCTCTATGTAAACGTATTGAGGCATTGTATTTTCCTAATCGCTTCACATGTCCACCGGTAACAATAATGAATTTTTTATCAATTGAATGGCCTTCTCTTTCTATAGCAGCAGCCAAATCTATATTGCTAATGGATCCGAAGAGCTTATCTCCGGCACCAGCTTTTGCAGTAATTTTAATTTCTAATGCTTTTAATGCTTCTGCAATTATATTGGCATCATCAATTATTTTCTTTTCTTTATATGCTCTTTGTTTTACGTTTTCCGCTAATACTTTTTTAGCAGAAATGGTAGCCAAAATAGCCTGTCCTTGAGGAATTAAAAAGTTTCTACCATAACCGTTCTTAACCGTTACAACATCGTCTTTAAATCCTAAATTTTCAACGTCTTGTTTTAATATAAGTTCCATAGTTATGTTATTTTATTTTAACAAATCTGCCACGTATGGCATTAATGCTAAGTGACGGGCTCTTTTAACGGCCACTGATACTTTTCTTTGAAATTTTAATGAAGTTCCTGTTAAACGTCTTGGTAAAATTTTACCTTGTTCATTAACAAAACCTAATAACCAGTCTGCATCTTTATAATCTACATACTTGATACCAGATTTTTTGAAACGACAATACTTTTTAGCTTTGTTTGTTTCAATGTTTAAAGGCGTTAAATATCTAATTTCCCCTTCTTTTTTTCCTTTTGATTGTTGTTCTATTGTTGACATAATTACGCTTTGGCTTTAAGTTTTACTCTTCTTCTTTCTGCCCAGGACACAGCATGCTTGTCTAAGGTTACAGTTAAATAACGCATAAAACGTTCGTCACGTCTAAATTCAACTTCCAATGGATTAATTACTTCTCCATCAACGGTGTATTCAAATAAGTGGTAAAATCCACTTTTCTTGTTTTGAATTGGGTAGGCTAATTTTTTTAGTCCCCAATCTTCTTTGGATATCATCTTCGCTCCTCTAGAAACAAGA
>TARA_R110002050_G_scaffold68844_2_pt1 | contig 10478 bp, 10 predicted proteins | sample TARA_R110002050 | Tara Oceans TARA_R110002050 (sample SAMEA4396988) | marine metagenome | biome: Polar Biome; feature: [DCM] deep chlorophyll maximum layer (ENVO:01000326); material: water (ENVO:00002006), including particulate matter (ENVO:01000060) such as... | depth 25 m
TATGGGTATAGCAAATTCTTTAAAAGAAGACACATCATTTTCCAAAAAGAATTCTTCTTTGCCAGTTTCAAGATTGACTCTTGATAGTTGATAAAAAAAACGGTTGTCATTGGAAGTGTTAATATTAAGGTCATTTAAAAAAGTGGAAAGTTTGGTGACAACTGCAGAAAACCCAGCGAATTTACCTTCTATAAAAATAGGCTGCCTGCTTATGATGCCTACTCCACCTTGTTTTAAATGAACCGGGCCCGCGATAAAAAAGTCTTTCCTTTTGATTGTGGCCAATGCTCCACTACTTGCCGTAGAACTTGTTAAAATATTAAAGCCTAATACTTGATTGTCCTTTAATGGATATACATGTGTAATAATACCGTTTCCATCAACCAATTCTACAACATCAAAATATTTATTTCTAACAATTAAATCATTTGCTATACTGTCAAAATCACTGGGGATACCATTTTTTTCCACAATATATTGTAGTGTTTTTGTAGCTGAATAACTGAACTGAATTAACGTTTGCAGTTTCTCTTTAATTAAATTGACCTGACTGTTTATTTCTTTTTGTTTTTCATTTGTATTAATTAAATACTTCTGATAAGCAACATATTGAGTAATAAAAAGGAGTATGATAAAAGACAAGAATCCCGCTACGACAGGTTTTTTTAGGAAAAGATAACTAGTATTGCTTTTCATCTGTTTAAATTTATTTGTTTTTTATAGGTCATACTTCGACTGCGCTCAGCACAAGGATGGAATGTCCAGCTAATCATATCGGTCGGTTTGCAAATTGTCATTGGGCATTTCATAAGTATGCGATATTAAAAGGTATACTTTTTTTTGTTTGTGATTTAATTATCATTTTTCAACTGCATTCCTTTAATAATATTCTTAAGTTCTTTCATTTTTAATTCTCTACCAACAAATAATTTATTCATGCGTTGTAATTCGGTATTTTTATTATTGACTTCTTTGGTTCTTAGGTTAACTAATTCTTCAAGTTGATTTCTGTGTTTTTCTAATTCAATTTCAGTTTTTTTACGTTCGGTAATATCTCTAATAATCCCAATCAGATACTTATTGCCATTATCATCAAGAAACCTAGTTTTTTTTGTTGAAATTATTCGTGTTTCTTCGCCTTTTATTGTAAGATTTTCTTCATTGATGTTTTCAATACCTGTGTTAAGCACCTGTTTATCAATACGTAAAAAACTTTCCATTTCGTCTAGAGGCACTTCTTCAACCAGTGTTTTTCCAATGATATCATCCTTTTTAAGGTTGAAAAGTTTACAAAATGCATCATTTACTAAGAGTAAATGGCTTTGGTCGTCTTTTACAAATACGGGGTCTCCAATATTATTAATAATGTTATCTAAGTATTTCTCACTTTTGAATAAAAGGGCTTCTGTTTTTTTTCTTTCAGTTATGTCATTTATAATACCTACCAAATGCGTACAATAGCCTGTTACTTCAAATAATGGGCTTATTGTAACGATCGCTGTTTTAATACCGTTGTTATAAGGCGTAGTTTCTTCCCATTGAACCGAATTTTTACTTTTTATTGCTTCTTTATATTTTTCCAAAACCAAATTCAATGACGGTTCTGGAATAATTTCCCTAACAGGCTTATTAATTACTTCTTCTTCAGTTATATTTAAAATATTTAAAAAACTATTGCTTACGGAAATAAATTTATAGTTATGGCCACCTTCTACTTTGATTATAAAAATAGGTTGAGCTGAAGTTTGATAAATTATATTTAGTTCCTTTTCTCTTTGAATTATGATTTTCTCCGTTTTTTTCTTTTCTGTAATGTCTGTAAAATAAATAGATAACCCATCAGAAGAAGGATAAACCCTATTCTCAAACCATTTATCAAAGGGTTCGTAATATTCTTGAAAATATTGTGTTTGCTGTGTTTCAACAGCTTTGTAATATGCGTTGTAAAATGGAAGCCCTACACCTTCGGGAAATTCGGTCCAAATGTGTTTGCCAATTAAACTACTAGGCGTTCTTCCTAAAAACTCACCACCTTTTTTGTTGATGAATGTATAGCGCCAATTGGTGTCCAAAGACACAAAACCATCTGAAATGTTATTTAATGTATTATTTAGATGTATGTTTAGTTTCTGTTCAATTTCTTTTTTTTCAGATTTAATATCAAAATACTTTTTTCGATAATCTAAAATTGATAAAACACCCCGGGTTTGGTTGTTTATAAAAGTTGTTTTAATGTCTTCTTTTTCCACATATTTTAAGTATAAAAAGAGAATTACAGAAAATATGAATGCAGCAATTGATTTCCCAATAATCTGACTAATTATAGTTGGGTTAAAGGTTGGAGCGGCATAAAATAATGCCGTATTAAAAATTATGGATTCAAAGACTAAAACGGTAAGTAGGGATATAAAGAGGACGAAAAAGTAGTATTTTTTCTTAATGTTGGAAATTAAATATTGATACATTACAACCAATAAGAAAAAATCAATCACAAGTATAATTGTGCCAATTATAAAAAATTTATAATCAATGTGAAATAATGAGGAGGTATTTATATCTAAATGGCGAATAGTTCTATTAATAACTTCTTGGGTATAGGTTATTTCAAATAATACGGACATCAATGAATTTGAAATAATAATCCCGAAAATAAGTGCTCTGGCACTGGCAACCCCTTCTTTAATATAGAGTAACAATACTGTAAATAATACGGCACCAAATAGAATCACAGAGCCTGGATAAATGGTATAGGTTTCGAAAAACTTAAAACTTACCATCGTACCAAGATTGGCTTGTAAATATTGTATAGCACCAAGAAGAATGTAAAGTGGCGCTAAACCTAGTTTATCTCTAAATTTAAATAATGATAAGATGCTAAAGGTGATAAATATAAACTCAAAGAGTATTGTGGTAAAAAGGGCCATTTATTGCGAATTATAGTATTGTCATGTTATAATAAAATAAAGTTATTATTAATTTTAGTTTTTTATAAATGTAATTTTGAATGCCCGTAATTTGCCATAAGTCTGAAAACATAATGATTTTGTCATTCCGACAAAGGAGGAATCCCATTGATTTTCAATAGATTCTTCATTTCGTTTCACTCCATTCTGAATGACAAAAATGGTATTATGAATGAATACGGACATTCAAATGTAATTTTAAAAGGAACAATAATAAAAACAAGATAACAAATTAAATTATTAGATAATAGATTAGAAGTAAGAAATACATTTTACTATGGCAAGAACAATTGTTTTTTAAACATACAATAAGCGACTAAGAGCAAATAATACAACGGAGAGGGATAATTTAAATAGAAAAAGGAAACCCATCACAATGCGCTTCCTTTTTCTTCTATAATACAAGGTTATTCTCCTTTTCAGGCACTTATATTACAATATCAAAGTAACAATTTTATTAACATTTTAAATATGACTTTTGTCATAAAAAAATCAAATTTAATTTTGTATTTTATATCATTAATTAAATTTCTGTAAAATGCGAAAAATTGAAAGTATTTTTCTGGAAAAATTAAATATTCTAAAAACATCAGAATATTTAAAAAAAGATGCCAGTCAAGCACAGAAAACCTACTCTAGCTATTCTAATCAATATTTAAAAGCAAGTGAGGAGGAAAAGGAATGGATGGATAGAAATTCTGATTATCTTTTAAATAAAATCAGGACGCTTGAAAAAAAATATTGGAATTAAAGGCTAATTTGTTTAACAACCCACATAACCATTATTTCCTTGGTTATGTAGGTTGGTTCATAGTTGGACATTCTTCAACAAATAGATAGAGTAGGCCATTCCAAATAGTTTGTCGAAAGGGTAAATTGTTTAAACCTTCTATAAATAGTGCCTTTTTTAGTCTTAGTGGTATTATAATTACTGCACATATTAATAACAGAAAATATTTAAATCTTTGCCTTAAAAAAATTATATTTAGTGCTAACAATTTGGTAGCATGAGTTGCCATATTTCACTCTCAAAAAAAGATGAGTTCAAGATGTAATGAATTCGCCTGTGAATAGTAATCAACCTGATATTTTAAATAAAGTAGAATATCAAGAATTGAATCCCTTTTTTTAAAACTTTTTTATGACTGAATATTATTATTTTCTTTTTTTCTCGATTTGCTTATTTTCAAATTCATTCTCCCAAGACATAGATATACTTACAGAATTTTCTCAAGATGGTATTTTGTATAAAAGTTTAGATGAATCTGCTCGAAATTCAGCCCAATTTAAAACCGATGAAAAATGTAGTGTTTTAGAGTATTTAGGTAAAGATAAATATAAAGTTAGGTATAATGAATTCGTGGGATTTGTTGATTCTCAATACTTAGTTATAAATGAAGATATGATGGATTTATTTTATGCTTATCAAGAAACTGAAAGACTAAAAGCGATTGAAAGCGATGAAAATAGAAAGGAAGAGATTCAAGAGATTATAAGGAAAAGTGAAGCGGAAAAAAGTGCAAGAGCAGATTCAATTCTAAAAGTTAAGGAAGACAAAAAGAGACAGCAAGAATTACAGGAGATTGCCAGAAAAAGGAAAGAAGAGCTCAATCAACAACGACGCGCAGATTCGATAGTAAAAGTTAAAGAAGAAGAGAGAAGACAGCAAGAAGAATTACAGGAGATCTCTAGAAAAAAACAAGAAGAGCTTAATCAGCAACGACGCGCAGATTCGATAGTAAAAGTTAAAGAAGAAGAGAGAAGACAGCAAGAAGAATTACAGGAGATCTCTAGAAAAAAACAAGAAGAGCTTAATCAGCAACGACGCGCAGATTCGATAGTAAAAGTTAAAGAAGAAGAGAGAATACAGCAAGAAAAATTACAGGAGATTTCTAGAAAGAATCAAGAAGAGCTTAATCAGCAACGACGTGAAGATTCCATTGTAAAAGTTAATGCGGAAGAGGCAAAGAGACAACAAGAAGAATTACGGGAGATTGCTAGAAAAAAACAAGAAGAGCTTAATGAAAGAAGACGCGAAGATTCGATAGTTAAAATAAAAGAAGAGGAAAAGAGACAGCAGGAATTACGGGAGATTGCTAGAAAGAATCAAGAAAAGCTCAATCAAAAAACAAAAGAGGATTCTATCTTAAAAATTAAGGAAAATGAAATTATAGAAAATCGAAATTTAGAAAGAATTGAATTTCGTAATACATGTCACTATGCCATGAATGAATTTGACATATTTGATAAAATAAAAATTATAAGAACAGATCCGTACAAAGTGGCTGAAAATTTAACTATCGAGTTATATAAAAGAGGGCAAAGCAAACAAGTTTTTTTTAATTTATCGGAGGATTTAGGTTGTGCAAGTTATCTGCCTACTAATAGATCGTATGTAAAAGTTAAACTCGAAAATAATAAAGTAATAACGGTGTACCATTCCTGGGATATTGATTGTGGAAACTTTGGGTTTAAAGGAAATTTATCCAATTCACAAATTGTATTGTTGGAAAAATCACCAATTAAATCTATATGGTTTAAAGGAACAAAAAATTTTTATGAAATTACAAATGTGGATTATAAAGAGTTTTTTATGGATACGTTAAAATGTCTTGACTAATGATGAGGATAGTGTCTAATTTTCACTTGGTAGAGCAGCACTTCCTTTAGCTACTTTAGCAGTCTTAACTGCAGCCATATTAATTTATCTTTAGGGTGGTTGGGGCAGTACCTGCCGGCAATTATTTATACCAATACCACAACGAAGCAGAGAGGAGACCCAAGGTATGCTCTGTTGTGCGTTCTGATAGCTCTAACTTTCGTATGGCCGTTACCAGTTTTTTCACAACCTGTTCCGATATTTTTTCGGCATGATTTCCTTTAATCAAGGTGTTTGTTAAGCTGTCATTGATAGAAACATCCTTGTTCTTCGAAAAAATCCGGGGATTTTCTGCAGCCGCCAATTGGAGGAATAAGTTCCATTGTTTTGCTTCAAGGTCAATCCATACATCTTTTGCGTCATCAATCAACCAATAGCAACAACCCACAGCTTTACCCATTGAACGCACATTTTTTAAAAGCAATGGATCATTTGTATGTGAAAGCCTTAAGGTGTATTCTGACATTACTTTGAATGGTACAGCCGATTTAAGACACATTGCTTTTTTAATTTTATTGTGGTCTGCATGATCAGAAAGTCTTTCTTCTGAAAGAAAAATCTGGGCATCAAATAACTGCTTTATCACTTTAAAAAGTATATCTGTTTTTTGGGATCCTTCTTTTTTTGTCGCAGTTTTGTCCAAATCGAGCAAAACACTTCCGGCCAGATTGCTTAAAAGTTTTTGCGCAGGATTAAGAGGGTTGGTCTTAGAAGAGCTCTTATTGATAAAGGGTTGAAATACACTTAATGAAATTACTTCGTCTAAACCTCCCATCTCGTCACAAATATAATCGAATAGACTTATTCCTAAATTAAAACGACCACACCAATCTGCTGCAGCTTCAGTTGATGATTTATTTAAGCCAAACCATTCGGCAAAAATTTTACCTATCGTTGATCCAAAACCATATACAGAGTAAAGCTGTGAACCATTAATAGCTGGTGAGATTGCAGCTGAATTTTTAATCCAATCTGCTTTGGAATTTTCTTGTTCTTGGGTTTTGATAAATTCATTTACAAACTCCTGATGATGAGGTAGTCCAGCTTTTTGCCAGGTTTCAAAAAAAACATCTCCGAAATGTTTATGCCAATCCATTAATTTTATTCATTTCAGTATGTTTATAGCAATCTAGGGCATAGCAAGCCATGGCAGTCGCGAATAGTCCATCTTGATCTTTAATAAATGAATTTCCTCCTCCATGCTCACTGTTCCAAGCAACGACCTTGTTAGGGTCCAATATATTTGGAGCAGGGATTCGCAACATATAATTTCCATCCCAACTTCCATCTTTGTTTTGAGATTGCAGTAAACTCTTTGCACATAAGTATGTTTCTGTTGCACTGTCAATATCCGATAAATGCACAAAAGATTCTAATGAAAGTGCCGTAGTAAAAGGATCTAACTTTGTGGATGTATCGAGACCGAAACCGCCACCAGGAAGTTGTTTTTTGACCAAACTTTGTATTATTTTTTTAGCATGTTCATTTGGTAAAGACTCCTGTCGCAATGAAAGTGCCCTTAATAAAAGTGTCGTCGTATAATAAGCGCTTCGCCACCAGTAAGAATTAATAAAACCTTCGTTGGTTTGTTGGTCTGTAAGCCAAGTTAGAATTTCAGGCACTTTGTCATTTTTGAGATCTGCCAGAACTGCTGCGATGGATACATCTGGATGAGCAGAAGTCCAACCTTGAATAGCTTCATTATTCGGTGCTGAAATAAATTCGCGAATGCCAGATTCAACGCGATAGGTCGAAATACCATTATCAACAAAATGACTCCACAAAAACGACTTCGCTTTCTCTAACTCCAATCCAGTTAATAAAGGACATGATTGTAATGCCATTAAGCACCAAGCTGTAGAATCCGCATCTGATGGGACAATGGCACTATAAGACCATTCTTTAGATGGTTGGCGAGAGTGTATAAGAAAATTTCGAGCCTCATTAATAACTTCTTCCTGTTCACACAGTTTATAAATATGAGCGACTACAAAGCCGGTTACCCATATATCAGACTCACCAGCCAATGTTGGAAACCCTCGCCAGCGACCATTGGTTGCTTGAGATAGAAGATGTTTTATTCCTTTTTCAATGGCATGGTCTACATGCTCACAGTCAAACTTATGTTTTAAATTCATTCGTCATTGATTAAAAAGGGTTTTGAAATATAAGGGATTTTTATCGCTTCTAATTTTTTTTGATTATCTTTAAGTGATGATTGTAACTATTCCATCGTCAACTAACCAATTAAATCTTTTATAAAATGACAAACTGGACACTAAAAATTACCCAAGGAGATCCTACTACTGGCGTATTAACAATGGACCCTCCTGGTGACCTCGTAGTTGTACAAGGTGACACAGTTACTTGGGAGATTGTAGCAGGTTCAGGCGTTGCTGCAATCACCAAAATTTCTGAAAAACCTATGTCTTTTGATTTATTTAATCCCGACCCTGTTCTCGTTACTGGTACAACTAGCTGGAAGGGAACAGTTAATCCTGAAATCGGAAGCAACCAGTCTGAACAGTACTTCATAACGTGGACAACCGCTGGTACTGGATGGCTGGGTAAAGATGGTGGCGGCATATCCAAAACCTTCGATCCAAGAATTAGTGTCAAACCGATACAAACGTCTTAAATCCATACAATAAGTATGCTTTCTAAAATAAAAGCCTGTCCTTGCTTGATAGGCCTTTTTTATTTTGTGATCTTTACCGGAAGTGCACAGGACCAAAGGATCTCTGATAGTTTGGCTACTATTTATATAGCTGATACCACTAAAGGTGAGGCAAAACTAGAATTATTGGCCAACCTTGCTTTTAATGAGGTAAATGATCTTAAACAGGCTTTGAAATATGCCGAAGTGTTGATAATTTTGTCGCGGCAAACAGGTAATTATTATTACCTGTCTCAGGGTTATTTTCAAAAAGGAACTAAAAAAATATTATTGGGGGATCTGGAAGATGGCTTGGAAGCTTTTTTTAAGAGTGCAGAGATTGCTAGAAGAGAAAATTTGATTCCATTGGAAGGAAGTGCCTACGGCGCCATAGCCGATATTTATACTATTTCCAACAATCACAAAAATGCAATGAAGTACTATTCTAAAGCTATTGCTACGCTGCGAAAATCAGAGGACACAATCGCTTTGGCATCTTTTATTATGAATGCTGGGGATGCTTTGCTTACTAACAAAGAATATGATTCGGCATTGGTCTACTTTAAAGAATCTGGAGCACTATTCGAAAAGAAGAATTATCTGGTGGGAAAAGCCTATAACCTAGGAAATATAGGCATGGTATATGCCAATCAGGGGCAAAATAGTCTTGCGGAAGAAAACATCATTGAAGCCGTACGGATTTTAGAAGCGTTTGAAGATTATTACCCTATCAGTGTATATCTTCTATCCATGTCTGATATCTATTTAGAAAAGGGAGATCAAGAAGCGGCATTGGATTATGCCCAAAGAAGTCTTGTGTTAGGTGAAAAATACCGTTTAAAAGAACAAATCAGTGATGCCAATCTTAAATTATCAGAACTATATGAAAAAGCAGGTAACAGTGCAAAATCCTTAAAACATTACAAGGACTTCGTCGTATTTCGAGATAGTTTGAATAATATCAAAGCTGTTCAATCAATGGCAGACATACGAACTGATTATGAGGTTTCCCAAAAACAAACTGAAGTTAACCTAAGACAATCTGAGGTTAACCTTTTAAATCAGCAAAAAAAGAACCAGCGCGTAGTCATGATTGCCACTGCTATTGCCCTGTTTTTAATAGGGATATTGGCTTTTGGATTATTTAGGCGGAATAAATTTATTCAAAAGACCAAAAAGATTATTGAAGAAGAAAGGAACCGTTCAGATCGTTTATTGCTCAATATTCTGCCGGAAGAAACCGCTCAGGAATTAAAGGATACAGGTAAGGTTCAAGCCAAAAAGTTTGAATCTGTTACTGTTTTATTTAGTGATTTTAAAGGGTTTACCAGTTATTCAGAAAATTTGGCACCAGAAGCTTTGGTGGAAACCATTGGTTTTTATTTTTCAAAGTTTGATGCCATTATAGAAAAATATGGTTTAGAAAAAATTAAAACCATAGGAGATGCCTATATGTGTGCTGGTGGCTTGCCATTTCCATCAGAAGGTCATGCCGAAAAAATAGTAAAGGCTGCCATGGAAATTGCTGAATTTGTTACGGAGACCAAGAAAAATGTAAATGCAAAAGAAATGAATTTTGATGTGCGTATTGGTATAAATACAGGACCAGTAGTAGCAGGTGTAGTTGGTGCTAAGAAATTTGCTTATGATATTTGGGGTGATACTGTAAATATTGCGTCACGAATGGAATCTAATTCAGAACCTGGAAAAATTAATATTTCTGAAAACACCTATGAGATTATTAAAGACAATTTTGATTGTAAATACCGAGGAGAATTAGAAGTTAAAAACAAAGGCATGATGAAGATGTATTTTGTGAATGGAGTAAAGATTAGTTTTGTTAAATAGTATATAAAATATGTCTTTGTAATGCTTATTTTAAATAAATTTTCATTGGGTAGAGCAGCACTTCCTTTAGCTACTTTAGCAGCCTTAACTGTAGCCATATTAATTTACCTTATTAGGGGTAAGTTTTATCTTTTTTTACACGGGTGTCTTTTTATATATATTGCTTTCGGCTCAATAAGAACGTATGTAGCCTACAAAAATGAAGGAGGTTTTTCGCAACTTAAAAAAGATACCATAGTAATTATAATTGGAATTATAATTTTATTTTTTTTAAGTGTAGGGTTAGGATTTTTATTTAATAGTAATCTAAATTGAATGTCCGTATTCATTCATAATACCATTTTTGTCATTC
>TARA_R110002050_G_scaffold9638_4_pt1 | contig 10477 bp, 11 predicted proteins | sample TARA_R110002050 | Tara Oceans TARA_R110002050 (sample SAMEA4396988) | marine metagenome | biome: Polar Biome; feature: [DCM] deep chlorophyll maximum layer (ENVO:01000326); material: water (ENVO:00002006), including particulate matter (ENVO:01000060) such as... | depth 25 m
CTAGTATTAACCTGTAGCCGTATTTTAGGACGTGACATAATGTATGAGAATCAAGTTGAATACATCTGTGTAAGATATAAACTTACAACTAATGGTTCTTGTCTATTTGTGAATTCTTATGGACAAATTAAATAGGCAAAAACCAAGTAATTGGTGGAACAAGTTTTTAATCAACTGTTTATCCCTTTAAGGAAGAATGATGTTCATGAACCATTTTACAACCACTAGAAGAATTTAGAAACAATAGGGTAATTTGGGCATTTACAATTACCAAGTCTTCACTAAACCTGAGGTGAAAATCGGAGTAAAAAGTTAAATTAGCCACTCCTCTATAGATGGCAATTTGTAAATTTTTGGCATATAATTTTACAACTTCGCTAACTTTACCAAAAAAACATTACGTTCATTTTCTTCATTGGTGAAGCTTCTAATCTAGAGGTTGCGTAAGACAAATTAGCAAAGAGCCGTAAGACTATTAAGGAAAAAATCGAATAACGAAATTTAAAAAGCATACTTATAGTTTTTTAAAAACTCATATTTTAAAACCAAAAGTCAATTATCAATGATTGGTTTTTTGGTTTTTAGTTATATCCTAATATTAAATTTATGTTGAAACGCAAAATAATTTCTATTGCTTTACTAATTCTGATACAATAAAAATTAGAATGTTGAAGGCTTTGAATAATGATAAATTAAATAAATTAAATTCTAATTTAAAAGTATAATAACCAATATACTAGTCGTATTACTTCGGTAGAAATTATAAGTTGTTTTAGCATAATGAAAAGTTGATTGAAAAGTTCGAAATGAGCGCCAATATTACAATCCTTGAATAAATTTATAACAAAAGTCCTCTTAATTCTTAAAGGTAATATGTCTATCTTTCGGCTTTTTTTAACATAAAATTTAGATTGTTCTGAATTTAACTAGCTAAAATATATTATAATTTATGGAAGAAGTAGCCACTATAACAGTGATAGAGCAAGCAGAACTCATTTCTGCAATTGATACGGTATGGGTTTCAATATGTGCAGCAATAATTTTTTTAATGGAAGGTGGTTTCGCACTTCTTGAAGCTGGTTTTGTTCGTTCTAAAAACTCCATGAGTATCATAGCAAAGGTAATAATTGACATCATTTTTGGTGGTCTTGCATTTTATGCCATTGGTTTTGGAATAGCATATGGAGCTTCTAATGGTTATTTTGCATTCGATACCGGCATTACAGATACGGATATAGGATTAGGATTAACCATTTCTAATAAATTGTTTTGGTTTATTCAGTTGGGCTTTGCCATTGCAGCTATTTCAATAGTTTCAGGAGCTGTAGCAGAGCGAATGAAGGTTTGGGTATATGCATTATTTGTAGTTATATTTTGTGCTGTGATGTATCCATTAGCCGCAAACTGGGTTTGGAACCCTAATGGTTGGTTAGCCTTAAGAGGGTTTAACGATTTTGCTGGATCTTCTGCGGTACATGCCATGGGAGGATTTGCCGCCTTGGCCGCAGCAATAGTATTAGGGCCTCGTTTGGGTAAGTACGATCAAAACGGAGATCCTGTTGCTATCCCTGGTCATAATTTACCGCTTGCCGCCGTTGGCGGGTTTATATTATGGTTTGGATGGTTTGCATTCAACCCAGGATCTACATTAGGTGCTGTGGGTAATTGGGAACTAATAGGAACAGTTGCTACGAATACATTTTTAGCCTCTGCAGCAGGTGGTGTTTCAACAATGTTATATACCTACTTTAAATATGGTCAAATTGATATTACAATGACCATAAATGGAGTGTTGGCAGGTTTAGTAGCGATAACAGCTGGTTGTAATATTGTAAGTCCAGAATCTGCCATCCTTATCGGATTAATTGCAGGTATATTAGTAGATATTGCTGTAATATATATTGATAAAATGAGAATAGATGACCCAGTTGGGGCAATTGCTGTTCATGGGATTAATGGATTGTTTGGTACGATTGCTGTTGGTTTATTTGCAGTAGAAGATGGTCTGTTTTTTGGTGGAGGAAGTCAGCTATTGATTACTCAACTTTTAGGTGTTTTAGTAATAGCAGCATTTTCATTTATTCTTACATTTATTATAATGACCATTTTGAAGAAAACAATAGGTATACGTGTAGACAGATCAGAAGAAACCGCAGGTATTGATGCCGTAACTTTTGGAGTTGAAGCTTATACTACTTTTGAATAAAAATCACATTAGCTGAAAAATTATACAATATGAAAAAAATTGAAGCAATCATTAGGCCTTCAAAGCTTAAAGCTGTTCAACGTGGATTGAAAGATGCAGATATACCTTGTATTACGGTAGCAGCTGTTAAAGGTACAGGGTTACAAAAAAGTTACTCTGAGCGTTATCGTGGAACTGAACAATCAATGATCCTACAAAATCGTGTTATGATTACTTGTATTGTTAGTGATAGTAAATTGGAGAATTGTATAGATGTAATTAAAGAGAATGCTTCTGAAAATAAAGCCGGTGACGGTAAAATTTTCATTTATGACGTAAAAGATGCGATTAGGCTTAGTACAGGTGTAAGAGGTAATGATGCCATTATATAATTAGGCTATTTTAAAATTTATTAAAGCATACTACAACCTTTAAAGACCAATCAATTCTTTAATATCTATAATTATGTTAAAGAATTGATTGATTTTTTTAGATATTTTAAAAGCTATTTTTTTCTTGGCACTTCTGATTTAGTAGCAACCATTGTCGTTTGAGAAATATAATTAGCGATGATCTTTTCAACAAGCTCTTCTTTGGTTAAATGATGAAATATCGTTTTAACTTTAGTTTTAAATTCTTCAGAGACCTCACGATTTGGTTTGGTCTTAAAGATTTTTTTAGCCCATAATAGGCCATTATTTTCTTCAATACTTTGCGCATCGGCTTTTTTGAACTTATTAAACACTATACCCAATTCCTTTTCGAAATTAGCAATTTCAGCAACTTCTTCTTTTTGTAATATAGTTAGCGAAAGCCCCTTAGCCCCTGCTCTAGCTGTACGTCCACTTCTGTGAACATAAGCATCGTAGGTATCGGGTAAATGATAGTTGACTACATATTCAATCTCTTTGATATCAATACCACGAGCAGCTAAATCTGTAGCTACCAAAATATCAATATGACCTTCTCTAAACTGCCCCATAATACGATCGCGAATACCTTGGGATAAGCTACCGTGTATAGCACCGGATGAGAATTTATTAATCGCTAGATTCTTTGCAAGTTTATTAACGGCTGCTTTGGTCTTACAAAAAATAATACCTCTATGGCCTTCTTTAGTATTTAAAAAATGAAGTAAAACATCTAACTTTTCTATAGGTTCTACCACTACATATTGATGGTCAATACCCTGATGACCAAGTGTAGACATATCGGCTTCTACATGTATCACATGTTTGGACATATAATTTTGAACCAATTGCTTTATTGTGCCCGGCATAGTAGCTGTGAACAATAAGGTTCGTCTCGATTTCGGAATCCATTCAATTATAGCATCTAAATCTTCTTTTAAAGCGCTTACCATTTCATCGGCCTCATCGAGAACTAAAAACTTTAGCTTCTTAATATCAATAGCCTCACGTTTTACTAAATCTACTAAACGACCTGGTGTAGCAATGACCAAATGAGTTACAGTTTTTAAACGCTCTATTTGAGGTTTTATAGGGATACCACCACATAGCGCGGTAATAGAAATAGTCGTGCTAAAGGGAGTGAACGATTCTAAATTGGTGTGTATTTGTTGTGCCAATTCTCGTGTAGGTGCCAAAATCAAGGCTTGTACAGAAGGATTTTTGGTATCGATTAATTGTAGTAAAGGAAGTCCGAAAGCTGCGGTTTTCCCGGTTCCGGTTTTTGCTAAAGCAACAAGGTCTTCTTTTTTATTTAGTATTACAGGAATGCATTTTTTCTGAATATCCGTAGGAACAGAAATTTTTAACTCCGCTAAGCTTTGTTGTAACTGTTCATTAATTCCTAAATCTGAAAACTGCTTTGACATTAATTATTTTTTTAACAAAGATAGCGACACTTTTATAGTGAATACTACGAATAAAATTTAATAGTAGGTTTTAAAACATACAGCTTTACAAAATAGTAGTTGTTTTTATCTAAATTTTAAATAAGAATTTGAGTTTGTTTTGTAAGTATCTTATTTCTCACCTAACATGCGAAGCATTTTAGTATGGTCCCAGATAGCATGGCCTATAGTTTTTTTTACATTATAAGGCATACCAAATTCAAGTGCTGTTTCAGATACAATATTTGTAAGGTCTTTATAGTGTACATGACAAACATCTGGCAATACATGGTGTTCTACTTGATAATTGAGTCCTCCAATTAACCAAAATAATATTTTACTGTTTGGTGAAAAATTGCTGGTAGTAGCGAATTGATGACCGTACCAATTATCTTGCATAATTCCTTTTTCATTGGGAAGTGGAAATTCGGTTACGGGCATAATATGTGCTATCTGAAAAACAATGCTAACCAACATACCGGTAACAAAATGCATTGATAGAAATGCTAATAAAATAACCCACCATGAAAAAGGTAGCATAATTATAGGAATTATAAGGGCATATGAATAGTACAAAAGCTTCCAAGCGGCCATACTAACGAATGTTTTTTCATATTCATGTTTCTTATCAAAAAAACCCATATCCCTAAATCGTTTTAAGCGAACAAAATCTTTAGTTGTAATCCATGAAAGTGTAGAAATACCGTAAAAAAACCAGATATAGATATGTTGATATTGATGTATCCAATAGTGTTTGGCATGAGGACAGAATCGCAAAAAAAACGGTGCGTTCAAATCATCATCGGCATGATCAATGTTCGTATAAGTATGATGTAGCACATTGTGTTGTATTCTCCAAATAGTAGCGTTAGCACCAATAAGATTGAACGAATAACCTAAAAGGGTATTGATTTTCTTGTTTTTAGAGTATGAGCCATGAATGGCATCATGCATAACGCCCATACCTATGCCTGCCATACCCAATCCACTTAGAATATATAATGAAAATAGAAGTGGAATAGAGGTAACTATGCCCGTTGAAAGTAGTACTAAAGGCACAAAGAATAAGGCCAGCATAATTACAGTTTTTACAACCATAGTTGCATTGGCGTTACGACTCTTATTGTTAGTCTTAAAATAGGTGTTTACCCTTTTTCTTAAAGTCTTAGAAAAATCAGGGTTAATGTCTCTTGAAAATTTTGGATTTGCGATGCTATTATTTTTTTAGGGGATTTTTGAAACTTTAGAAAAAAAATGATATCTCAAATAGTAGAAGTACTGTTAAACATTAAACTTACATAGTTGAAACTTTATTACACAGCAGCCAATTGTCACTGGTTAGGGTTAATTAATTGAAGAAAGCTTAGAATTATCATTAAAATTACAGAGATCATAAAAGGTAAGTGCTCTAAATAATCATTTAAGCAAAGGTAGCGTAAATTAGCGATTTGATAAATAAAAACAATTTATTTAATTAAATTATCAATAAAATTTATAATTCACACCTAATTATATTTTCCATTGTTTTCGATATATTTTAATCTATAAATAATGCCTTTTCTACTTTCTAATGGTCAATTATTCAAATTAAAGTCATCTTTTTTCTCGATAACCTATGATAAAATGGAGTGGATCTAAATCTATCTTTATCCTTCCCAACTAACCCATCTATCCATTGTCTCTTGGTACCATTTATCACCTTGTTGAAATAATAAATCATTATTTCTTTCCACTTTATACTCTATGGGTTGATTATAAAGATTACCGTTTTTCCTTGCTTTAAAGCATGCATATGGTATAACATTTTCTGGAGTTTTTGAGTGATAATGAATTAAAGGTGATAGACTTATGATATGGTCGTTAAGATAATTTCCTGTTGAAGATTTAAGAAACATCATAGCCATTACCACTTGCAGAATATGACTTAAAGAACTTTGCACGGTTATTAAGGGCATCGTAAGTACATACTGCTATTTTTAGATATTCTTTACCAATTAGTTTTGGCATTTCATTCATTTGCACCCTATCAATCTTAGGAAAAAGCTTCTTAAAAACTTCCTTTTTCTTTGTTGGACGATATTTTAGACCAAAGCCTGCATTGAACAACCCAAGATAATCAACACGAAAATATCGGTCTTTGAATGTGATTTAAGAAATATCTGTTCCCTATTTTTCTTCTCTTGAAAAAGTGTAATTGCCTTATCGATTGAATAATCTTCGGCCAAAGCAGCTAGTACTATATTACTTCCAGAATTGGCAATAACAAGGTCGAATTTTTTAAGTATTTCTTGACCGTTTAGATTACCATACCTATCTTTTAAAGTGAGTAATTGAATAATGTCCCAACTTCCACCACCTTCAAGTGAAAATATAGTATATATTTTCACTAACCAATTGTTCTACCCAATATTGGAATTGATACTATTGCGAAAAAGGATGGGGGAACCTACCTGTATTTTAGCTATTAAATATACAGAATGCTGTTGGTATTTCCTTATAGAAAATCCTTAGAATTTATGAGGATTTTGTGGTTATTATGGTCAGTTATGTATTTGATAATTAAAAATTAGTAATTTTTATTACATTTTATATAAAGGCTATTTGTGTTGATAAGGTGCTAATAGTTTATTTACCTAAATTGAGGTACAACCAATCCTAATAATACAGCAATATTAAAGTTGTGTTTATGAAAAAGAATGAATATTCATTTTTTATAACTTTGTGCTTTATTATTTAAAATAATGGCAACACTTCAAAAAAGTGTAGACAAACGTAATTCATTAATACAAGCTACTATTGAGTTGGTCAATAACGATGGGTTTCATGCAACGCCTATGAGCAAGATTGCAAAAATGGCAAATGTTTCACCAGCAACCATATATCTATATTTTGATAATAAACAAGATTTAGTAAACAAAACCTATATCGAAGTAAAGTCATGTTTTATGGGTTATGCTTTTGAGTCTTATATTGAAAAAATGTCTGTAGAAGTTGGCTTTGAAGTTATTTGGAAGCGCATTGCAGAATTTAAAATTAAGGAAAGCGCAAAAACCTTATTTTTAGCAAAATGCGATAATACTCCAATAATCGATGAAATAAGTAGACAAGAGGGTATAAAGCATTTAAAGCCCCTACTCGACCTTTGGGCTCGTGGTAAGAAAGATGGCATCATTAAACCGCTATCAGATTATTTGTTGTATGCCTATTCAATAAATCCACTTTCTTTTTTACTAATGGCACAAAATCGTGGTTCAATTCTATTGACTAAACTAGAATTAGACCAAGCTTATGAGGTAGCTTGGTCTGGTATTAAAGTCTATAAATAAAACAAAAATGAATAAAACAGCGATTATATTGGGAGCATCTGGTTTAACTGGGGGTATTTTACTTCAAAAATTAATTGATGACAGCAGGTATAGTACTATCAAATTGTTTTCTAGAAGTCGAATTGAAGGCTTACCAAATAAGGTAATACAATTCATTGGTAATTTATTAGAACTTGAACAGTTTAGAAAAGATTTTATAGGAGATGAAGTGTATTGTTGTATTGGTACTACGGCAAAAAAAACACCGGACAAAAATCTATATAAGAAAATAGATTACGGAATACCTGTTTCAGCCGCCAAACTTGCAAAAGAAAATGATATACCAACTTTTTTGGTTATTTCTGCCATGGGTGCAAATAGAACAAGTAGTATTTTTTACAATAGAACTAAAGCAGAAATGGAGCATGATGTTCTACAGCAGGGCATAGAGAATACTTCTATATTAAGACCATCATTAATTGGTGGTGAACGTAACGAAGGTAGGGTACTAGAAAAAATTGGAATAATGGTATTCAAAATTTTACAACCATTTTTCATTGGTCCATTAAAAAAATATAGAATTATAAATGCAGAAAGCATTGCACAAGCCATGCTCCATCTTGCCAATAATACAAGTAATACCGAAGTAATTATTGCTTCAAACGATATTATGAAATTAGCTAATAACAACTAAAACAAGAGTGATTTATATGGAATTATTAGATAAATTAAATTGGAGATATGCCGCTAAGGCAATGAACGGCAAAAAAGTAGCTGATGAAAAAATTGAACGTATTTTAGAAGCATCACGTTTAGCTCCTACATCGAGTGGTTTACAACCATTTGAGATTATTGTGGTTAAGAATCAAAAAATAAAAGAACAGATTAGACCAGTGGCATGGAATCAATCTGTGATTACAGACTGCTCTCACTTACTTGTTTTTGCTGCTTGGGATACGTATACAGCTGAAAGAATAAATTACATGTTCGACTTAACGAACGAGATTCGTGGATTTAAAAATGAAGGTTGGGAAAATTACCGTCAGATGCTATTAGCCTCTTATCCACAAAAGGATGAGAAAGAAAACTTTAACCATGCTGCAAAACAAGCATATATAGCTTTATCACTTGCCATAGTTGCTGCAGCTTTTGAAGATGTTGATGCTACGCCGATAGAAGGCTTTGAACCAAATGCCGTAGATAAGATTTTAGGCTTACGTGAAAAAGGATTACGTAGTGCGGTATTATTGCCAATTGGGTATAGGAATGAAAGTGAAGATTGGTTGGTAAACTTAAAAAAAGTGAGAAAACCAATGAAAGATTTGGTAACTATTATTAATTAAGCTGTTGACAATTAACGGACAAAAAAAGTTGAGCGTTTTTGAATTAAAGTTAAAAAAAGGAGGTTGTCAATAATGTACAACCCCTTTTTGTTGCTTTAAGTATCAAATACATTCTATATTTAAAGCTATTACGGTATAGTTTATTAATACTCAAAACGCTATAAGTTTTAATAATCCTAAGGCTTAACTTGAGAAAACCAATATATTCGCGCTCATTATGTGGATGTACCTCGGACTTTTAGCGGCACTATTTTTAGGTTTACATAATTTATGTAAGAAACATGCCGTACAAGGCAATGAAGTCTTTCCTGTACTTTTGGGTACTATATCCTCTGGATTTTTATTGCTTCTTCCCTTTTATTTTGGTTCTCATTTTTTTAAAGACTACATGATTGATATACAATTTTATATCAATGACATTCCTTTAAAAACACATGGTTTCATAGCAATTAAATCCACCATAATGGCCGCTTCATGGCTATTGGCGTATCAGGCTTTAAAACATCTACCCATTACCATTGTAACACCGATTAGATCTGCAGGTCCTTTTTTTACATTTATTGGTGCAATAACCATATATCATGAAAAACCCAATATGTATCAATGGGTAGGCTTTTTTCTTATTATTTTTTCAGTGCTGCTTTATTCGAGAATTGGAAAAAAAGAAGGAATCCACTTTAAACGCAACAAATGGATTTTTGCAATTATTGGTGCCACATTTTTAGGAGCGTCTAGCGGATTGTATGATAAATTTCTGATTCAAAATTTAGCATTAAACCCGCAGACATTACAATTTTGGTTCTGCTTTTACACGGTCATAATTTTACTTATCATTTTAACGATTACCTGGTTTCCTAATTCAGAAAAAAGAAAAGCCTTTAAATGGCGATGGTCAATACCCTTGGTTGGGGTATTATTACAAATTGCCGATTATTTTTACTTTAAGGCATTACAAGACCCAGATGCATTGATCATGTTGCTTTCTGCCATAAAACGCAGTCAGATATTGATAGCTGTAGTACTAGGTGGTGTATTATTTAAAGAGCAAAATAAGCGAAAGAAGTTAGTGCCTCTAGCGGGAATTATGGCAGGGGTTTTTCTAATTCTGTATTCCTAGAAATCTACCAAGTTTATAATTCGCAATAATAAAAATGGTGGTTATACACGATATTCCCCATTCGATGGCTGTATATTTGTTCACTTATAAGCCTTTACTTAGGTATAGGAATACCATTAGTTAATTATTATGTCATTCAAAAAACTGAATCCCTATTTACTAGAAATGTTAGAGCGTTTTTCAATTGAAGAACCTACACCTTTTCAAAAAAGCAGTATTCCCACTATAAAAAGTGGCTCAAATGTATATTGTATCGCTCCAAAAGAAAGTGGTAAAACAACTACCTTAATCCTTACAACACTTCAAAAATTAAAATGTGAAGCAGAAGGTAATGCTCCTAGAGCTGTTGTGGTTGTTGAGAATAAAGAAAAGGTCTTAGAACTTTATGATGAATTTCTGCGGTATACGAAGTATTCTTCGATACGAGTATACGCCAGCTATAAAGAGTTACATATCGATATTCAAAAATCGGAAATATTTGAAGGTATAGATATATTGATAACGACACCCACTACCCTACACAAATTGTTTCTTTTAAATGGTGTAAGTACTTCGCAATTAAAAATATGCAGTATTGATGATGGAGATTTCTTGTCACAAAAATCAGATTACACCGCTATGATTACGGTGGCTCAGAGTATAATGAAATGTCAGTATGTATTGTATTCTGAA
>TARA_R110002050_G_scaffold234325_3_pt1 | contig 10473 bp, 9 predicted proteins | sample TARA_R110002050 | Tara Oceans TARA_R110002050 (sample SAMEA4396988) | marine metagenome | biome: Polar Biome; feature: [DCM] deep chlorophyll maximum layer (ENVO:01000326); material: water (ENVO:00002006), including particulate matter (ENVO:01000060) such as... | depth 25 m
ATGTTGAATGAGCAATCAATTGTTTACTCACTAGGTATATTAAATGACGTTTCATTTGATGAATTTATAGCCAAAAAATTTTCCTGTCAAGTTTTTATGTATGATCCTACACCTTTATCAATTGAATTTTTAAAATCTCAAAAAAATAGCAAATTCAATTTTTTTCCTTTTGGTGTTTGGATTGAGGAGTCAATTATGAAGTTTTATGAACCTAAGTTTGGAGGATCTTCTTCAATTTTTAACTCAAACAATTATGTTAGTGATAGATTTTTCGAAGCAAAATGTTATACGATTAAACAACTAATGGAAAAAAATAATCATACTAATATTGATGTTTTTAAAGCTGACATCGAAGGTGCTGCTCTACCGATTCTAGAACAAATGATTGATCAAAAAATACTTCCAACTCAAATAATTGTAGAGTTTGAAAGACCTAAAAAGGATATAAATAAGATAAATGATTTCTTTCAAAGGGTCGATAACCTTAGAAAAGTACTATCTAATTATGGTTATGAAGAATTCCGTTTACCCCGAAAAAGTGCAAAATATTTTTCTTTAGAACTACTATTTACTAAATCTCAATAAAATTGTAAATTGATATATATAGTTTTCCTTGTATAAGTAAGAAAGTTGCAAACTTTCTATTGAATTTATAAATTTCATGATTAAAGTATTTTTTTTACTAAATTTTATTTTTTTCTCAGTAAGTATATCAGGTCAAGATTTGTTATTCTGGGGTAGTGCGGTACCAAATGAGTTTTACTCTTTAGATTTAACTACAAATTCTGTAAACATAATAGCTACAGGGCAAAGCCGAATCACAAGAATTAGAGTAGATCAGAACTTGAAACAAGTATTTTGGTCTTCACAATTTTTAAATAAAATTCAAAAGGCTGATGCAAATCTAAGCGGTACAAATATCTCTGATGTTAAAACAAATATAACACAGGTTGCGACTATAGCTACTGATGCTATTAATAACAAAATATACTATCATTTAAATGGTGGATCAGAAATATTTAGTTGCGACACACTTGGAGGTTCTACAACAACTGTTGTAAACTTTGGATCAGTAACATCAATTCTTGGATTGCAGGTTGTTGGAGATGAGCTTTATTGGAGTCAACAGTCTAGCTCTAGTAATAGTATTTCAAAAATTAACTTAACATCAAGTAATATTTCATCAATATACAGTACAAATGAATTGCTTTTTGATATAGTTATTTTACCAGAAGACTCTAGTATTTACTTCACTAATAGAACCGGAAATAGAATTCAAAAGATAAAGTTGGATGGATCTAATTTACAAACTATAATTACAGAAACGGGATTAATTGGAACGTTAAGTGGCGATTATTGTAATAATGTTTTATACTATGTAGTAAATAGACCTGTATCAGGAACAAATGGGAGTCAAATAAAAAAAACAGATTTAATTGGTTCAACTCCAGTTATTTTAATCGACACATCGTTTTCTTTTCTTGCAGGAGTTGATGCCCTTTATGAATTCAACATCGGTAAGCGAAAGGATTTTCTCGGTCCAGATATCTTTACCTGTGAAGATTCTGTTGAATTAAATTCAACAGTTTATGGTGCAAGCTATTTATGGAGCACCAATGATACAACTTCTGTAATTTCTGTTAAGCAATCAGGTAATTACAAGGTAACTATTACCTTAAAAAATTGCTCAAAAATCGACTCTATAAATGTAACGTTTTCTTCTAACTTTTCTGTTGATATAGGAAAAGACACCATACTATGCTTTGAGGATAGCTTATTACTAGATGCAACAACCCCTGGAGCAACTTATTTATGGCAAGACAGTTCAGTTAATTCAACATTCAATGTGACTAGTACAGGAATTTATTGGGTGCAGGTGGAATTGAATGGTTGTTTTAAGCGAGACTCCATTAATGTGATTAAAAACCCAGAAATTATAGTAGATTTAGGCGAAGATACTTCCCTGTGTTTTCAAGAAACACTATTGCTAGACGCCACCAACCCAGGTGCTACTTATTTATGGCAAGATAGTTCAGTTAATTCAACATTTAATGTGAGCAGTTCAGGGTTTTATTGGGTAGATGTAACATTAGGAGGCTGTAAAAAAAGAGATTCAATAAGAGTGACTTTTGTCCCTGATTTTACTGTGAATATAGGCTCAGATACTACATTGTGTTTTGGTGATTCTGTTATACTTGATGCAAATACTCCGATGGCATCTTATTTATGGTCAGATAGTTCTACTAATGCTATTTTAAAAGTAAGACAAGCAGGTATTTATTGGGTAGATGTATCGTTTAATGGCTGTATGAAAAGAGATTCAATCCTTATTGAGTATTTCGATACTGTTAATGGTTCATTTCTTCCAAATTTTTCAAGAATTTGTGATGATGAAATACTGTTCATTTCTCTTCCTCTTCAAAACTCATTTTATATTTGGCAAAATGGCAGCACAGAAAGAAATATTACTATTAATGAAAGTGGATTATACACTGTTAAAATAGTAAACAGCTGTGGGACAAGAATTGATACTGCCGTTGTTACAAAAGGATGCGATTGTAAAGTCATACCACCTACAATTTTTACTCCAAATTATGATTATATAAATGATTTATTTACAATTAGAATCAATTGTAAATTAGAGTTTTATAATATTTCTATTTATAACAGATGGGGTGGAAAAGTATTTGAAAGTAAACAACAAAATAATAGTTGGGACGGCTCTTACAATGGTAAAAATGTTAAATCAGGTACCTACTTTTATATAATCAATTACAAAGCGTCTAATGAAAAAGAAAAATCGATTAGCGGAAGCTTTCTGTTAACTCGATAAGTTTTAAATTGAAAGATTTTTTGATTGAGTATGCTTTAAAAAATTGAAATGAAAATATTGTTTTATATAGTTTAATGTAATTTTTATATGCTGTTAAAAAGATTAAAATACAATAATATACCTGAATTAAAGCTTAATTATCTTCAAAAAAGTATGAAAGATATCGTAGCTTCCAAACTTGAAAATAGTATATATCAGTATGAGAATGTAAAATGTCCAGTTTGTGAAGTTGATAACAAAGAACTAATTGGGGAAAAAGATAGGTACGGTCTATCTTACAAAACAAACCTTTGTGTCAGTTGTGGTTTGATATATACCAGCCCTAGGATGACTCAACTTTCATATAATGAGTTTTATAATACAGAATATAGAAAATTATATGTAGGTAAAGAAACTGCTACTGATAGCTTTTTTTATTCTCAAAGAATTAAAGGAAAAAAAATTTACGATTACTTAAAGAGAAATAATTTAATCTTAAAAGAAGAGTCTTTCATATTAGAAATAGGATGTGGTGCAGGAGGAATTTTAAGTGTTTTTAAAGAAAGAGGACATAAGGTCAAAGGGTCTGATTTAGGAGAGGAATATATAGAGTATGGTAAAAAATTTCACGGATTGGATATAGAAATTGGGTTTTTATCAAACATTAAAATAGATAAAAAACCTGATATTATTATTTATTCACATGTATTAGAACATATTCTTGATTTAAAATCCGAGTTAACTTCAATTAAAAATATTATATCAGAAAATACAATAGTATATATTGAAGTTCCAGGTGTCAAGGAGATACACAGAAATTTTGAATCAAATATTCTTAAGTATTTTCAAAATGCTCACACGTATCATTTTTCATTGGAAACTCTAACCAATCTTTTCTCAATAATGGGGTTTGAATTAATTTGTGGTAATCAATTTGTACAGTCTGCATTTAAACTTACTACTAACAAAACGATAATCAATAATGATTATAACAACGTTAAATCCTATTTATTAAAAACCGAAAAAAATAGAATACTATATAGTTTTACACCATTAGCAATTAAGCTACATGCAAAAAAAATAATATTAAAAACTCTTGATATTTTAAAGTTGAGGAAAATTGCAAGGAAAATTAAAAACCATTTTAATAAACTATAAATTTTCCAATAAATATTCCATCCCTTGATCATCCACATCCAGATGCGTCACCATTCTGATAATTTGTGGACCCATGCCTGCAACTAAGATACCTTTCGATTTCATTTCTGAAATGAATTGTTCTGAGGGATAGTCTTCTTTGAGTTTAAAAATAACAATGTTGGTCTCAACTGGATAAATCGACTGGACATAGCTTTTGCTTTTTAGCGCATTAGCGATTTCTTTTGCTCGTTGATGGTCTTCTTCCAAACGATTAACATGCTTGTCGAGCGCATAAATTCCCGCTGCTGCCAATACTCCTGCTTGTCTCATCCCACCACCTAAAATTTTTCGGATGCGTACAGATTTCTTAATAAAAGAGGCAGAACCAATCAATAATGAACCTACAGGAGCTCCCAAACCTTTTGAAAGACAAATTGAAATACTACTAAACTGCTTGCCCATTTCTTTGCTTTCTATTTTTTGAGCTACCAATGCATTGAAAAGTCTGGCACCATCTAAGTGAAGTGGTAAGTTATTTTCACTACATACTTTCGCAATGGACCTAATTTCTTCAAAATCCCAACAAGTTCCTCCACCTTTATTGCAGGTATTTTCTAAAGATACAAGTTGAGAGGGAGCTAAGTGAATGTCCTCTGGATTGATTTCAGCTTTCAATTGTTCTGCCGAGAAACGCCCTTGAGCTCCTTTGATTAAACGAACTGAACAAGCTGAATTAAATCCAATTCCACCACCTTCATAACGGTAAATGTGCGCTAGTTCATCGCAAATAACTTCCCCTGGAGCATTGGTGTGCACCTTTATGGCAATCTGATTGGTCATGGTGCCGGAAGGACAAAATAAAGCAGCTTCATGTCCAAAAAGCGTAGCAGCTTTAGCTTCCAATTCTTTTACTGTTGGATCATCGCCCAACACATCGTCACCTACTTTTGCTTCCATCATTGCAATTTTCATTGCTGCAGTTGGTCGGGTAACGGTATCACTTCTTAAATCTACTATCATTGATTTGGTATTATAGTCCTGGTAATATGCCTTTAGCAATTCCCTGCATTTCAGATTCTGCTACTTTTTCAGCTTTTTCTAAAGCTCTGTTCACAGCTATCAAAGTCAGTTCTTCTACTTGTTCTCTATCATTCATAATTTCAGGTGATATTTCAATGGAAGTAATTTTTCTGTTGCCATTTGAAACAACCTTTACCAGACCATTTTCTGCATCAGCACTCACGCTAATGGTTTCTTAACGTGCTTTAATTTCTTCTGTCTTTTGCTTCATTTCCTGAAGCTTTCCCATCATATTTCCAAACATGTTCTTCGGTTTTTAGGTTGATTTAAATTAAATAATATCTTTAGATAGACTCCAAAGAAAAGGTTTTCGTTTAAAACTATTGATTATTTTGAACTCTTCCAAAGGATTACTCGTTTCATCTAAGAATTTAAAGATGGCTTTCGCCTCATTTTTGAGGTACATCTCTTGTAAAAGTTGATTGCCTAAATGATTTTTCTCTTTCAGAATGCGTAGAAAAATTCGATCATAAAAGTAAAAGCGTTTTTTAAAAAGCTGATAATCTAGTGACTTACTCTTTTTTAAATTCTGTATAATTTGTTGTACCTTTCTTTCGGTATTTTTAAATGAGTATCCTGAAGAGGCTTTTACCCAACCACCTCCGGTTCCAATTTTTAAATAGGTTTTTTTATTTTCTTTCCAAAAAGGATAATCGCTCATTGGAATAACTCCTTTCTCTTCTTCGTAAATTTCATATTCAGTAAGCTTTAATTTTTCTTGAATGTATTGCTTGATTAATTCATCGTACACTTTATTTTCGACCAAATCAGGACTAAAGAAAGTAAATTCAACCAAAGCCTTAGTTGCTGAAAAAGGGAGAACATAGGTAAAACAACATAAGTCATTATATCCTAGCCTAAAATCCATCATGGTAAAGCTATTATCATTGAAAAATGGCTTTTTTGTTTCAATAACAATTCCCTTAAAATGTTGCAAAATGGTGTTGCCTTTTTCTTTATTGAAATCTTGGCTTATTCTGCTGTCAAAAATAATTTTTCCTTCAATTTTTCCATTATCTGTCAAGCAAGTGTTTTTTTCTACACTCTGAACTGTAGCTTCGATCCAACTAACATTTTCGGCTGCTTCAACTTTACTTAGCGCATAGCGGTAAAAGTCGATAGAACGAATCATTTTGTATTGATAAGCTCCCATTTCCATCGACTGGTTTATTTCATTGGTGACAAACTTGCCTTCCGACCATTGTTTGTGAATGAGTGCTTCCCACTTTCCTTTTCCTTCTTCCCAAAAACACCATGTTTTGTCGTTTACCTCTTTCTTTGAAGGCTCAATGATTGCAATGATTTTTGACTTAAAAAAATCATCTTCAATAAATGCAAGCGCCAATTGTAAACCTGCAAGTCCGCCGCCGACAATTATGTAATCAAAACTATTTTCTTCTTTACCCGCCATTCTTTCTAATAGTGCGTTTTAATTTTTGAGATAACAAAAGCAAGCAATAAAATCAATCCAAAGCCAATTAAAAAATAAGCTAGTTCATTGTTGGCATATTCAGGATGGTCAAAATTTAATCCTGATATTCCGAAAGTTAGTGCCATTGAACAGAAGAAGGCGAGCATGCGTTGAATTGAGTTCATGGAAATACGCTAAAGGGTATGATTTGGGTAAATACGCTTTGTTTCATTTAAAGAATCTTTTATCAACTTTTTAAGGATGTCGATATTAATATCAGCTAATTTATTAATGTAAAGACAGGTTTTCCAATTTTATGCTTACCCAATTGTTCTAGCAAGTCTTGATTTTTATGAATTCCACACATTAAGTAAAGGCTAATGGCTGTTTTTCTGGGAGAAAATCCAATCATTAAAAAATCACCTTCTCTTCCGCTTTCATATTTATAGTGGTAGTTCCCAAAGCCTACAATACTTTCTCCCCACATTTTAGCTTTTGTACCACTAATTTCTTCCATTATTTTGAGTAACTCAAAGCTATCGGCTTTTTTTTGAGGGTTTTCAGTTTTAGCTAAAAAGTCCTCTACAGATTGCTCAGTGGCTTTTGTCTTATTTTCCACCATTTTGTTGGACTAGTTTAAACGGTAAGGGACAATTAATTCAAATTCGGGAATTTTTACTTCTATTAAACGCTCATCTTCATTTCTCATTAAGTAGGTTCCCCACATCATTCCCATGTCTGATTGTAATTGACAAAAAGATTCATAGCTGTATGAACTTCCAGCTTCAATTAGTGGCTGTTCGCCAACCACACCATCGCCTTTTACTTCTGAATAATGCGACCTAGAATCGAAAATAAACCAGTGCCTGCTAAGTAATTTGACGCTAGTTTGACTGTGGTTATCAATTCTTATTTGATAGCTAAAAATAAATTGACGCTGCTTTGAAATAAGTCTAATTTCTTCGAACTTAGTTTCAACACTCACTTCAATTTTTTCGGTTAAACTTTTTGTCATTTATTTTATATATTAATCCTCAACAGTGTTCGATGAGTTATCAACTTCAAACCCAATTAAACGGTCATAAATCTCTCCATTTTGTCTGTGATAAACAAAAAAATAGTAATTATTTTCAGTCTCAGAGTGTGTCCCTTCAATAACAGATAAATCTCCTTTTGTTTCACCTGTTGGAAGAAACGCATAGGCATAATTGTAATAACCTTGTTTCAACTTTACTTTCAATTTATATTGTCCGTTTAGTTCATCGTATTCCATTTTAAACTCCTCTTTAAACTCCCAATCACTGAGTTCGCCAAAAACATATAGATCGCCACCGTTAACCTTATTTGGACGGATTAACGTAAAGTGCGCAATCATATAATCTCCTTCACGATTTGAATCTGAACCGATGTCATTTTTGATTAAATAACGACCATTGATGTCGGGTTGAAAATAGTATCTTTTATGCGATCTAGGTTCATCGGGAGTGATAAAAACATCCGTTTTGCCATCATTGATTTGAATTCGATCAATGTTCATGGATTGGTAGCGCAGGTCTTTGGCATCAAAAAAGCGGTATTCGTTGTTGCCATCAAAAAGGTTGTTGTCTTCATAATTATAGACTAGCTTAGGTGTTTGAACAAACAAGGGTTTTAGATTGGTGATGGCATTGTCCCATCTGCGGTTTTGAGCGACAATAACTTTTAAATCCAAGTAGGGATCTTGAATGGGGTAGCTTGCATGGTTGATGGTAAAATCAACCTCTTGTTTATAGTCTCTGTGCCTTGCCAAAGTAGCCATGTGAATATTCGTCTCAATTGAAATGCGTTTATCAACCACATGAAATTGCTTGCTGAGCACTAAATCATTTTCATCGTTATTTGCATAAACCACCAATAAATAATTTCCTGAAAGCTTAAATTGGATGTCTTCATTTGGAAAAGAAACGCTGTAATGAATGTATGAAAACAAAGTATTGAAAGAATATTTGTAATCTTCGATAAAAGCGTCAAAAAACCCACTGATGTATTCTTGAGTAACCAAGCCGGAAGGTTGCCAATCGGCGTTGCAGTGGATGAATTTATAATTATAAACTTGGTAGTTCGTTTCAAAATCATCGAAATGAAGTTCGAGTCTTTTTTGGTCATTTAAAAAAATGATGGGCAGCGTCATTTGGTCTCCTTGAACGTAAAGTTGAACAGATTTTATATTCTCTTTGTAAACATGGTCTCTATAAATGAGGTTACTTGGTTCGTAGCTTTTAGTTGTGGCTTTACTGTGTTCTCCTTCAGTAGCTAAAGAAATTGTTGAAGCTGAAGAACAAGCAAATATTAGATACAGGAAGAAATAAGGAACTCTCATCAATTAGTGGATTGTTTGCTGCTAAATTAACCCGAATTATGCATTAGAAAAATAATAAAATGCATAAACGATTAAGTAAATCTACCATTTTGGAAAAATTATGAATATCCAAAATGGTGATTTTCTAAATCGGGGTTCCTCCAATTATATTCATTTAACTACGGCACTATAACTGATAAAAGCAGTTTATTTCCTATCCCCCGTAAGCTGGTTAAGTAATGTAATTACTTTCAAATGTATAAGTTGGAAGCAAATAAAGCGATTAAAGCAAGCGAATTTCGTTTTGAAATTTTAGGGAATGCTTAAGAAAAAATAAAGCCACTCTATTTCTAAAGTGGCTTCAAAAGATTTCTTGAGTGAAGTTTAATGTTTAATTAAAGCTAACCGATTAAACTTAATTGCATCATTCTACCAAAAGTGACAAATAGCCTAAATTAAAAGTTAAGCTTTCAGTAAATGGGTTTATAGAGTTAAGTTATTCATAAAAGTTTCTCGAAACCAATCTACTTGCAATTTCAAACCCTCTTTTAAGGTCGTTTTTGGGTTGTAGTTTAATAGTTTCCTTGCTTTATCGATGTTTGCTTTTGTGCGAAATTGTTCTCCTGGTCGAATTGGCATTGTTTCTAAGGTAATTTTCTTTCCTAGAATTTCTTCAACTGTTGCAATGCCCTTTGCGGTGGTGTTTTCTTCGTCAATTCCCAAATTAAAAATCTCTCCGTTACAAATGGCTTCTTTGTCGATTGTACTTACAATTCCATCCACAATATCACCAACATAGGTGAAACTTCTTAAATGTTTTTCACTTCCTTTGTAAAGTGGAAATGCTTTGTTATTCAAACCGCAATCAATAATTCGAGTGAATAGTTTGTCAGGACGTTCTCTAGGACCATAAACTGAATATAGCCTTAATGAGGTGCTTTTTAAGTGCTTATTTCTACTTGCTGACAATACCAATTGCTCAGCTGTAAGTTTTGTAACACCATATAAAGACACCGGCATAGGAGCTTGGTCTTCTGTCATGGTAGCGTATTCTCCATAAATTGAAGAAGTGGAAATATTGATAAAAAAAGGTTTCTTTTCATGACTCTCAAACAAATCAAGCAATCTTTGAGTTGCTATTACATTGTTCGAGAAGTAATCCTCGAAGTTACTGGTAGTTGCAATGCCTGGTTGAGCAGCAAAGTGAATAACGCAATTCACTCCTTTAGCTATTTTTTTCGAAAGTTGATCATTTCGAAGGTCTACATTTTCAACTACAACTCCTTTTTCTTGAAGGGCCTTTGCATTTAGCTTTTTTAGTTGGATATCGTAATATGGTGAAAAATTATCAATTGCCTGTATTTCATGCCCCATAGCTATCAGTCTTTCAACTGTATGTGAACCAATAAATCCTGCGGCTCCGGTAACTAATATCAACATCCGTTTGTATTTTTTACAAATTAACACTCTTTTTTATTTACAGCTAGCATTTATTTTAATGTCCTTGCATTTTAAATACAGTATATCAGCATAACTATCTATTATGTAAATAATACAATAGATGTGTAAGTTTCAAGCAATGTTTGTTATGAATATGAACATTTAATCAATGCTTTGCATTGATATGCTTTTCCCCATGAATAATATCGAATTAACTCCTAAATATCGCATGCTACCTAAGTCGCCTGCTCA
>TARA_R110002050_G_scaffold298452_1_pt1 | contig 10473 bp, 9 predicted proteins | sample TARA_R110002050 | Tara Oceans TARA_R110002050 (sample SAMEA4396988) | marine metagenome | biome: Polar Biome; feature: [DCM] deep chlorophyll maximum layer (ENVO:01000326); material: water (ENVO:00002006), including particulate matter (ENVO:01000060) such as... | depth 25 m
TACGAGAAATTTTTATTTCGAAGTAATCTGTAAAACAATAACTTGTAATTTGCAGATTGCTTCATTTCATTCGCAATGACGACTTTCCAGACAGCCTCATTTTTTTTAATTGACTATTTTAATTTGTTTTTTTAGTAAAGAAAACATGCGTATAAAACCACATTAATGTAAAGGTTGGTATCACATCAATCCCGGGCAATGCTTCTTCAATAAAGTTTATAACGGCTGCGACTTTACCTGGTTTTCCCTTATAAAGTTTAGTCATAAACCAAGACGAAAGAGGTGCCCAGACAATATCTGAAAACTCGCCTATTCCGGGAATAATAAACGATGCATACCCTAAAGCATCCAATACAATTCCCAAAGCTAATTTTTTGTATTTATTCATGCCTCAAATTTTTACAACTATAACACAAGAAACATACCAAATCTATTTTCCTATGAGTTTTAAAAATTCATTTCTGGTTTCAATTTTTTCAAACTGACCTCTAAACCCAGATGTGGTAGTTATAGAGTTTTGCTTTTGTACGCCTCGCATCATCATACATAAATGAGAAGCTTCAATAACAACTGCGACCCCTTGTGGTTTTAAGGTATCATTAATACAATCTAAAATTTGTTCAGTTAATCGTTCTTGAACTTGTAATCTTCTTGCAAAAACATCAACAATTCTTGGTAATTTACTCAATCCAACAATATGTCCATTGGGTATATATGCTATATGTGCTTTTCCAAAAAAAGGTAAAATATGATGTTCGCAAAGCGAATACAATTCAATATCCTTCACTAACACCATTTCATTATAAGACTCTTTAAACATCGCGCTTTTAAGAATTTCAACAGGATCTTGATGATACCCTTGCGTTAAAAATTGCATGGCTTTGGCAGCACGTTCTGGTGTTTTCAACAACCCATCCCTACCAATGTCTTCACCCAAATCTTCAATGATGTTTTTATATCTGTTTTTAACATCATCAGTAACCTGCATATTGTATTCTTCAAAGTTCTTATATGGCATTTTTATTTTTTATAAATAATTCTCCTTTTAAATATAGGGTTAAAATTAGATTTAACAATAAAAACAATTCTTAATTGTACATAACATCTTAAAGTAGTAAATTCACGGCTATTAAATATTTCCTATGATTCAAGCAAAAAATATTCATAAATATTATAAGGATTTACACGTTCTAAAAGGTGTTGATATTCATGTAAAGAAAAGTGAAATAGTCTCCATTGTTGGCGCTTCAGGGGCCGGAAAAACCACGTTATTACAAATACTTGGAACACTTGATACAGCTTCAAATAAAGATGATTTTGAACTAACAATAAATAATATTAATATCAATTCGCTTAGCGAAAAAGGATTGGCCAAGTTTAGAAATGAGCATATAGGGTTTATTTTTCAGTTTCATCAATTACTTCCTGAGTTTACTGCATTGGAGAATGTATGTATTCCGGCATTTATAAAGGGAACAAAAAAATCACAGGCTGAACAACGGGCAAAAGAACTCTTGGATTTTTTAGGATTATCACACCGTATGCATCATAAACCCAATGAATTGTCTGGAGGAGAACAACAACGTGTGGCAGTTGCGCGGGCTCTGGTAAATAACCCGGATTTAATTTTTGCTGATGAACCTTCAGGGAATTTAGACAGTGAGTCTGCGGAAAATTTGCATAATTTATTCTTCAAACTACGCGATCAATTTGGGCAAACATTTGTAATTGTAACCCATAATGAAGAACTCGCCAATTTAGCCGATAGAAAATTGGTAATGGTAGATGGGAAAATAATCAATAATTAACAGGAACAGTCATTGTTTATTTAAAACAAACTAAAAGGGTTTATTGAATCCAAATCTGTTGAACCAATAAACCCTTCATTTTCAAAATTATTGATATACGCTAATTAACAATTAATAATCAAAAGGAAAAGTTTGACCCAATATTGTAATTGTAGAATTAGTGTAATTGAATTTAATATCTTTTAAATTACCAATGTCAAGATCAAGAATACCAGATTTTATACTTCTTGGTAGTAATACAAAATAAAGTGATTCTTCAATTGTTAATGAATATGGAATATCTTTTGAGCTTATTCCCGATTGAGTGCCATCCAGCATATATTCATCATCCCATATGTTTAATGGTGTGCTGAAACCTGCCACCCATGTTCTGGTAGAATTCTCTTTATAATTGATAGTCTTACCAGTATTTGTAGTTATTTTTCCGTTTTCAATGGTTACACTATACTGCAAATTATTATCTAAATTTTTACCTAAATTTTTCACAACATGGGTTCCTTCAACTTTAAAATCTTCATGATAGTAGTTGTTAAAGGTTGTGGTGTGTTCGCTACCTTCTTTTCCATACCAATCGGTTGAAACTATGGTTACAATTCCCTTACGGGTTATACCATCTTTACACAATACACCTGATTGATAATCAATAGTTGTGGTTTTAGGGAATGTGGTAAAATCCAGTGGTTCAACTGTTATTATGGGTCCTTCAATTTTAGTGTTGTTTGATTTTGTGGTAGGAGCTAAATTTTCAGCAGTTAAAACAGCGTCTCCACTATTATTACCTACGTCCTGAAAAACTTTACTCACTGTAACATACTCAGTTAAAGCTTCAATTGCAAATGCGGTGTCTACATTTGGTTTTAAATCATTTACTTGACAACCCATGAAAAGAAGTGCAAGAATTGGGGCTATAATTTTTTTCATAATACATAATTTATTGGTTAAATAACGTAATAAATTTTATTTTTATCTGTTTATAAAATCTATTTTTTGTCGTTTAAAGTTGTTTTTTACCGTTTGTCGATGTTTTTTTGTGTTATAATTATATATCAAGAAAATAATTCACAAATAACTAACCCATTCAGAAACAATACTATTTTTACACTTACTAACTATCTATATTCAACATTGAAGCAATCTGAACTTAAAGATTTTCTTGACGCCAAAGTGATTCAATACAACAACCCAAAGTTTATTGAAAGTGACCCCATTCAAATCCCACATCAATTTTCACTTAAGGAAGATATTGAAATTGCCGGGTTTTTAACGGCTACCATTTCTTGGGGAAACAGAAAAAGTATAATTAATAATGCCAAACGGATGATGGAATTACTAGATGATTCGCCTTTTGATTTTGTATTAAACCATACTGAATCTGATTTAGAAAATTTACAACATTTTGTTCATAGAACTTTTAATGGTGACGATTTTATTCAATTTATTAAATCATTACAGCACATTTATAAAAACCATAACGGTTTAGAATCTGCATTTGCAAAGCATTCTGAAAAAGAGTCGCTTCAAAATTCCATTTCAAAATTCAAAACTTCCTTTTTTGAGATAGATCATTTACCAAGAACGCAAAAACATATTAGTAATCCTTTAAAGAATTCAGCTGCAAAACGAATCAATATGTTTTTACGCTGGATGGTTAGAAACGACACTACCGGTGTAGATTTTGGTATTTGGAAAAACCTCTCACCTAGCCAACTCTCTTGTCCTTTGGATGTCCATTCTGGAAATGTAGCTCGGAAATTAGGGATTTTAACCCGAAATCAAAATGATGGAAAAGCATTACAGGAATTGGACACCGCTTTAAGAAACCTTGATTCAAAAGACCCGGTGAAATATGATTTTGCTTTATTTGGATTAGGTGTTTTTGAAGGGTTTTAACATTAGTTTTCCGTATATTTAAAAATCTAAATGAAAAATAAATGAAAAATTTCTTAACCTTAGTACTGACCTTGATAACTTATTCCTCATTTTCACAAAATTTAAAAATTCCGGCGGATACAACTGTAATAACCTCGCATACTTTAGTTACAAAAAATCAAATTATTTCATATAAAGCTACCGCAGGAACACAACCGGTATGGAATGAAGAAGGAGAACCCATTGCTACGCTTTTTTATACCTATTATGAACGTGATAAAACAGACAGAAAAAACAGACCTCTTATTTTTTCATTTAATGGAGGCCCAGGTTCTGCTTCTGCTTGGATGCATATTGCTTACACAGGACCTAAAGTTTTAAATATGGATCCTGAAGGCTATCCCGTTCAACCATATGGTATTAAAGACAATCCTAATTCAATACTTGATATTGCCGATATTGTTTTTATTGACCCAGTTAATACAGGCTATTCAAGAATGATTGCTGATAAAGACGGCAAACTACCTGATAGAACCCAGTTTTTCGGGATAAATGCTGATATCAAATATTTGGCTGAATGGATGAATACCTTTCTTTCAAGGGTAAACCGTTGGGAATCTCCTAAATATATTATTGGAGAAAGCTATGGTGGAACCCGTGTTATGGGATTAGCCAATGAATTACAAAATAAGCAATGGATTTATTTAAATGGCGTGATTATGGTTTCTCCTGCTGATTATAAACTTTACAGCACCGATCAACCTGTTTATTCAGCATTAAATTTACCCTACTTCACAGCAGCATCATGGTATCATAAAACATTGCCAGCTGATCTACAAAGTAAAGATTTATTCGATATTTTACCAGAGGTAGAAGACTATGCTATAAATAAACTCATGCCCGCACTAGCTAAGGGCGGTTTTATTTCAGATAATGAAAAGCAAATGGTTGCTAAAAAAATCGCTTATTATTCCGGATTGAGTGAAAAATCCATTTTACAAAATAATTTAAATGTATCAACCCGTTTTTTCTGGAAAGATTTATTACGTGATAAAACAGGGCAAACTATTGGGAGATTAGATTCAAGATATTTAGGAATAGATAAAACGGAGTCTGGCGATTCTCCAGATTATAGCGCGGAATTAACATCATGGTTACATTCATTTACACCAGCAATAAACTTTTATATTAGAGAACAGTTAAACTTTAAAACAGATTTGAAATATGATATGTTTGGAGATGTTCATCCGTGGGACAATAGAAATGACAATACCCGTGATGGCTTAAGACAAGCCATGGCACAAAACCCTTTTTTGAAGGTATTGGTTCAATCTGGTTACTATGATGGTGCAACCACCTATTTTGGAGCTAAATACACGATGTGGCAAATAGATCCGAGCGGAAAAATGAAAGACCGCTTTAACTTTAAAGGTTATAGAAGTGGGCATATGATGTATTTGAGGCAAGAAGATTTAAGTTCTGCTACGAATGATTTACGGACATTCATCTTAAATTCCGCATCTCAAGGAAAATCGGCAAAATACTGAATAAAAAGAGGCTGTCCAGAAAGTCGTCATTGCGAGTCCCGATAGCTATCGGGAGAAGCAATCTGTAAATTGTAAGTTGTTGATTTACAGATTACTTCGAAATAAAAATTTCTCGCAATGACGACTTTTTAGATAGCCTCTTATATTATTTCCATTTTTATTAAATCATCCTTTTAACCATGCTTCGCGCAATTTTACCTCAGCGTCAGTAGCTTTGGGGTTTGGCATGAGACCTTCACCCTTGGTATAGGACTGCGTTGTTTTGGTTTTAATGCTAAACTCTTTTGCTTTTCTTACTAAAGTCACTTCTATGTCTTTACCAAGTGGCCACATAAATACATCTTGAAACACTTCATTGGCATTTTGTAAAGTTACTTTAGTGCCATTTATAACCTTAATAATATCATTGGGCTGCACGCCTTGATCTTTCCAAAAACTATTATTTAACACTTCTTCATTGAAAAAGACAATACCATATTCAGGATAAGAATTAATAATATACGTTTCATTATTCAATAGATAATTTGTTTCTACTTGACTTTCAGCTATTTCTAAACCAACTTTATCAAAAAATTCACTGTAATCAATTGGTTTAGTGCCTATAACGTGATCATCAAAAAATGTTCTTAATGAAGGATAGGTCATCTCCACAATTTCATCAATTAATTTATCATCTTCAAACGGCCTATTTTTACCATATTTGTTGGATAATTCTTTCATTAGTGATAAAATACCCCGTTGCCCATGGCTCTCTTCACGCAATAAAATGTCAACGCACATACCAATAAGTGCTCCTTTTTGATACACATTGTAATATTGTTTGGCATATGGGTCCTTTAACACATTTTCGCTCATTTCAGTAAAACTCATACTATCATTCATTAGTAATGAAGCTTGAATTTTCGCCATCATTTTGCTGTAAAATTCATCTTCAGAAATCAGTCCTTGGTTTACTTGAAATAAATTAGCAAAATACTCAGTGACACCTTCATACATCCATAAGTGTTTTGAAAATGTTGGATTGTTATAATCAAAATAATGTACATCTTCAGAATGAACTGATAATGGACTTACAATATGAAAAAACTCATGGGATACGGTTTCAATCAGGCTTTCCTCTAACTCTTCTTTTGACATTTCTTCTGGCATTACTACAACCGTGGATGTGTTATGCTCTAAAGCACCAAATCCTTTAGGCGAATCATACTCACCTTTTGATAAATATAAAAATATGTCATATCGCGGTGTTGTATTGATGTCACCTAAAAAAGCTTTTTGGGCTTGCATCATTTTAAACATTGCATCTTTTAATGATTCTGCAGAATGTTGTTTAGTTGGAGAATATACACTTAATACAATTTTAATATCGCCTACCGTAAACTCTTCTACGCTGAACTTCCCGTACATCATTGGATTATCAGTAATATCAAAATATCTGGTAGCCAAATAATTTGTGGTAATATTTTTACCGTCAGCACTTGTTTTTGAACCAGTGGATTTTAATGCTGAAGACCGGACAAAATCAGCCGGAGCAGTGATATCCAATTTATATTGATTATTTTTTAAAGAATCAAAATACCCAATAAAACCGTGTAAATTCAAAAGATAATCATCTGGTTCAATATTTGTCCCTGCTGGCGAAAAAGGCGTATCACCACCAATGCCTCCTGTAACTTCAATATCAAACGTGTCATTTACGTAATAGGTAATGTAATCTAATTTCTTCGCATCACCAATAGTCCATGTATTGGTGTCTGTTTTATTGAAAGGCATTACATTTCCGCTATAATCAATAGCTTTAAAATCATCAATATATTTTCCGAAATCACTGATTGCATACGTTCCTTGAACAACCTTAGGTAAATGAAAGGTTACAGAATCTGATGTAAATCGACCAGGATTAATGGTTACAGGCACTTTATCATTGAGTACTTTTGTTAAATCTATTTGCGTAGCAATAGGCACAGCAGTTGCCAAATCATTCCCTGGATTTTTTGTTGAACTACAGCTAACAAGTAAAATAGCCATAAAAAATGCGGATAAAAATCTAATTTTCATACGTTTAATATTATCGTGGATTTTTCTTTTTAAATTCTTAAATATGATATCAAAAGTATCATTATGTTACTATTATAGCTCTTAAGATTCTGTTAAAAAGGGGAATTATGTATATTCGTTAAATGCAAAGTTCTTTAATAAGCATATTAACCCCATTTAAAAATACCGAAGATTATATAATAGACTGTATTGACTCAATTTTAAATCAAACATATACAAATTGGGAATTATTGATTGTTGATGATTCTTCTACAGATGACAGCTATAAAATAGTTCAAAAATTTGCTGCGAATGACAACAGAATTAAACTTTTTAAAAATACTGGTCATGGCATTATTGATGCATTAAGAATAGCTTTTAAAGAAAGTAATGGTGATTATATAACCCGGATGGATGGCGATGATATAATGTCTGAGAATAAACTTGAAGTACTGATAAACAACTTACATATCTCTGGAAAAAAACATGTTGCAACTGGTTTAGTATCTTATTTTTCTAAGCAAGGTATTAGTGATGGGTATAAAAAATATGAGCAATGGTTAAATAACTTAATAAAAACAGGCAATAACTATTCTGAAATTTATAAAGAATGTACCATTCCCTCACCATGTTGGATGATTCATCGCGAGGATTTAATATGTGCTGAGGCTTTTAATCCAACCATATATCCTGAAGATTATGATTTAACATTTAGGTTTTATATGCACCAATTTAAAATTATTCCATGTAAAGATATTCTTCATTATTGGCGCGATTATGAAACACGAACTTCACGTACGCATGTAAATTATGCACAAAATACTTTTTTGGATATTAAAATGCGCTATTTTTTAAAATTAGATTATAATTCTAATCGGCCATTAGTAATTTGGGGAGCTGGATTAAAAGGGAAAACAATTGCAAAAAAACTTATTGAAAAGAAAATTAATTTTGAGTGGGTTTGTAATAATCCAAAAAAAATAGGCAAATACATTTTCAATCAGCAACTTAAACCGTTTTCTTATTTAGAAAATCTTAAACAACCACAAAGTATTATAACGGTTGCAAACCCAATGGCACAAAAAACAATCAAATCTTATTTTAAAACCCAGAAAATGTATGCTATGACTGACTATTATTTCTTTTGCTAATCTATTTTGAAGTTGTTGCTTATACTTCTATATTTCACTTATAATTTATTAAAAAAACTGAGTAACCTAATCTTATCATATTTCATTTTAATCTATATCAAAAAAATTATGTAGGTTTGAATAATCTAAAAAGAAATGCAATTTAAACATCCAGAACTCCTTTACGCATTATTTTTACTACTAATCCCTATTATTGTCCATTTATTTCAGTTTAGAAAATTTCAAAAAGTAGCTTTTACAAATGTTGCTTTCTTAAAAGAAATCAACTTACAAACTCGTAAAAGTTCACAATTAAAAAAGTGGTTAACGCTGCTCACCAGATTATTGTTTCTTACGGCCATCATATTTGCATTCGCTCAGCCTTATTCAGCAAAAAAAAGTGCTTTAAATTTAAAATCTGAAACGGTTATTTACATTGACAATTCTTTTAGCATGCAAGCCAAAGGGAATCAAGGTGAGCTTTTAAAACGTGCCGTTCAGGATATAATCAGTAATGTTCCCGAAGAAGAAAACATCTCATTAATAACAAATGAAAACATCTATAGGAATACCTCCATTAACGCCATTAAAAACGAATTATTAGCACTTAATTATTCTTCAAAAACATGGTCTTATGATGCAGCATTACTGAAATGCAAAAAACTCTTCAAACCATCTACTCCTGTAAAAAATATAATATTTGTTTCTGATTTTCAAGAACAGCAAAACAATTTTAACCCTGAATACGATTCCTTATATAATATTCACGCCGTAAAATTAATGCCTGTTAACAATAACAATGTTTCCATTGACTCGGCTTACATTTCTAACACGACTGCAAATGCGATGGAGTTAAAAGTTGTTATAAGAAATAATGGTGCCTTTATTGGCAATTTACCAGTTTCATTATTTAATAATGACACCTTGATTGCTAAAACTTCAGTAGCAATAAATAAAGATACAGTAGCCTCTTTTCTAATGCCCGTAAATAACATTATTAATGGAAAAATAATCATAAAAGATACGGGTTTACAATATGACAATAGTCTGTTTTTCAATATCAATAAACTTTCAAAAATTAAAGTTTTAACCATAAACAATTCAGATGACACCTTTTTAAAACGTATTTATACAAATGATGAGTTTAGCTTTACATCAAGCGTTTTAAATCAAGTCAATTATAATATTATAAATGAACAACATCTGATTATTTTAAATGAACTTAATAGCCTCCCAAATAGTTTGATTAACATTCTGAAATCGTTTACTTTACAAGGTGGTTTTGTACTGATTATCCCTTCCAATAATATTGACATGGAGACCTATGATACCTTTTTATTGAATTTCAATACGTCATTTACAAATTTTGTGACTGGAGAAAAAAGAATAACTACAATAAACTATTCACATCCCATATATGCCAACGGTGTTTTTGAAAAAAGGGTAACTAATTTTCAATATCCAAAGGTGGATAGTTTTTACAGCACTTCTAATAATAAAGGATTGGAAATACTTCTATATGAAGATAATAGGGTGTTTTTATATGAAAATAAACACGCTTATATATTTACAGCAGCACTAAATTCTTCAAACTCTAACTTCAAAAATTCTCCCTTAATAGTTCCTACACTGTATAATATAGGCAAGTTTAGTTTAAATAATCCAAATTTATATTTCATTATTGGAGATAATAACACGTTTGATGTTTCAGTCAATTTAAGTCAAGATGATATTTTATCACTTGTAAGTAATGATGTTAATATGATTCCGAAGCAACAATATTATAATAATAAGGTGACCATTACAACAACAGATGAACCATCCGTATCAAATACGTATTCAGTTAACAATAAAAATATGAATTTGCAAAATGTGAGCTATAATTATAATAGAAATGAAAGTCAATTAATCTATCAAGATCTTTCAAAATTAAAAAACATAACTTTAAATAATTCTGTTACAGATATTTTCAATATCTTAAAAAGTGACACAAAAGTTAATAACCTATGGAAATGGTTTGTTATTTTTGCACTGGCTTTCTTGATTATTGAAATGCTCATATTAAAATATTTTAAATGAACA
>TARA_R110002050_G_scaffold261165_4_pt1 | contig 10465 bp, 5 predicted proteins | sample TARA_R110002050 | Tara Oceans TARA_R110002050 (sample SAMEA4396988) | marine metagenome | biome: Polar Biome; feature: [DCM] deep chlorophyll maximum layer (ENVO:01000326); material: water (ENVO:00002006), including particulate matter (ENVO:01000060) such as... | depth 25 m
TGCATGGAGAACACCATTTAGTCCATTTGATTGGGGTGGAGATTTTACTGAAGGAAACAGCTGGCATTACTCATGGTCTGTTTTTCATGATATGCAAGGTTTGATTGACCTTATGGGAGGAAATGAAGAATTTATTACGCAATTAGACGACGTTTTTTCTTTACCTCCAATTTTTGGTGATAAATATTATGGTGGTGTCATTCATGAAATTCGCGAAATGCAAATAGCAGGTATGGGGCAATATGCACATGGTAATCAACCTATTCAACACATGATTTATTTATATAATTATGGAGGGCAACCTTGGAAAACCCAATATTGGGTTCGTGAAACTATGAACAGAATGTACAATCCAAATCCAGATGGTTATTGTGGTGATGAAGATAACGGACAAACTTCTGCTTGGTATGTATTCTCTGCTATGGGATTCTATCCTGTAGCACCAGCTACAGATCAATATGTTCTTGGAGCACCACTATTTAAAAAGACCACAGTTCACCTCCAAAATGGAAAAAAAATAGTCATCAATGCTGAAGATAATAACGCAGACAACCGTTATATAAAAACAATGAAGCTTAATGGAACCAATTATTCTAAAAACTGGCTAAGCTATAAAGAGTTAATAAAAGGATTCGTTTTAGACTTTGAAATGTCAGACAAACCAAATAAAGAGAGAGGTACTTCTAAAAAAGACTACCCTTACTCTCTTTCTAATGATTAAATGTAATTAATAGCATCTTGGGTTCTTTTTATATTTAAAAAATTGAGTCCAAGATTTTCTTAATTAACAAATAAAATTTATTGTGACAAAACATATTCTTAAGAGTGCCTTAGCAATTATATCGATGGTTATGTTTAACTGTCAAAATCATGAAATCAAAGATTATTTTAATGAATATAGATAATGTCCATACTTTTGAAGTAACAGCAAAAAATCAATCTGATAAAAATGTATATGTTGAAAAAGTAGAATTAAATGGTGAGGTTCTTACAAGACCTTTTGTCACTCATGACGCAATTATGACAGGTGGTAATTTAATATTTTACATAAGTGATACACCCAATTTAAATTAAGTTGATATTCTTTATATCTCATAAAACAAAAACAGTTCATTCTAAACTATACTCAATTATGTTACAAAAGCTATTATTATTTTTATTTTGCTTTTTTATCTATAACTCGATAAACGCTCAACAAATAGAAATCACGAAAATTTTATGTGAAAATAGGATTGACCCAATTGGGATTGATGTAAATGCACCAAGATTAAGTTGGGTTTTAGCATCTAATAAAAGAAACAGTAGTCAATCTGCTTATCGAATTCAAGTTTATAATAGTGCGAGTATTAATAAAAGTAATTTAATTTGGGATAGTGATAAGGTAAATTCAAATCAGTCGGTTCATATAACTTATGAAGGTCCTGGATTAATGTCTTCTAAAAAATATTACTGGAAAGTTAGAGTGTGGGATCAAAATGGATCTAGCTCTAAATGGAGTACAGTAAATATGTGGCAAATGGGACTTTTACATTCGTCTGATTTTAAAGCAGATTGGATTGAAGTAAATTCAGATACTACTATTGATCGTTCAAGTCCTTTATTTAGGAGCGAATTTAAAGTTTCTAAGAAGGTAGAATCAGCAACAGCAACAATCACATCACATGGTTTATACTTAGCTTATATAAATGGGCAAAAAATAGGAGATTCTTATTTTACTCCAGGTTGGACAAGCTATCATAAAAGGTTGCAGTATCAAACCTATGATATAACGAAACTTTTAAAGCAAGGAAATAATGCCATAGGAGCTATGTTAGGAAGTGGCTGGTACAGAGGCACCTTGGCATGGGGTAATGAAAAATATGGAAAAACTATAGCTTTGCTTTTACAAGTAGAAGTTAAGTATACTGATGGTACTTCCGAAATTATTGGAACAAACAAAAACTGGAAAACAGCTACGGGTAAAATATTGAATTCCGAAATTTATAACGGAGAGATTATTGACGCTAGGAAAGAAAAAGAAGGCTGGAAACTTCCTGGTTATAATGATAAAGAGTGGGATGTTGTTAAAGTTAAGGATTTTGACAAAAATAATTTGATCGCTACTATGAATGAGCCCATTCGAAAGCATGAAACATTTAAGGTTATTGAAGTGATTACAACTCCTGAAGGGGATCAAGTATTGGATTTTGGGCAAAACTTAGTCGGATTTGTTGAAGTAAAAATTAAAGGTAACAAAGGGGATAAGATTATTTTAAAACATGCAGAAGTTTTAGATAAAAATGGAAATTTTTATACTGCTAATTTACGGGAAGCTGCTCAAGAAAACACCTATATTTTAAAAGGCGGAGAAGAAGAAATATTTGAGCCCCATTTTAGCTGGCAAGGGTTTAGGTATGTTCGTGTGAAAGGAGTTTCAGGGGTGTTAGATCCTGCTAATTTTAAAGCAGTAGCACTATATTCAGATATGAATTCTACAGGGAATTTTACAACATCTAATAAGCTTATTAATCAATTACAGCATAATATTGAATGGGGACAAAAAGGTAATTTCTTAGATGTCCCGACCGATTGTCCTCAACGTGATGAACGATTAGGGTGGACAGGAGATGCTCAAGTGTTTTTTAATACAGCAGCTTTTAATATGCAAGTAGATAATTTCTTTACCAAATGGATGAAAGATGTAAAAGCGGATCAATTAGAAAACGGTAGTGTTCCACATGTGATACCTAATGTTTTAAATCCACACGATGGTGCTTCTGCAGGTTGGGCAGATGTATCAACAATTATTCCATGGAATTTGTATCTTAATTATGGTGATAAAAATATATTAAACCATCAATACCTTAGTATGAAGGGATGGGTAAATTATATGAGTAATCAAAGTGAGAATTATTTATGGAATAAAGGATCGCATTTTGGAGATTGGTTATTTTACAGACCAGATGACGATAATGATGGTAGGTCTGCCTTAACAGATAAACACTTAATAGCTCAATGTTTTTATGCTAATTCTACTCAAATTCTTATCAATACAGCACAAATTTCAGGTAAGCAAGAGGACGTAGAAACATACACAGCTTTATTGAAAAAGATTAAGGAAGCTTTTATAAACGAATATACCACTCGAAACGGGGGCCTTGTTTCAAATTCACAAACAGCATATGTTTTAGCTCTTAATTTTGATATGTTACCAGAAAATTTAAGACAGCAAGCAGCCAAAAGATTGGCTGATAATATTAGAAGTTATAATTATCATTTAACCACTGGTTTTCTAGGCACACCTTACTTATGCCATGTACTTACAAGGTTTGGCTATCATAATTTAGCTTATACTTTGCTAATGCAAAAATCATATCCATCTTGGTTGTATCCTGTTACTCAAGGCGCTACTACTATATGGGAGCGTTGGGATGGTCAAAAACCAAATGGGGACTTTCAAACAATAAGCATGAATTCTTTTAATCATTATGCTTATGGCGCTATTGGAGACTGGATGTACAAAACACTTGGTGGTGTAAACAGCAGTATAAAGGTTGATGAAGTAGGATACAAAAAAATCATTCTCAAACCACATGTAGATAATAAATTGGTTTCTAAAAAAGAAGAAGAGCAATCTGACGATGAACGCTTAACCATGGTGAACACAGATTTAGATACTTATTATGGAAAAATCAGTTCTCATTGGCAAAACAATGAAAGTCAACTTAATATGAATATTACTATTCCTGTAAACACGATGGCTGAGCTTCATATTCCAAGTAATAAAATTGAAAATATTTTTGAAGGAAGTTCTAAACTAACAAAAAGTAAGGATATAAAAATTATCAAGACAACCTCGACTGAAATTGTTGTTTCTATTGGTTCTGGAACCTATAATTTTACTATTAAAAATTAAAAAAACAAGTAAATGGTCTATAAGCATAAAGCAATACTTAGAACTCTGTGTATATTCCTTTTTTTTATTTCTCTGTCATGTATAAATAATGATGCTAAGATTGAACCTCAAAATTTACTTTGTGAATATTTAGAGACTCCAATTGGTATTGATAGTGATACCCCTCGTTTAAGATGGAATATAAATTCTGATAGAAATGATTCAAAACAAAAAAGTTATTATTTATCTGTTGGAATAGACTCTCTAGAAGTATCCAAAGGAAATGGTAAAATGTGGCAATTTGATGGTAAAAATAATGCTACCTCTTTAGTGGTGTACGATGGAAAAAAATTACAGCCTTTTACCAAATATTATTGGGGAGTACAAGTAATAGATAATAAAAACACACAAAGTAATTTCGCTGTATCAAGTTTTGAAACAGGAATGATGCAACAAAATAATTGGAAAGGTTCTTGGATTACAGATTATAATGATATTAATGTAAAACCAGCTCCTTATTTTAGAAAAACCTATCCTGTTCAAAAAAAGGTAAAAAAAGCAGTTGCCTATATAACGGCAGCTGGACTCTATGAATTGTATATAAATGGAGAAAAAATAGGCAACCATCGCTTAGATCCAATGTATACAAAGTTTGATAAAAAAAACTTGTATGTAACTCACGATGTTACAAATGAGTTTAAACATGAAACTGTTGCCTTTGGTGTGCTTTTAGGTAATGGTTGGTATAATCATCAGTCTACAGCTGTTTGGGATTTTGATAAAGCAGGGTGGAGAAACCGACCTCGATTTTTATTAAATATAAGAATTACTTATGAAGATGATACAACAGATATTTTATATACCGATGAAAGCTGGAAAACATCTTTAAGTCCAATTATTTTTAATAGTATTTATACAGCAGAACATTACGATGCAAGAAAAGAGCAATTAGGATGGAATACTCCTGAATTTAATGATGAAGATTGGGAGAATTCATTAGTTGTAAGTGCTCCATCAAATAATATAGTTGCACAAGCCTTAAAACCAATTCGAAATGTTGAAGAAATAAAACCAGTAAGTATTCGTAAAATATCTGATAAAAAATATATTTACGATTTAGGAAGAAATATTTCTGGTGTAACTCAATTAAAAGTAAAAGGAAGTCAAGGAACAATACTGCGTTTAACACATTCAGAACAATTAAATGAATCAGGAGAAATAGACATGTCTAATATAGATGTACACTATAGACCCACTGATGATTCAGACCCTTTTCAAACAGATATCTATATTTTGAATGGAAATGGAATGGAAAACTTTATGCCAAAATTTAATTATAAAGGTTTTCAATATGTAGAAGTTACAAGTAATAAAGCTATAGAACTAACCAAAGAAAGTCTCGTAGGACAGTTTATGCATAGTGATGTTACTCCTATAGGAAAAATAGAAAGTTCAAACGAAATCATAAATAAAATATGGGCAGCTACTAATGCGTCGTATTTATCAAATTTATTTGGATATCCTACCGATTGTCCACAACGTGAAAAAAATGGTTGGACAGGAGATGCACATATTAACATAGAAACTGGTTTTTACAATTTTGATGGGATAACTATTTATGAAAAATGGTTATCAGATCATAGAGATGAGCAAAAAGAAAATGGTGTTTTACCCTCTATAATTCCTACTTGGGGTTGGGGTTATGATTGGGGAAATGGTCCTGATTGGACAAGTACCATTGCAATTATTCCATGGCAAATTTATCAGTTTTATGGTGATACGCGTGCTTTGGAAGTTAATTATTCAAATATAAAAAAGTATGTAGATCATATCACTGCGATTAGTCCAAATGGAATTACCGATTGGGGTTTGGGTGATTGGGTACCAGTAAAAGACAAAACTCCAAAAGAACTTACATCTTCAATATATTATTTTGTTGATGCAACTATTTTGTCTAAAACGGCTAAATTATTAGGAAAAAACGATGATTACATAAACTATTCACAATTAGCTAATAAAATAAAGAATGCCATTAATAATAAATATTTAAACACAGAAACGGCAATATACGGTTCAGGCTTTCAAACAGAATTAAGCGCTCCTTTGTATTGGGGAATAGTTCCAGAAGAATTAAAATTAAAAGTTGCAGCTAATTTGGCTAAAAAAGTACAACAAGATGATAAACATTTAAATGTGGGTCTTTTAGGTACAAAATCAATATTAAATGCTTTAAGCGAAAATGGTTATGAAGACTTAGCTTATGAAATAGCTTCACAAGAAACATTCCCTTCATGGGGATGGTGGATTAAAAATGGAGCAACAACACTTTATGAAAACTGGGATATTAATTCTAAACATGATATTTCGAAAAATCATATTATGTTTGGAGAAATTGGAGCGTGGTTCTTTAAAGGAATTGGGGGCATTTTTCCTGATTCAAATGCTTCAGGATTTAAAAATGTAATTCTGAAACCACATTTTGTAAAAGGTTTAGAATATTTTAATGCGAGCCACACAGGACCTTATGGGGACATTATATCTAATTGGAAAAGAAACAAAGAAAATAACGTAGACTATCATGTTGTTATACCTCCCAATAGTACAGCTACTCTTTATCTTAAAGCTAAATCAGTTATTTTAAATAGTAAGCAACTTAAACTCTTTGACGATGATAATTTTAAAATAAAATTAACTTCAGGAACACACCACATAAAAATTACTCAGATCTAAAATTTTAGAGCAATGTTTTATCAGATGTCCATAGTCTATGGGTCATTAATCTCAATTTGCTTTTTTAGCATGAACACGTACAAAATTCAGTAATAATGGGAATGCTGGAGATGCCATGTTATGACCATATCCATCCATTTCATAAAGAGTAATCTCTTCATGACCCGATACTTTCATCATTCTATAGAAATAAGCATTCTCCTCATACCTTCCTAGCATTTCAAGTTCTCTATCACCTGTTATTAATAATGTTGGTGGCGCATCTTTACGAACATAATATAAGGGAGCTAATTCATCTACAATAGGTTGCTCACCTGATATCCCTCTTTCAGCACGAATTGTAAAATGAGTAATGGTATGACCACTAAAAGGAACTAAACCCGCTACCTTATTAGCATCAATACTGTGCTTATTTAATAATTTTTTGTTCATAACTGTCATTAAGGCAAGATATCCACCCGCAGAATGCCCTGAAATAAAAATTGAATTAGAATCTCCATTATATGTTTCAATATTTTTAAAGACCCAAGCTATAGCAGATGCGGCATCTAAAATACATACTTCTGCTTTTACATTTGGAGCTAAACGATAACCAATACCAACAACAATATACCCTTTGTTCTTTAATGCTTCAGGAATTTCTCTTGCTCCTCCTGTTAATCCGCCTCCGTGAAACCAAACAATAACGGGTACTTTTTCTTTATTAGTTGGATAGTAAATATCTAGTAAACACATTTTTTTTTGGTATTCAGAGACATTCACTTCTTTTGAATCTAAATACGAAATTGCCTTAGATTCTTTAAATTCAATAGATTGCGCACTTATTATTAAAGGAATTAAAAGAGCAAAAAAATAGATAATTTTTTTTTTCATAGCCAGACACTGTATTTTTTAATTAATAAACGGATTGCTTTTAGTTTTTATTTGAAGATTCAAATTTACCAAAACCATTTATTCTTAATAATAATATTCACAATTACTACTATTATTTTTTAGTTTCAATTACAATTGTTCCTCCTTTTTCAAAAATTGAATAAGGAACAAAGTATCCATCTACTATCTCTCCGTTTATTTCAACAGATTTAAATTTTCGAGAATCGCCCTCTTTTTTTATGATTAACTCTTTACCATTATTCAACTCCCATTTAATATCGTCAAAAATTGGAATTGTAGTTATGTATTCATTATCTGCCGTAGATAATGGGTATAAACCTAATGCAGAAAACACGTACCAAGAAGACATCTCACCAGCATCATCCATTCCTGATAATGCCCGACCATATGCTCCAACACCATAATAATCTTTAAGAAGTCTATCAATTACTGCTTGTGATTTCTCTGGTTTATCCACAAAATAATATGAAAATGGTGCTTCATGGTCTGGTTGATTCCCATGACAATATTGCCCCATAAAACCAGAAACATTTCTAGCGATATGATTTGGATTCCAAGGTAAAGTAAATAAAGAATCTAATTTGCTTTCAAATTGTTTTTTTCCTCCATATAAATTAACCAAATTAGGCATATTATGTGGTACGTAAAAAGATAATTGCCAAGCGTTTGCTTCTCTATACATATATTCATAATATGGATATTCTGGATTAAAAGGAGTCACCCAATCACCATTTTCAAGCTTACCTCTCATGAAATTGGTTTTATCATCAAACATATTTTTATAGTTTTCTGATCTTTTTATTAAATCCTTATAATGTTCCTTATCTCCTAATCTATTTGCTAAAAGAGCCAATGCATAATCATCGTGAGCGAATTCTAGCGTTTTTGAAACCCCAGCACTTGCAACTGTTTCAACATGTGGGTTTTCAATATTTGGTTCTGAGATATAACCTTTCTCTATATACTCTTTAATATGTGGTCTTGTACCACCTTCCTTGTAGGCATTATTCAATAAAAGTTCATATGCTTTTTGAACATTAAAATTATGAATCCCTTTAAAATATGAACTTGCAATAAATGGAGCAGCGTGATCACCATGAAAAAAAGTAGGCATAAACCCTGTAATTGTACCACGATCAACCATACTCTGAATAACATCACCTGTTAATTCTGGTCTTAACATACTTAACAAAACTACTTTATTTCTATAGGTATCCCATAAAGATGGTAAGGTATAATAATCGAATTTCTCTTTTCTAATGTTTCCAGCTTCATCAGAAAACTCACCATTAATGTCACTTCTCAATGCTGGCCACAAGAATGACCTATACAAACAGCTATAAAATAGTTCCTTTTCTCTTTCAGAACCTCCTTTAACTTTTATTCGAGACAATAATTTATTCCATTCTTTTTCTCCGCTTTTGTAAACTTCATCAAAAGACTTAGATCCAATCTCAGCTTCAAGATTTTCTTTTGCGTTTTTAGTACTCACAAAAGATAATCCAATTTTTAACGTTATAGTATCATTCCCCCCCTCTTTAATACGAGCCATGGCGTGTCCTTCTTTACCATTTTTTTCAATATGTAACTGCTTTATTTCTTGATCTAAAACAACATAAAAATAGACTTTGTCTCTCCCCATGTTTTGAACACCTTCCAATTCATGAGAACTTATCTTTTTAATCTCCCAATTAGAAACATTATTGTTAGATTTACTCAAATCAAAAAGAATTCTTTTATCCTCGTTATTTTCAAACGTATATTCATGAATACCGCTTCGTAACGTAGAGCTTAGTCGTACATCTACTCTAAAATCTTCTAAATACACTTGATAATATGCAGGTGAAGCAGATTCCTTATCATGAGAAAACTTTGATTTATAAGGGTATGTGTTTGTTCCTGAGACTGGCAAAATAGGAATGTTACATAAATTCCAGTGCCCCTTATTAGTATGTATAAACCCTAAAATCTCTGTGTCTTCATATTCATAACCTGCTCCTGTATGATATTCTGTGATTGGACTTAATTGAACCATGGCATTGGGTAAAGAAGAACCCGGAAAAACTAATCCTGCCCAAACTCGCCAACCTTTTGGTGGCGTATATCCAATCAACTTCGTATCTGTTAAAGGAGCGGTACCTAAAAAGGGATCTACATATGTTGATGGGTTTTCAACAAAATCTTGTATGTTTTTAGACTGTTCATTTTCTTTATTTGCTTTTTGTCCTTGGCAAGAAACTATAAAGCTAATTACCAATAACAAAACTGCACTATTAAATTTGTTCTTCATTCTATAATGAAATTTATTTCTATAAAAACTAAAGGGGTTAAGACAATAATTCTGGATTTTGTTGATAGGTTTTCCATAAAAATTCTCCAAATAATGTATTTGCCCATGCAAACCAAGATCTAGTAAAATCTTTTGGATCGTCTTTATGAAAAGTTTCATGCATAAAACCAGTTTCGGCATGGGTAGCTTTTAACATAGTTATGCATGCTTTTATTTCTTTTAAATTATTGCTGGTTAATCCTTGCATGGTGATTGCCATTGGCCAAATCATATCTATGCCTACATGTGGACCACCAATACCTTGAGCTGCTTTTCCTTTAAAGAAAAATGGATTGTCTAAGGACAAAACAAATTCTCTTGTATTTTTGTATACCCAATCATCTTCATCAACGGCATCTAAATAGGGTAAAGAAAGTAGACTAGGTACGTTTGCATCATCCATTAATAAATGATTGCCGTAACCATCAATTTCAAAAGCATAAATGTTTCCGTATTTAGGATGATTAACAATAGCGTGGTCTTGTAATGCTTGTTTAACCTCTCCACTTAAGGTTCTTAATTCTTTTGCTATATCTGTATCTCCAACTATTTCTTCCATCATTTCAGCAGCTTGATTTAAACTAACAACTGCGAAAAAATTAGAAGGAATTAAAAATGAAAATACGGTTGCATCATCA
>TARA_R110002050_G_scaffold69507_4_pt1 | contig 10460 bp, 10 predicted proteins | sample TARA_R110002050 | Tara Oceans TARA_R110002050 (sample SAMEA4396988) | marine metagenome | biome: Polar Biome; feature: [DCM] deep chlorophyll maximum layer (ENVO:01000326); material: water (ENVO:00002006), including particulate matter (ENVO:01000060) such as... | depth 25 m
TGAGGAAATTCAAGATAGCTTAACAACGGTTGGTTTTGTTTTTGACAGCATTGGTGAGGAAGAGGTTACGGTCACAGGGGTTCCTTTATCCGTCCCAGAGAGTGAGGTAGGGATAATTCTAGATCAGTTGATTTCGGACTATCAACAAGATTTTGTGGTTGATGGCTTTTCACAGACCGATATACTGGCAAAAACCTTGGCCAAATCATTATCGGTAAAAACTGGAGAGATATTGGACGGCGATTCCCAGTTGGCCCTGGTAAACGATTTATTTGCCTGTAAGGAATCTGGGGTAAGTCCTTTTAATAAGCCAATATACGTTACCATCACTGAGGACGATATTGATAAAAAATTTATATAAATGGGTAGGATTACGGACGCAGTAAAGCATTTGATAATTATAAATGTGTTGTTTTTTGTGGCAACTCAATTATACGGGGATCAAATGTACCAATGGTTTTCCCTTTGGTTTCCTAAAAATGGGAATTTTGAGTTTTGGCAGGTAATATCGCACATGTTTATGCATGGTGGGTTTATGCATATTTTGTTCAATATGTACGCCTTATGGGCCTTTGGTTCTCCATTGGAGCGTATGTGGGGGAGGAATAAATTTTTCTTTTTTTATTTTTCGGCAGGAATTGGCGCAGCCTTGATACATACAGGAGTTAATTACTATTATTTTAATCAAGGGATGGAGGCGTTGATAAGCGCCGGTATTCCCAAGGAACAGATAATGGAAATCATTACTGGTGGCCAATACAGTCCCAGTTGGTATGACGTGGCCTCCAAGAGTACCATAGATAATTTTTTAGGTGCCTTTAATACCCCCGCGGTTGGAGCATCCGGTGCCATCTACGGTGTTTTGGTGGCCTTTGGAATGTCCTACCCCAATAGTGAACTTTTTTTAATGTTTATACCAGTGCCGGTAAAGGCCAAGTATTTTATCCCCGTATTAATTGGGCTTGACTTGTTTTCTGGGGTAACGGGGTATTCAATTTTTGGAAATGGAATAGCGCATTTTGCACATGTGGGCGGGGCGTTGTTCGGGTTCATTATGATGTGGTATTGGAAAAAGAATCAGTTTAACAACAATCGCTGGGACAGATAATGGGCAATCAGAACATTAGGTATTATTACAACAGGTTAAATATTGCAGAAAGACTTATAGTCATAAATGTGGCGGTATTTATCCTGAGTGGATTGCTAAAGATATTGTTCGGTTTCTCCGGGGACAGCATTATTGGTTGGTTTGAGCTTCCCAAGGATTTTTTTCATTTTCTTACCCAGCCATGGTCCATTGTTACCTATTCGTTTTTTCATTCCGGATTGGGCCATATTTTTTGGAACATGTTAATGCTCTATTTTGCAGGTAGGATTTTTTTGAACCTTTTCGACAATCGGAGGTTTCTCAATGTGTATTTTTTAGGGGTAATCCTTGGCGGATTGATATTCTTATTGAGTTATAATATATTCCCCGCCCTATTGGGTATAAATACCTCCTTGATTGGTGCTTCTGCCGGGGTCACAGCTGTACTGATATTTGTATGCTCCTATTTGCCAAATCAGGAGGTACGCGTTATTTTTTTCAATGTTAAACTATGGCATATTGGGGTCTTTGTAGTACTGTTGGATCTTATTCAAATTTCAATGGGAGGCAATGTAGGTGGCCGATTGGCTCATTTGGGAGGTGCCGCTTTGGGGTATTTTTATGCACGACAGCTTATTGGAGGCAACGATATAGGTAGCGGATTTGCCAAGTTTTTGGATGCCATTGCCAATCTATTTAAAAGCAGTGAAAAAAAAGCTCCCTTAAAAACGGTTTATCGCAAAGATAACCGTGGTGGTGCCAAAACGGACAATTATGATAAAGAAAGTAGGCAACGTAAAATAGATGCTATTTTGGATAAGATTAGCAAGTCCGGTTACGAAAGTCTTTCCAAGGCGGAGAAGGATTTTTTATTTAAGGCAGGAAAAGAATAAATTGTGAAGAACCTTAATTTTATTGATAAATTCCTGTTCTTCATAAATGCAATTTTTGCACTTCTGTTGTTTATTTCCTGTTTTGTACCGCAAATCTCGGTGACACATTTTGCTTATTTTTCAATTCTGAGCCTCACAGTGCCCCTCTTGGTACTTTTTAATTTGCTTTTTGTGGCGTATTGGCTGTTTAAAAGAAAGCGCCAATTATGGTTGTCCACGGTTGTTTTGATTATGGGCTATTTCTTATTGGGAAACTTTTTCAGGTTTAAATTGGCCGAAGAGGAGGTCAAGGAAATGGATCTCAGTATTATGAGTTATAACGTAAGGGCTTTCAATAGATACGATTTACTGAATGATCCGTCGGCAGAAGGACGTATAATGGAGTTTATTTCCTCTGAAAATCCAGATATTTTATGTATTCAGGAATTTAGCCGTATCAAGGATAGTCAGCTTAAGAAGATGTATCCTTTTAATTATTTTACTAGATATAAATCTAGCGAAAAGAGGTCCACTCAAGCAATTTATTCGAAATATCCCATAATCAATAGTGGATCTTTGGACTTCCCTGATAGTGGAAATAATGCCATATTTGCGGATATCGTTGTGACTAAGGATACCTTTAGGTTGTACAACCTTCATTTGGAGTCACATAAGATCATCCCCAGTGTTAGTCGATTGTCAAATGAGCCCAAGGGGAGGTTGTTGAAAAGGTTAAGTAAATCTTTTGCCAAACAGGGAGAGCAGGCGCATTTGGTTCAGAAACACATAGAGGCCACGCCCTTCAGGAAAATTGTATGTGGCGATTTTAACAATACCCAGTTTTCCAATGTCTATAAGGTGATCACAGGGGATATGAACGATTCCTTTATGGAACAGGGAACTGGATATGGCAGGACCTTTAATTTTAGATATTACCCGCTTAGAATAGACTTTATCCTGGCCGATGAAGCTTTTGAGATTACGGCCCATAAAAATTTCGATATAAAACTATCGGATCATTTTCCGGTAATGGCAGCTATTAAAATAGACACTGAATAACTTGTCTCTCGGATAATATATATCCTAACTTTTCCACCTTTTCCACCTTTTCTCCTGTCTGCTATAATGGCTAGGAATTGTCCCAATCCCCCAACCAATCGTTAAAATATTTTTTTGGCAGTCTGTTCCTCCGTGGTAACCCCTGGAGGCAATTCTATTATTTTAAAATTTCTAAACTGTATTTCGGCACCTTCAGACTCCAGGCATAAGTAGCCTTTTTTGATAGACGACTTGCTTATACCATTTACAAATTTTCCATTTACGGAAAGTTTTATGGTTCCGTCCACACAAACAACTTTGTAACTGTTCCACTGGCCTTTGCCAAGTGCCCTGTTTTCAATAGATTTACTTCTAGTGCCCCTTGGGTTGTCCGGTAGGGTAATTACCCCGCCCACACCAAAAAGTTCTCCGTGTACATATGCTATGGGAGGTTTTACCCCGTCACGTATATTTTGATTTACCCAATCCAATTCCAGCATTTGCACTTCCACCCCTCCTGGTAAGCGATCCTTTTCGCCTGGTATGGCATCACTCCAAACAAACACTCCAGAATTTCCACCGGCTTCCATATGTCGCCACTCTACCAACATGATAAAGTTCTCATATTGTTTTTCAGATCGCATAACACCTATGGGGAGACCGGAACAAATAAGTAAGTCCTTTTCTTTTCGCCAAGTGTCCGGTGCTGTATTTACATTGATCCAATTGATGGGTTTTTCCTTGGCCTTTTCATTGTTGGCCAATTGTTCCAAAGTGGTTTCGGAACCAAAGCTTATCGGATGACTCTGGGCTAAACTATATAGACTGGTTCCCAGGGAAAATAACAGGCAAAGGTGTGTAAAAGTCTTCATTTGAGTGTTTGTTTTTGTGTTGAATGTATGGATTGCCTTGATGTATCATTCTATTGTGACCTGTTGTGCGTTTGCATTTGGTTTGGAGAAATTATACAAATTTAGTTTTACCGGGAACGGCCACGGGGGGCGTGGGCCATTTTAGGTCCCAATTATATTCATCCACTTTGGGACCTAGGATTTCTTGTGAATTAAAAGCTTGTTCCCAACTAATGGTCTGGCCTGTGTAACCAACCATACGGGCCCAAATAGCCAACATGGTGCTGGTGGCCATCCATTCGCCATTGTTGATCGGATTACCGCTTCTGATGGATGCAAAAAGTTCATCGTGTTCTGTCTGGAACATATTGTTTCTTTCACCCCCATAGGTCCATTTGTTCTTTCCCGTTATTTCATATCTACGACCAATATGTACTATGGCACTGCCTTCGCTACCAAATACTTCAACACTGTTTTTGTGCGAAGTATCGCTTTGTTGTCTAGTAAAATGATACCCTTTTGCACCATTTTCGTATTCGAACTCCACGGCAAAATGATCAAAAATATTGCCGTATTTTTTGTCTACCCTAACTTGTCTCCCGCCTGTTCCGGTGGCACTTATGGGCATTTTGTCTCCCATTACCCAAGACATCATATCCAAACTATGAACGGCCTGTTCCACTACAAAATCGCCGGACAACCAATTATAATAATACCAGTTGCGCATATTGTATGCCATATCGGTCCAGTCCGGTTGCCGGTCCTTGTACCAAGCTTCCCCGCCATGACGGAAAGTGGTAACGGTCCTAATATCCCCTATGGCACCGTCCAAAACGCGACCATATATGGCCCTATTGGGGTAGTCATACCTAAAACAGAATCCGGATACCAGGGAAAGGTTCTTTTCTTTGGCTATTTTGGCTGCAGCCAGCACTTTGTGCACACCAGGTGCATCCACTGCCACTGGTTTTTCACAGAAAACATGCTTTCCGGCATTTACTGCTGCCGTAAGATGGTCTGGTCTAAATGCCGGTGGCGTTGTTAATAGCACAACGTCTACACCGGACTCAATTACCCTTAGATAGGCATCGAATCCTATAAATTTGTTTTTATCCTCTACTTTTACTTTGTTTCCAGCAACCTGTATTAGCGCAGAATGCGCCTCTTCCAGGCGATCTTCAAAAACATCGCCCATGGCATAGAGGACTGCATTGGGGTCGGCTTCCAAGGCCTGGGCAGCAGCTCCGGTTCCCCGTCCACCACAACCCACCAAACCAACCTTTAGCGGGGAGTCTTTGTATGTGTTTGTAGCTCCAAAGGAAATAGTGGGATATGTTAACGACCCCCCTATAATTGCCATGCCGGATTTCTTTATAAAATCCCTTCTTCCAGGGGTGGTGGAAATAATAGATTTACGATCTTTCATTGTATTGTTGTCAATTAGATTTAGCCTTGATAAAAGAATTTACAAAATAGCAATAATTTTCTTAAGTGCTTAAACGGACTTTTTCCGGTTTTTAATTTGGGAGTCCTATTAATGGGAGCATCAAGGACGGTAGAAGGATTAATTAACCGTAAATGGAAAAAGCAGGTGGATATGCATTGTGACGGTAAGTTTCCTGAATAGGGAAAATAGGGGGGGCTATGGACATTACATTAAATAGCAGTCTACAGTATCTGCCAATATGTGTATTAAAAAGGCAATTCCGAGGACCCTGGTTTTTGAGAAAAATAGTAATAGGAAATAACTGGCAATGGCCCAATACGTATGTAAGGGATGAAAGTTGATGCTACAACGGCTCGGGTCAAAAATTGGATCTGCCCATAGATGATCCAGATCCAAAATAATTCCGGCCAATAGTATCATTGTTATTTTTAGGCGGTGTTCCTTAAAGAAGACCAGACCAATAATGATTGGAAGTATAAAATGAATGCCATAATGCAAACAAAACCTAAGCATGGGTCAGGGTTAGGTTCAAATTTTTTAGATAGGTTAAGGTATTGGTACCTTCATTGAATAAAAGGTCCAAAATACTTAAATTAGGAATAAAGTCATTTCTGTCCCCAAATACTTGTACATATGGTGGTTGTTGAAATGGCAGCTTTGTCTTGGAATTGATCAAAGCCCTGCCATCAATTTTGTCCGTAGCACCAACCTCAAAGACTTCTGTCCTGTCCAAAGGCATTTTAATTTGCAAACATTCGCATATGGTCTCGATTGTTTTTAAGTTAAAATCCATTAAGGAGGGGAAGGTATTGTGGTACAATGGAGCAATATCGTCTTCGTAGAACTCGAAGAAAGGAGAGGTCCTATAAGCGGTTTCCAAGGTTCGCCAATGTTGTCTCTGCCAAGGATAATCGTTGTCTATTTTTACATTACTGTACTTTTGCTTCCCTTTACTGTTACGCAGGTGTTTTATGGGTATAGTGAGCATGTGTATACCTAAATCTGTGCATATATAACACCTGTTGCGAAAGGTTTGCTTTTGAAAATTGTCCATTACTTCCCAGCAAATATCATTTTGAACAATAGCGGCAAAATTGGCGATATTGGGAAAATAACTTGGATGAAGTAGAAGGGACATAGTTCCTGTGATTGATCAATGTAAAAAAAACGTTTAATGTATCAATGGGATATATGATAAGCTTGTGTTGAACAAGTGGTACATTTAATTATTGCTCAATTGATTCCTTAACCATCCACTTTTTTCTTTTTCCTAAAGAAATCAAATATAAACCAGGCCGCCAATAGGATCAAGAAGTACTTAAAGTAGGAGGTAGGCTCGCCTTCTCCGTTCACAGTGGTAAAGACCCTATCCCACCTTACTTTCCAGTTACTCATGCCGTCGTTGATGCCATCAATACTCATCCATATAAAAATAGGGGTACCAACAATGTGGTCTTCAGGGACATAGCCCCAGAATCTGCTGTCTTCGGATCTATGTCTGTTATCGCCCATCATCCAATAATAATTCTGTTTAAAAGTGTAGGAATTGGCAACTTCACCATTAATGAGGATTTGGTTTCCGTTCACTTTAATGTCATTTCCTTCGTATTCCTTAATTATCTTTTCATAAATGGGAAGTACTTCCATGTTGAGGGGAACCGTTTTTCCCTCTTCAGGAATATATATTGTTTCCATATTGTCCACAGTGCCTGAATGTGCTGCATTTTGAGGAAAAATGGAAGTGTCGGGATTTCTATATGAAAATTTGTCGATTGAGCTAATCCCATCCTTACCTGTATAATTTCTGGCCTCTTCCTCGGTTAAATTAAAGAGCGCCATATTCTTCATGTCTTCGGACTTTAAATAGTCCTTTACCTTTTGGTTACCTACGTTACCGGCGTAATAGGTGTAGGATGAATCGGATTTTATTAGTTCCAGATTCATGGCATTTATTACTTCGGTGGCCCGTTCCTGTTGGAGGGAGGCGTTGGGTACCCGTATAACATTTCCTGATAGGTTCTCCCTGCCCAAAAGCTCAATAGCGGCATTCGAAAATTGTCCGTCTACGGTAACCGTATGCAGGAATTCAGGTTTTGCCCTATAGGGTAAAACGGTTTTTTCTCCGTTGATATAAACATAGCCATCTTTAATGGTCAAGGAATCTCCAGGTACTCCAACACAACGCTTTACATAATTGGATTTTTTATCGATGGGTTTGCGCACTCCCTTCTGTTTTTTAAAGAACTGGTAAACCGTATCTGCCGGCCAGCTAAAAACAACAATGTCATTGCGCTTTACTTTCTTAAATCCAGGAAGCCTTAAATATGGGAGCTGTAATTTATTCCATATCGAAGTTTTATAGGTTTCAGGATCAACATCGGCCACGTAGGATCTGGTCTTAAGTACGGGCAGGGTATCGTGAACCATTGGTGCGGCTACGGTAGTCATAGGTATCCTTGCCCCATAATGAAATTTACTCACAAAAAGGAAGTCGCCCACCAATAGGGTTTTTTCCAAGGAACTGGTAGGTATAACAAAGGGCTGGATCAAATAGGTATGGACCAAAGTAGCGGCCACAATGGCAAATACAATGGAACTGACCCATTCACCGAGTGCAGTCTTGGGATGAATGTCCCTGTTTTCAATATATACAACTTCCTCAAAATAATTCACATAATAGATGTACAGGCCTAAGGTTAATATGGCCAGCCAGGTATCCAATAAACTATTTTTTCCAAAACTTCTAAGGGTTTCCACCCAGACTACAGGAAACATCAATAAATTAATGATAGGGATAAAAAGCAAGATCACCCACCATTTTGGCCTATTGATAATCTGCATCAACACAATGGCGTTATAAACGGGGATTGCAGCTTCCCATGCTTTTCTTCCTGCCTTTACATATAATTTCCAAGTGCCTAAAAAATGTATCACCTGAATAATCAAAATAAAAATAATCCACTGAGTGCCGTTCATATTGGTAATTGTTATTTAAGGATTAACGGTTGTAAAGTATTTGCCTATCCTTAAGTCATTATAATTTGTTCTTTGTTACGTTATTTAACGAAGGTTTAACACGTCTTTCATAGTGAAAACCCCAGTTTTCCCAACGATCCACTCTGCTGCAATAACTGCCCCTAGGGCAAATCCTTCCCGGTTATGGGCGGTATGTTTAATTTCAATACCATCCACTTCGCTTTCATACGAAACGGTATGGGTTCCGGGAGTATCGGCTATACGCTTGGCGGTTATGGGAATTTCCTTGTCCCCGGCACTGTCCAATTTCCATTTGGTGTAATTGGTATTGGCTATAACGCCTTCGGCCAGAGTAATCGCAGTTCCGCTAGGGGCATCCAATTTTTGGGTATGATGGATTTCCTCCATTGAAACCTGATATTGATCTTGGGACGCCATCAATTTGGCCAAATAGGAATTCAGCTCAAAAAATAGATTGACTCCTAGGCTAAAGTTGGAGGCATAAATGAACGCTCCATTATTTTTTTTACATAGTTCCACGGCTTTTTGGTAATCCTGAAGCCAACCGGTAGTTCCGGAAATTATGGGAACATTGTTTTCCAGACAGTTTTTAATGTTGCCGTAAGCGGCGTTGGGCATACTAAAATCGATGGCAACGTCAATTTTGGCAAAATTTATTTCCGTAGCATCCAAATCAATTTTGGCTACAATATTATGGTTTCTTTTTAGGGCGATCTTTTCAATCATTTTACCCATTTTACCATATCCGAACAAGGCAATATTCATAAATTAAAACTTAATGGTTAATGCCATACCATAAACAGGTTTGGCGGTAATAGCGTCCATATCCAAATATGGTTTTAAATCCATACTAAGGTCATCATCCACGTTAAATTGTTTTAAATGTGAATCAACGTTGGCATCTATAATATTTAGGGCGTACATCCCAATGGTGACAAGAAGCCATAGATCCCGGTCTTCCTGATATCTTTCCTGGGCACTTTCCAACGCGGCTTCCGAAAAGTCAGGATCTGCCCCTGGCGCATTGGGGGTTCCCAGATCATAAAATTCATCGTCCGTAAAACCGGCCTGGCGGCGTTTAAAAGCTGTCCTAAAACGGTCATATAGGTCGTCGTTGTAAATATAGCCATATATGCCGCCACCAATTATGGCGTAGACTATAGGGGCTTTCCAATAGCGTCTGTTATATATTTGGCCAAGTCCGGGAAAAACAGCGGAGTAGAAGGCAGCCTTACTTGGAGCCAATGGATTGATGGCCTTTTTTCTGATTTTAAGTGTGTCGACCACGGTAATCCCCTCTTTTTTAAGAGAGGTTGTAATAGAATCGGATGCCTGGGTAGTGCTTTCTTTCTCTTGCGCTAGTCCAAAGCTGATGACAAGAAAATATATAGCCAGTGATACAAGATATTTACTCACCCGTGATCAATTTTTTTAACCGATTGAATTCTTCCTTGGAGTGAAAGGGGATAGTAATTTTTCCTTTACCTTTTTCTGAGGCCTTAATATCTACTTTTACCGATAAATAATCTGAGAAAGCACCAAGGTTTTTGCTGATAAAATCAGGGCTTATGGGAGCTTTCTTTGGCTCCTTTCCAGCGGTGGCCGTGACCGATGTTGCCTGGGTATTGCCTTCCTGATATTCCTTTACCGCTTTTTCTGTATCCCTTACCGATAGGTTTTCACCTACAATTTTTTCGTAAAGGGCAATTTGGTCCTGTTTTTTTTCCACATTTACCAATGCCCTTCCATGGCCCATACTAACAAAACCGTCACGTATACCGGTTTGAATAATGGGATCCAACCGTAGTAATCGCAAATAGTTGGTAATGGTAGATCGCTTTTTCCCTACCCGTTCGCTCATTTTTTCTTGGGTCAATTGAATCTCGTCGATCAATCTTTGGTAGGATAGTGCTATTTCAATGGGATCTAAATCCTGTCGTTGAATATTTTCAACCAAGGCCATTTCTAGGGACTCCTGATCGTTTGCAATACGGATATAGGCCGGTATGGTTTCCAGGCCAATTAATTTGGATGCCCTGAACCTACGCTCCCCTGAAACTAATTGATATTTGTTGAAATCGAGCTTTCTTACGGTTATTGGCTGTATTACCCCCAGTTCCTTTATGGAAGAGGCCAATTCCTGTAATGCTTCATCATTGAAATTGGAA
>TARA_R110002050_G_scaffold90062_2_pt1 | contig 10456 bp, 9 predicted proteins | sample TARA_R110002050 | Tara Oceans TARA_R110002050 (sample SAMEA4396988) | marine metagenome | biome: Polar Biome; feature: [DCM] deep chlorophyll maximum layer (ENVO:01000326); material: water (ENVO:00002006), including particulate matter (ENVO:01000060) such as... | depth 25 m
ATTTTATTCCAAAATTCTTCTCTTCGGAGAGTATGGTATTATAAAAGATTCCAAAGGATTATCTATACCCTATAATTTTTATAAAGGAGCTCTGAAATCAGATGGAAATGCTTCAGAAGGAGCTCTGAAATCAAACCAAAGTTTAGAAGCTTTCGCTGTGTATCTTAAAAATTTAACTAAAAAGGAACCAAAATTGGTTTCGTTTGATTTGGACCTTTTAAAGGCCGATATAGAGGCCGGTATGTATTTTGATAGCTCAATACCGCAGGGTTATGGTGTGGGTAGTAGTGGTGCCCTAGTAGCGGCGATATATGATAAATATGCGGATGATAAAATAACGGTCTTAGAAAATTTGACTAGGGAGAAATTATTGAAATTGAAGGTTATTTTTGGTAAAATGGAATCTTTTTTTCATGGAAAATCGTCAGGTCTTGATCCTTTGAACAGTTATTTAAGTTTACCAATTCTTATTAATTCTAAAGATAATATAGAATCTACGAGTATACCTTCTCAAAACGCGGAAGGTAAAGGAGCTGTATTTTTATTGGATAGCGGTATAGTTGGTGAAACTGCACCGATGGTTCAGATATTTATGGAGCAGATGAAGAATGATGGTTTTCGAAAGATGCTAAAGAATCAATTCATAAAACATACCGATGCGTGTGTTGAAGATTTTGTCAATGGCAATATTCAATCTTTGTTTGGAAATTTAAAACAATTATCTCATGTTGTTTTAGATAACTTTAAACCAATGATACCAGCTAAATTTCATGTGTTATGGAAGAATGGAATCGATACCAATGATTATTATCTAAAGCTATGCGGCTCTGGTGGTGGTGGGTATATTCTTGGTTTTACAGAAGATTTAGAAAAGGCAAAGACTTCGCTTAAAGACTACAAACTTGAAGTAGTTTATAATTTTTAGGAAATTTCCAAAATGCTTAATAGAAAAAACAAACTCTTACTTTTAAAAGTATTGAGTCTTTTTTCGGTGGTTAGAGGGTATAATATTCTTGTAATCGCTTTAGCTCAATACTTGGCATCTATTTATATTTTGTCGCCAAATCTACCATTGCGACAAGTTGTTTTAGATGTTAATCTATTTGCCATTGTTATTGCTTCTGCAATGGTAATCGCAGGGGGTTACATTATCAATAATTTCTACGATGCGGAAAAAGATTTAATAAATAAGCCTAGAAAAAGTATGCTTGATCGATTGGTTAGCCAGCGATTTAAATTAACCACCTATTTCGTATTGAATTTTACGGCTGTAATTGTAGCTAGTTATGTGTCGTTTAGGGCGGTATTTTTTTTCTCTTCCTATATTTTCGGTATCTGGCTCTATTCACATAAATTGAAAAGAATTCCTTTATTGGGAAATTTCATATCGGCAATTTTGGCAATTACCCCTTTCTTTGTTGTATTCGTATACTATCGAAATTTTGAAACGGTCATTTTCGTACATGCTTTTTTCTTATTTCTCTTAATTCTAGCACGTGAAATGATAAAAGATTTAGAAAATATTTCAGGCGATATTGCCCAGAACTATAGCACCATACCAATAATTTACGGGGCAAGAATTTCTAAAATTATTATAACGCTATTAATATTGTTAACACTTCTTCCATCACTTCTTCTTATTTTTAAGTTCGATGTAGGTTATATGAATTTTTATTTCGCCATATGTGTAATATTATTGGTGCTATTCATTTTTCTATTATCGAGGGCAGAAACCAAAAAAGACTATGTTTGGTTGCATAATATTTTAAAACTCATAATAGTAGTTGGAGTTTTCAGTATTTTATTGATTGACGTACACCTAGTATTAAATAGAATACTATAGTTCTAGTGAATATGTTCAATATAACTATTTGAACGGCAATTCAATTTCCTACCTTTGTGCAAAATTGGTACAGTTATGAGTAGGGACGATTCTAGTAGAGAGAAAAAATCTTCGGGAAGACAAGGGGGTAATTTCAAAAAGAAGAGCTATGCACGTGGTAATGCTCCAATCAAGAAAAATGTAAGTCCAAGCAAACCGTCAGACCCAAATTCTATTCGACTTAATAAATATGTAGCTAACTCTGGTGTTTGTTCACGTAGAGATGCTGATATTTATATTGCTGCAGGTAATGTGACTGTTAATGGTAAGCCAATCATTGAGATGGGTTATAAAGTTAAGTTGACCGATGAGGTAAAGTTCGACGGACAATTATTGAACCCTGTTAAGAAAGAATATGTATTACTTAATAAACCAAAAGATTTTGTAACTACTATTCGTGATGAAAAAGGCAGAAGACATGTATCTGGATTAATTTCAAGTGCATCAAAGTCAAAATTATTGCCAGTTGATAAAATGGAAAAGGAGCATACTGGTTTACTTTTGTTTACCAACGATGGTAGTATGACCAAGACCTTGAAAAGTCCTATAAATGGTATGCGTAAAATATATCATTTGGTATTGGATATGGAATTGCGTAGTGCCGATTTGAAGAAAATTCAAGAAGGAGTAATTGTAGATGAAAAGGTAGTACGTGTTCAAGATATAAGTTTTATTGCTGATTCTCCGAAGAGAGAAGTAGGAATTGAAATTTTTAGTTCTAGGAATAAAATTGTAGAACGTTTATTTGAAACTTTAGGCTACAAAGTTCAAAAATCTGATAGAGTTGTCTATGGTGGTCTTACAAAAAAGGATTTACCAAGAGGACATTGGCGATATTTGACCGCCCAAGAGGTGATAAACCTTAAAATGATAAAATAATACATTGTCCTTGTCAAATGAAGGGCAAAAGGATATATGAAACTATTTCAATGTACCAACTGTAAGAATACGGTTGTTTTCGAAAATCATACATGTGTAAATTGCGGTTATTTTTTAGGGTACTCTTCCTATTTCAATACCATTGTTTCATTAAATACCAATGTCTCTCAATGGCAATTAACTAATCTTGAGAATAAAACATATGTATATTGTGAAAACCATAAACATGATGTTTGCAATTGGTTGGTTGAAACTTCTCAAAAATCAGAATTTTGTCTGGCTTGCTCTTTAAACCGAACAATTCCTCAATTATTAGATAAGGAAAATTTAGAAAAATGGAAGCATATTGAGCTTGCCAAACATAGATTAGTATATCAATTATTACAATTCAGGTTACCGATTATTAGTAAAATGGAGGATGAACAAAATGGACTATGTTTTGATTTTTTATCCAAAGATGACCTTGCCAAAGCATCAAAAGATGTTAAGACTGGGCATGCAAATGGTGTCATAACCCTACTTATTTCAGAAGCTGATCCGGTAGTGCGTGAGCAAGTTAAAAAACAGATGGCTGAACGCTATAGAACTTTGTTGGGTCATTTTAGACATGAAGTTGGTCACTATTATTGGGATCAATTAATTCGTGATAATGAACAAGTTTTAAACAATTTTAGAAGTGTTTTTGGAGATGAATCTGTATCATATGCTGATGCTTTACAAAGACATTACGATAATGGACCTAAATCTAATTGGCAACAAAGTTATATAAGTAAATATGCAACTTCTCACCCTTGGGAAGATTGGGCCGAAACATGGTCTCATTATCTTCATTTAACCGATGTTTTAGAGACTGCATATAATTTTGGAATACAAACTGACCCTAAAATAACTTCGCCAGAAAGTTTAAAAATGAACGCTAGTTTTAACCCTTATAAAGCAACTAGTTTTAATAAATTCATGGATACCGGTATTCCACTTTTATATGCCTTAAATAGTATGAATCGGTCAATGGGAGAAAATGATCCTTACCCATTTATTATTTCAGAACCAGTAAAGAAAAAATTGGAATTCATTCATAATTTATTGAAAGGTATTTAATCTCTACTTAAGGCATCTCTAAAATCAATCGTTCATATAAAGGTTGTATAGCAAGATAGATAGTTTTGCTAATTTACTATTTGCCAAAAATGTTTAATGACTCTTGTTTCAAAAAGGTCAAATGATGAGGGTATAAAACTATTATATCCTTTGAGTTTAATAGAAGTTATACCAATTATCCAATTGTAGTCAATAGTAATTTTTTATTAAGGAGCAGTCGAGATAGTATTTTGACTAATAACATTAATGACTAAAAACTACATAACGTAGCTTTATTTAATGTCATTAAAGGAAGTTATGTATGAAGCAAAAAAATGGTCAAACCCAAATCTTAAAGTTCAGGTTACAACACCTTCCTGAATTATTGATAAAAACGTATTACGCTTGGATGGAAAAAGAACCATTTCAAATAAGTGCGGTTATCGCTTATTATGCAATTCTATCTTTACCAGGCTTATTAATTTTAATATTGGAATTGGTAGGGGGTATTTGGGGTAAGGAAATAGTACGTGGAGAATTATTTGCTGAAATTTCATCTGCGATGGGCTCCGAAACAGCTCGATCTATACAAGAAATGATAGCGGATAGAGGAAGTGAAAATACTTCTATAGTAGCTGCGATTTTAGGTGTCGGTGTATTGATTTATGGTGCTACGGGCGTTTTTTATCAATTACAAAATGCTTTAAATGATATTTGGAACACCAAACCGAAATACTCTAACGAAATATTATCTACACTTTTCATGCGTTTAAAAGGATTTGGGTTTATTCTTATTTTAATGTTTCTTCTACTAATAAGTTTTGTGCTGACTTCATTTTTATCGGCATTTTCAAAGCAACTCTCTAGACTTTTGCCAGAGGGTATGTTAGCGCTAGGTTTTGTGTTGGATATTGTTATTTCCCTGTCCTTCATTTACCTGTTGTTCGGAGCCATGTTCAAATACTTGCCAAGTACTCATGTTCGTTGGAAAGCTGTAAAAGTGGGCGCAGCACTTACTGCATTTTTATTTTTAATAGGTAAATATGCTTTGGCATTCTATTTTGGTAAAGCAGAACCAGGTTCTACATACGGTGCCGCAGGCAGCATCATTTTAGTGATGCTCTGGGTTTCCTATTCGAGTTTAATAGTTACGTTCGGAGCACAGTTCACTAAGATTTATGCGAACAGATATTTAAACCTTGATTAAACCTTTTTCATTTTATCATTAATCTCCTTTAAACATAAATTCCCTAAACTACCTTCATGCGTGTGATGAATATCTCTTTTAGGTATGAATGTACCTTCATTGATTTCTTGACCCATTTTCTTGTAAGCATCCCTAAATGGCATGCCATTTTGTACAAGTTCATTTAGCGTATCTACACTAAATAAATAATCATACTTGGGGTCGTCCAAAATATTGTCGTTCACTCTTATTTCCTTAAGACTAAAAGTCAATATTTCTAAACAGGCCTTCATGTCTTGTATCGCTGGAACGATTATTTCCTTTACCAATTGTAAATCTCTATGATACCCACTAGGTAGATTATTGATAATTAAAGTCAATTGATTTGGTATAGACTGTAATTTATTACACTTGCCACGTACCAACTCGAATACATCAGGATTTTTCTTGTGTGGCATAATACTAGAACCAGTTGTCAATTCATCTGGAAAAGAGATAAAGTTAAAGTTCTGGCTCATGTACAGACAAATATCCATTGCCATTTTAGAAAGTGTTGCAGCAATATTGGCAATACCGAATGCGGTCGCTTTTTCAGCTTTTCCCCTACTCATTTGAGCAGCAACAACATTATATTTTAAGGTGCTAAATCCCATTTCTCTAGTAGTGAAACTACGGTCAATAGCAAATGAACTGCCATAGCCGGCAGCACTACCTAAAGGATTTTGGTCTACCACTTTATAAGCGGCATCAATAAAATATAAATCATCGATTAGACTTTCAGCATAAGCTGAAAACCATAATCCGAAAGAGGATGGCATTGCAATTTGTAAATGGGTATACCCAGGCAACATAACATCTTTATGCTCTTGTGCCTTTACAAGTAATAGGTTGAAAAGCGACTTGGTCATCGATTTTATTTCTGACAGTTCATCTTTTAAATATAGATGCATAGCTACTAAGACCTGATCGTTTCTAGAACGCGCCGTATGAATTTTTTTACCGGTATCTCCTAAACTAAGGGTAAGCATGTATTCAATTTTCGAATGCATGTCCTCAAAAGATTTTTCTATGGAAAAAGTGCCCTTTTCTATTCGTGAAGCAATATTGTTCAGCTCATTAACAAGTTCTTTGGTTTCTTTGGGAGTTAACAAACCAATTTCACCTAGCATTTTAGCATGTGCTTTAGATGCGATTACATCGTACTTGGCTAAGTGTAAATCTAATTCTCTATCATTGCCAACAGTGAAATGATCAATCTTTTTATCAGTGCTAAATCCTTTATCCCAGAGTTTCATTTTAAGTTATTTTTCAATTATCAACGAACAATCGCCAATTGCGTATTTCTAAAAGATTATTGTTTATTGCAAGTAGCCTTTTAATATTTTAATATACAAATCTATGCCTTCTTCAATTTCATGAACATAGATAAATTCATTGGCGGAGTGAGAACGCGTACTATCACCTGGTCCTAATTTAAGTGATTGACAACTTAAAGCCGCTTGATCCGATAGTGTTGGTGAGCCGTAGGTTGTTCTACCTAATGCAATACCCGATTTCACCAACGGATGGTCTTTATCTATTTTCGATGAATTGAGGCGTAAAGATCGTTCCTTTAATTCGCATGGAGCATCCTTCTTTAGTAAATCTGCAATTTCTTTATTACTGTAAGCATCATTTACTCGAACATCAACCACCATGTCTACTTGTGCAGGAACAACATTGTGTTGCGATCCTGCACTTATTTGGGTAACCGTCATTTTTACATCACCCAACGCTTCAGAAGTTTTATCGAATTTGTAGTTTTTAAACCACTCCAAAACTTTGATAGAGTTATAAATGGAATTGTCATCATTTGGGTGTGCTGCGTGAGAAGGAGTGCCTTTTACTACAGCGTCAAAAACAACCAAGCCTTTTTCGGCTATAGCAAGTTGCATTAAGGTAGGTTCACCAACAATAGCAACATCTATGTTTGGAAGTTTTGGTAACAGCCCACGTAGGCTATTTTCTCCTGCATTCTCTTCTTCGGCTGATGCTACCATTAAAATATTATGGTTGAGGTCTTCAGAATCGTAATAGTTCACGAATGTTGCTAATAATGACACTAACGGACCGCCTGCATCATTACTTCCCAATCCAAATAACTTACCATTTTCAATATGAGGTAAAAATGGGTCTTTGGTATAAGCTGTATTCGGTTTTACAGTATCGTGATGCGAATTTAACAATAACGTAGGTTTGTTATCGTCCCAAAACTTGTTCTTGGCTATTACATTATTAAGATTACGTTCCGTTGGAATATTATATTTTGCTAACCAAACTTGTATGGCATCTGCAGTCTTGTCTTCTTCTTTTGAAAAGGATTCAATTGAAATTAGTTGCTTCAATAATCCTATTGCACTTTCTGATAGTTCTGTTTGATTCATTCTATAGGGTTAACGTAGTGAATAATTCAGTGTTTTTATCTAACATAGTAACATCGCCCAAACATACTTTTTCAACATCATTCTGTAATGCATGAAAGCAATTGTGGAGTTTTGGCAGCATGCCATCTGCGATTATTCCGTCGGCCAAAAGTTCGTTATACTTAGCGGTGTTTATCTTTTTAACTACGCTGTTATCATCAGTTATATCTAACAAAACACCTTTTTTCTCAAAACAATAATACAGGGTGGTTTCATAAATGGAAGCCATGCCAATTGCAATTTCCGATGCAATGGTATCTGCATTTGTATTCAATAATTGTCCGTCGCCATCATGCGAAATAGCGCAAAAAATAGGAGTTAGGTTTATGGATAAAAGACTCGTTAATAATTCAGAATTAATACCGTCAATATCACCTACAAATCCGTAATCAATATCCTTTACAGGTCGTTTGTGTGCATGTATACTATTGCCATCAGCACCACTTAAGCCTATGGCATTTATATTTTTTGCCTGAAGTTGGGCGACAATCTTCTTGTTGACCAAACCACCATAAACCATAGTTATGATGTCAAGGGTATCTTTGTCAGTCATTCGTCTGCCATTTATCATGTTAGATTCAATACCGAGCTTTGTTGCTAATTGAGTTGCTAATTTTCCACCACCATGTACTACTATTTTCAGCCCTTCCAATTTAGAAAATGCTGTTAAGAATATATCTAGGGCCTTCTGATCTTCTATGACGTTTCCACCAATTTTCACTATAGATAATTTGTCTTTCATTTTATGCATTTAAGATTCCGCCATCAATCGTCATTGCTGAACCTGTTATCCATGAGGCATCATCTGAAACCAGAAATAAAGCAAGATTTGCGATATCTTTTGGTTGGCCTAATCGTTTTAACAAGGTTTTGTTCGCTGCGTTTTCAATTGCCTTTTTCGGTTGTTCAAATGCCTTGGCAGAATCCCAAAGAAGCGGGGTGTCAACAGGACCGGGACACATAGCATTTACCCTAATTTCAGGAGCGTATTCAACCGCCATTTGCCGCATTAATGCAAGTGAACCTGCCTTTGAGGCACAATATGCCGGATGATTAGGGAAACTTTTATAGGCAGCGATTGATGCATTAATTAGTATTGAAGCGCCTTCGTTTTTTCGCATTTCTGGGATGCCATATTTTGAAAGGTAGAAAATGGAAGATAGATTGGTATCTAATGTATTTTTCCATAGCTCTTCCGGTAGTTCGGTAACGCTTCCTAAACCTAAAATTCCAGCGTTCAGCGAAAGAATGTCGAGCTTACCAAAATGTTCAATTGCAGCTTTAATCAGTTGTTTGTTATAGGCTACATTTGTAATATCACCAGCAATAAAAACAGCATGTTCACCCAGTTCATTTGATAATTCATTTCCTCGAGTTTCATCTCTACCCGATAAGATAACCTTAGCACCATTGGCTACAAATGTGATGGCAATAGATTTGCCCATGCCACTAGTTGCCCCTGTAATTATTGCTACTTTATTTTCGAGTTTCTTCATTGCCTGGTTATTTTTAGTCTTCAAGTATTTTTTTCAATACCAATTGTGCGGCATAGGTTCTATTATTCGCTTGCTCAATGACCAATGACTGTTTGCTGTCTAATACTTCATCTGCTACTACCACATTTCTACGAACGGGAAGGCAGTGCATGAATTTAGCTTTACCCAATTTTTTTAAGGTCATTTTCCAGTTTGTATCTTGTGATTTTACATTGCCATAATCGGTATAGCTACTCCAGTTTTTGACATATACAAAATCTGCGTTTTCCAAAGCTTTCTCTTGATTGTGTTCAATTTTAGAGTCTTTGGTGATATTCGGGTCTAACTCATATCCTTTCGGATGTGTAATTACGAATTCTGCATTTTGCTTTTGCATCATCTGTATAAATGAATTTGCAACGGCATGCGGTAAAGCCTTTGGGTGTGGAGCCCATGATAATACCACTTTCGGATTGTTTTTAAAATTATGCTCCTCTAGGGTTATGGCATCGGTAAGAGCTTGTAATGGGTGACCTACGGAACTTTCCATGTTTACAATAGGCACACTGGCGTATTTTTTAAATCCGTTCAATACTTCCTCTGCTTCATCCTTCTCTTTATCAACTAAACCAGCAAAAGCACGTATAGCAATAATATCGCAATATTGAGATATTACCTGTGCTGCTTCTTTTATATGCTCAGATGTACCTTGGTCCATAATAGTGCCATCGCCATATTCTAAAGCCCATCCTTCACTACCAAAGTTCATGACAATTACTTCCATACCTAAATTCATTGCTGCTTTTTGGGTACTTAATCGTGTACGGAGTGAGTTGTTGAAAAATAGAAGTCCTATAGTCTTATCACTACCTAGTGTTTTATATTTTCTAGGCTGTTTTTTAAGGGAAATAGCTTCTTTTACCCAAGTGGATAAAGAATCTATGTCATTTATAGAAAGGTAATTCATGTTGCTTTAATTTTTGTAAATGTGCTTTTGTTTTCAATGGCATCCGTAATGAAGTTATCATTTAAACCATTGGTGATCCAGGTTTCAATACCTGCTAGTTGGGCAATAGTTGCAGCATCGATTTTAGATTGCATACCACCAGTACCATGGGTAGATTTCGATTCTCCAATTTCATGCAGTAAATTACTTAAATCAGTAACTACTTCTATGGTTTTTGGTATTGAAGATAATAAAGAAGCCTTCGTGTAAATGCCATCTGTATTTGTAGCAATAATTAATATATCTGCGGATAAAAGAGCAGCTGTTAAACCTGCTAATTTATCGTTGTCACCAAATTTTATTTCATCGGTAGCTACCGTATCATTTTCATTGATTATAGGAATGAAATTATTGGCTACCAAAACATTTATGGTGTTTTTGATATTCACTTTCGATTGTTCCTTTTCAAAGTCGGAATAGGATAAAAGACATTGTGAAGTAAACAAGCCTAACTCACGAAAATTTTCTTGAAAAATACGCATTAGATGT
>TARA_R110002050_G_scaffold83395_12_pt1 | contig 10447 bp, 6 predicted proteins | sample TARA_R110002050 | Tara Oceans TARA_R110002050 (sample SAMEA4396988) | marine metagenome | biome: Polar Biome; feature: [DCM] deep chlorophyll maximum layer (ENVO:01000326); material: water (ENVO:00002006), including particulate matter (ENVO:01000060) such as... | depth 25 m
CATTGCTCCTTTCAGTGTACCATTGCAGGAGGCGATGGTGATATCTCGGGAACCCAGCTCAATGAGATGATTCGTTTGCTCGATTTAGCAGAGCATGTCCGTTATGTCGGCAGTAAGTTTGCCTCAGAGAAGGACTTGGTTTTCAGAAATGCCGATCTCTTTGTTTTTCCAACCTACTATAATGCTGAAACATTTGGGCTGGTGAATGCTGAAGCGATGCAATACCGCCTGCCGGTTGTGTCAACGTTTGAAGGTGGAATTCCCGATATTGTGGACGATGGTGTTACAGGTTTTCTTGTACCCCAGCGGGATGTAGGGGCTTTGGCCGATAAGATGGAACTGCTGCTAAAAAATGAAAAACTGCGCAAAAGAATGGGTGAAGCTGGGTATCGAAAATATGAAAACGAGTTTACGCAGGAGAAGTTTGAAAATCGACTGATTGAAATATTGCAGCACGAATGTGATCGCTTATTGGTAGACTGAAATTGATTTTTTGTTGCGATGGCAGATCCGGAAAGATTTAAAGTTTATACTTGTTAAGAAGTGCTGATGAAGAATTTCAGGTTTTACACATTACTCTACATTGATACCGAGCGAGAGGCAGGATCAGTCAACGGGATTAAAGGTGATTTCGAAAAGCAAATCAGAACCTATATTCGTTGCTGTGAGGTTTTGGCCAAGTCCTTGGCTTTTTTTACTTCCTGCGAATTGACAGTGCTTACCAACCAGAAAGATTACATTGAGCGAAATTCTGTCGGCTTGTCTGTTGTTGAAATTCCGTTTAGTCTAATAATTCCGAGAGATGTTGAATTTTATTCGGCGCATTATAAAATTGATGTGATTGACTACTTCAAATCGCGCGATGACAAGGGAGAATACGCGATTTTGATCGATAACGATGTTTTGTGCCTGAATCCGATTCCGCAAAATCTATGGAACTGTATTGAGAACAAAATTCCAGTCTATTATAATGTCACCAATCGGCGGTATCCGGCGTATGGCCGGGAGCGACTAATTAGAGATAAGGAGATCTTAATGCCGGGCGAATCTTCGCTTGGAATTTGGGCAGGAGGCGAATTTATAGGTGGAGATCGTTCCTTTTACGAACAGTTGTCTGACGAGATTAAACTGAGACAAGAAGCTTATTTTGAGAAGTACAAGTCTTTTCACCACCAGGGTGACGAAGTGCTTGTATCAGTGGCTATTGAAGTCCTCTTGCGAAAAGGAGTTTATGTTTGTGATGTCAGTTCGTTTGATGGAATAAGCCGCTATTGGAGTCAGCCAACTTTGCATGTTCAAAATCACTGGAAGGCGTTTACGTCCAATTTTTTGATCCATCTGCCGGCTGATAAAGTTTACATTTCGAAGATCGACGATATTGATGAAAAATTGGACATCCGGATTGGCCGCTATTTGGTAGTCAAGCGTTTCGATAGCTGGGTCAGGTATGAAGTTAGAAAGACTATTGAGTGGATTAAGGCGAAGTGTTTGTCATAGGGGCAAAATAAATGCTACAAAATGCAAACAGGCAACCACTTTGGGTTGCCTGTCTGGTTTTTTGTCGAATAATCAAATCGGGAATTGTTCAAAATATTTAAGGTTTATAGGTTATTCACACACAACATCGAAAACGTTTGATGGGTCGGTTAAAACAGCCCAGGCGGGATCCCATCCTTCAGTTATGCTCTTGAATCCGGCATAAGCAGTTGTGATGTGCGCTTTTTCGTAAGGCCATTTCCAATCATCGGAAATGATGATTCCATTTGGATATTCTATTCCGCCAACATCCTTCCATGTGTCCCCGTTGATTACATCCAGCTCCCAGATGTTCAGGTCATACGCATTGGCAGTTCCCGGATGAACGGTAATAAATGGGTAGTAGGGCATGGTTTCATCAAAAACAAAGTCACCATCAATAGAAATGATAATTTCAGCAGTGGCATGTGGTTCGCAGGTTATATCAGTCCGTACGGTATTGGCTGCAAATAGATAAGGATTGATGTTTTCTTGGGGAAGTGCGGCTTTTGTACTAGAAAATATGGTGATGATGTAGTCATCCCCATCTTCATCAATGGCTGCTTCTCCAAAAACACCATTCATTCCACCGACAATGCCCATCTTTGGGACTTTGATTTTGAAGGCGTGGTCATATGAAGCTCCCCTGGCGGATGCATAGAGTGAAATTTTTAGTTCGCTCAAGGTCTTAATCACATCTGATTTAATGACTAAGTCATTGTAGTCCCCATCATTTCCATCTGCACCATCTTTCATTAGGTCTTCCCAAGCGTAAGTGAAATCAATCGTTGTTTCACATTCGTCCAGACAGAATTCAAAATAGACCGACCAGTTTCTTCCGGGGAATTGCAAGGCATTACCCAATGAAACGCCTTGGTCTGTTTCGTCGCAAATGCCTCCCCATGCTGTTTCTCCATTTGATAATGCTGCATGAGTCGCAATAAAGAAGCAGTTGGCACCGTCCGTAACCTCATCAACATAGCTGGCAGGAATCTTCACGGTATAACTGGTCATCATATCGGATTCGTTCCAGCTTTTTTTGAAATTAAACTTTCCGGGAATTGCACCTCCATTACTAATCTTTTTATCCGCCTTGAATTGCTCTTCGGAAAGAAAAATATCAACATGAGTTTCCAGCAGATAGACATCAGCTTCGGTTATGTTGAAGGTTACGTAGAGATCACCACCGTCTTCACCCACCATAACGTTGCCAACATACATGTGTTGTCCAGCTACCAAACAAACCTCTTTGCATGGATCAACCATGATATGGTGGTCTTTGAGAGACAACTCGGTTGTTACAGCTTCATCATAGCTTTTTTCGCAACCGTTGAATACCATGCCAAGCATCAAGAAGGACATGATGAAAATGATGTCCTTGTTGAAATTGTAAATGTTTCTTTTCATAAAATGTTCTTTTTTAAGTTTATAAACAGAGATGCTGACCGAATCATTGAGCGTAAGATTTATATCGAAACCTGAGTAGGAAGATTTCGATATCTTTCAGTATCAGTTAATAAACTTAAGGCACAAAATAATTCTGCACAATGGGTATTTTTACCTATCCGAGGAGATATGTGAGTAAGGGAAAGGAGTATGCCTTGGTTTTGAAAATGCGCAGATTGTGTGCATAAAAGCGCTATTGACAGGTGATTTCGTTGTAAAAGATTTTTTTGAAAACAAAAAACCCCGGATTGGCTGATCCGGGGTGCTTTCATCAATAGTTTGGCATACTAGTTATGAAAGGATTAGAATTGGTTTTTTATTTAATCATCTTCTTGTTCCGCCGCGTAAGTAGCCAGCAGTTCATCCTGGACTTCCTGCGGTACTTTTTCGTAACCATCAAAGGCGATGGAGAAAATTCCACGTCCCTGAGTAATTGAGCTGAGTGCGGTAATGTATTTGTGCATTTCCTTCAGTGGGACTTTAGCGTTGATCTTTTCAAATCCCTTTTCACTACCCATGCCCATAATTATGGCACGACGTCCTTGCAGGTCGCTCATGACGTCACCCATGCGTTCGCTTTGTACGAAAACTTCGAGGTTGTAAATGGGTTCCAGAATTTTTGGACCAGCCTCCTTGAAGGCTTTGGAGAAAGCATTTCGTCCGGCCAGCTTAAAGGAGATTTCGTTGGAGTCGACCGGGTGCATCTTCCCGTCGTAAACATATACGCGGATGTCGCGGGCGTAGGAGCCGGTGAGTGGTCCTTCTTCCATTTTTTCCATGATTCCTTTCAGAATGGCAGGCAGAAAGCGTCCATCGATGGAACCCCCGACAATGCAGTTGTGGAAAAGTAGTTTCCCGCCCCACGGAAGTGGATATTCCTGGGTGTCGCGAAGGGAGAGTTTTTGCTCTTTGCCATTCAGTGTGACTACCGTTTTTGGATCAACGCCTTCAATGTAGGGCTCAATAATCATATGAACTTCACCAAACTGCCCGGCTCCGCCCGATTGCTTTTTGTGGCGGTAGTCAGCCTGTGCCATTTTGGTGATGGTTTCTCGATAAGGAATTCTTGGCTTCAGAAATTCAATATCGATTTTGAATTCGTTGTTGTAAAACCATTTTAAGGTGTTGAGGTGGTATTCGCCCTGGCAGTGTACCAGCATTTGTTTCAGTTCTTTCGAATATTCCACGAGGTATGTTGGATCCTGATCGTGCAGTTTTTGGAAGCTTTCACTGACTTTTTCGTCATCCGCCTCGTTGACTGCTTTTAGCGCTACCGTGTGCCTTGAAGTTGGGAAAACGATTTCGGCAAATTTATAACCGGCTGACTTTTCGCTCAGGGTGTTGTTCACGTCCACATCTTTCATTTTCACTGTGGCTCCTATGTCTCCGGCAACCATGGCATCAACCTTGGTGCGGCTTTTTCCGGCCGAAACGAATAACTGAGAAACGCGTTCTTTGTTCCCGTTCTTTGCAATAATCAGGTCCATTCCCTCCTTGATGGTTCCGCTCATCACCTTGAAGTAGGTAATTTCGCCCACGTGTTGCTCAATGGTGGTTTTAAATACAAAGAGCGAGGCTGGTCCATTTTCGCCTTTTTTCACTTCTTTACCAGTGATCTCGGGAACTTCAACCGCTTCGGCCGGCGATGGGGTAATGTTCGAGATGAATTCGAGCAGGCGGCCTACGCCCATGTTGTGTTTGGCGCCGGTGCAGAAAATGGGAAACAGGCTGCGGTCGATCATGCCCAGCTTAATTCCCTGGCGCATTTCGTCTTCGCTCAGACTTCCTTTTTCGAAATACAGTTCCATGAGCGCCTCGTCGTTTTCGGCAGCCATTTCAACCAGCTCGTTGTGCAATTGGTCGGCCCGTTCCTGTTCGTCGGCCGGAATATCCAGTATTTCGGGTTTGCCTCCGCCAACCGGATATTTATACAATTTCATTTTGAGGACATCGATAATCGAATCGAAGCCTGGTCCTGCATTCATCGGGTATTGGATGATGGTGACCTTATTGCCAAAGATGTTTTTGGTCTGGTCGACCGTTTGTTCGAAGTTGACATTTTCGTGATCCAGTTGGTTGAACACAAAAATCATCGGTTTTTTTGCTTTTTCGGTATAGCGGCAAACTGACTCGGTTCCGGCTTCAATTCCGTGCGGCGTGTTGACCGTAACAATGGCGCTGCCAACCACGTGAAGTGCCGACACGACACTCCCGCGGAAATCGTCCATTCCCGGTGTGTCAATGATGTTAATTTTTTTGTCGTTGCTGAAGGTGTGGAGGACAGTTGAAAAAACGGAGTTGCCATAATCCTGCTCAATGGGTTGGTAGTCCGATACCGTGTTTTTGGCAGTTACTTCACCCCGGCGGTTGATTACTCCACCCTCGAACAGCATGGCCTCTGCGAGGGTGGTTTTCCCACTGCCAGCATTTCCAATTAGAGCGATGTTGCGGATTTGATCTGTTTTATAGATTTTCATTTTGTCAGTTTTTTATTGGTTTAAAACACGTATTAAAGGTTGATTTTCCTGTGGAAGTCACCAAAATTAGTAATAATTTTTTAACAAACAACGACACCGCATTTGGGCGAATATGTTATAAAAATGTTTTCTGAAAAGATAACCGATCGAAGTGTTGTATTTTTTTATATGAGAAGATTTTTGGGCTATACCGATTGAATGGTTTGGTTTTTACTGATTGAAGGCTGTGTTGGCAGTAAGGTGTGTTAGAATGAAGGCACTTATTTCAGATACGTCAGGCAGTTATTCTGATTCATCGAGAGGTCATTCCGCTATATCGGGCGGTTGTTCCGGTGCATCAGGCGGGAATTAGGACGCATCGCGGGTAAGGCTATTAACGAACAATTGTGGATAACTAAACAGTTGGTCAGGCGCACGAACGCCGATTTCCCTTATTTTTAGGGTGTAAATATGTGCTATGCCTCGTTTTCCACATTATAAGCAACCTGACGCCATGGATTGCGGGCCGACCTGCCTGCGGATGATCGCCAAATTTTACGGGCGCAACTTCAATTTGAATTATTTACGGGAGCAATCGCACATTTCGCGCGAGGGGGTTTCCCTGCTGGGCATCAGCGATGCGGCCGAAGCCATTGGCATGCGAAGCCTGGGAACCAAGGTTACCTACGCCCAACTGGTGAAGGATGTTCCCAAGCCGTGTATCGTGCACTGGGACCAGAATCATTTTGTGGTGGTGTACGAGGTGAAAAAAGACAAGGTGTATGTGGCGGACCCGGCTTTTGGCCTGGTGAAATACGGCGAGCAGGAGTTTAAGAAGCACTGGCTGGCTACTATGACGGCCGGCGAAGAAAAAGGTATTTGCCTGATGTTGCAGCCAACGCCGGCATTTTACGACCAGGACGATGAAGTGACCGACCGAACGGGTTTCGCGTTTCTGTGGCGATACGTCAGGCCGCACCGACGCCTGGTGGGGCAGCTGATGATCGGTTTCCTGGCTGCGAGCATCATCCAGCTCATCTTTCCTTTCCTGACCCAAAGCATCGTCGACGTGGGAATCAACAATCAGGATCTGGGGTTTATCTACCTGGTGCTGGCGGCCCAAATGATGTTGTTCATTGGCAAAATGTCGGTCGACTTTGTGCGATCGTGGATTTTGTTGCACATCAGTACCCGGATCAACATCTCCATTATTTCCGATTTCCTGATTAAGTTGATGAAGCTGCCCATCGGCTTTTTCGATACCAAAATGATTGGCGACCTGATGCAGCGCATCCAGGATCATCGACGGATTGAGCGCTTTCTGACCACGCAAACCCTCAGCGTACTGTTTTCGCTCTTCAACCTGGTCATTTTTGGGATTGTGCTGGCCATTTACAGTTGGAAAATCTTGCTGGTGTTTGTTGTGGGCTCGGTGTTGTATGTGATTTGGGTCTACCTCTTCATGCAAAAGCGGCGGCAACTCGATTACAAGAAGTTTACGCAGTTGAGCGAAAACCAGGGCATGTTGATCCAGTTGATCAACGGCATGCCGGAAATCAAGCTGAATAACTACGAAAAGCAAAAGCGTTGGGAGTGGGAGCGCATTCAGGCGCGATTGTTTCGGGTCAATGTGCAAAATTTGTCTGTTGACCAGTACCAGCAAGCAGGTTCGGTTTTTATCAATGAAACCAAAAATATTGTGATCACGGTGCTGGCGGCCATGGCAGTGCTGAACGGGAACATGACGCTGGGGATGATGCTGGCCGTGCAATACATCATTGGGCAGCTGAATGCTCCCTTGTCCGATTTGATCAACTTCATGCATTTGGCACAGGATGCCAAGATCAGCCTGGAGCGGTTGGGCGAAATTCACAAGAAAGACGATGAGGAGAAGAAAGATGATCCGCGCATCAATACCATGCCAGCCGAGCGCACCATTGTCATCTCCGACCTGGTTTTTCAGTACGAAGGGCCGCATTCGGCCAAAGTGCTGGACCAGATCAACTTGAATATTCCGGAGAAAAAACTGACGGCGATCGTTGGAACCAGTGGAAGTGGGAAAACAACTTTGGTGAAGCTGCTACTGGGATTTTATCCGCCGGTTTCGGGAAAGATTCGTGTGGGAGACACCGATCTGAAAAACTTTTCGCAACAGTGGTGGCGCACCAAAGTGGGAGCTGTGATGCAGGATGGGTTTATTTTCTCGGATACCATTGTGAATAATATTGTGGTGGGACACGAGCATGTGGATAAGGAAAAGTTGCTGTTTGCGGTGAAAACGGCCAATATCCAGGATTTTGTGGAAAGCTTGCCATTGGGCTACAACACCAAGATCGGGCAGGATGGGCACGGACTAAGCCAGGGGCAGAGACAGCGAATATTGATTGCACGGGTGATCTATAAAAATCCAGACTACCTGTTTTTTGATGAGGCAACCAATGCGCTGGATGCCAACAACGAAAAAGTGATCATGGAAAACCTGAACCGCGTGTATGAAGGAAAGACAGTGGTGGTGGTAGCACACCGGCTAAGCACGGTGAAAAATGCCGATCAGATCGTGGTACTCGATCAGGGGCGGATTGTAGAGCTCGGCACGCATGCTGAACTGACAGCGAACAAAGGGGCGTACTATCATTTGGTGAAAAACCAGCTGGAACTGGGAAGTTAGTGATTAGACACAGGGAGGGGGAGGCACAGATTCGAACGATTTAAAATGATTTATACGGAGACAAAAGGGTAGTGAAAACAAGATCATAAGCAAACATACCAAATCATAAAAATCTGCGTCCAAACAAAACAAATATGCCGCAAAACGATAACATAGAAATCAGAAGTGACGAGGTGCAAGAGATCATCGGAAAATCGCCATCGTGGTTGTTGCGCAGCGGACTGACCATGATCCTGATTTTCGTGGTGCTTCTGCTGCTGGGCTCTTGGGTTTTCCATTATCCCGATATTATCCGGGCGCGTATTGTGGTGCTTTCGGAGAATCCACCCGCCCACATTGTAGCACGCAATACCGGAAAAATTGACCACTTATTTGTGCAGGACAATGATACGGTAAGAAAGGATCAATTGATCGCGATTCTTGAAAATGCTGCCGATTATGAGGATGTGTTCAGGCTGGAAAAGGAACTCGAATCGCTGGAGGGTTTTTTCATCACCTTTGATACCTTATATTATAAAGTACTGAAGCCGGACTTTCGGCTGGGTGATATTCAGGCCGACTTTTCTTCCTTCTTACGCCTGTATAATAATTACATCAGTTTTATACGGCTGAATTTCTATCCGCAAAAGATTGCTTCGTTGCGCGAACAGGAGCACATGCAGAAAATATACTACGATCGGTTGTGGACCCAGCGCCAGATCCTGGAGAATGAATACGAGATCGCCTACGAACAGTTTAAGCGCGATTCGGGCTTGTATGTGCGTGAGGTACTTTCGCTGGTGGACTACAAAGCGTCGGAGTCGGCTTTGCTTCAGAAGAAATACACGTTTAACGGAGCACGGACTAACCTGGCCGAAACGCAGAAGGAGATTATTCAGCTGCAGCAGGAAATTATAGGAGCTGAAAAGGAGTTTGAGGATCAAAAGCGCCAGTTGCAATCGCAGTTGATTGAGGCCCTGAATGTGCTAAAAAGCCGACTGACATACTGGAATCAAGCGTTTGTGCTGAAAACACCTATTGAAGGGCAGGTTACGTTCACCAATTTTTGGAGCAAAAATCAACAGGTAAAAAGCGATGACATTGTTTTTACAGTTGTTCCCGAGAGTGAAAGCAAAATTATTGGCCGGGTAACATTGCCGCTGCGTGGTGCCGGAAAAGTAAAGGCCGGGCAGGTCGTAAATATTCGTTTCGACAATTTTCCCTACATGGAGTATGGCATGGTGCGCGGATCGGTCAAGTCGATTTCGCTGGTGCCTTCAAACGACAACTACATCGCAGAGATTGATCTTCCCCAAAATTTGAAAACAAACTACGACATCCCGCTAAATTTTAGTCAGGAAATGAAAGGTGACGCTGAGATTATTACCGAAGACCTTCGCCTGATCCAACGTTTCTTCAATCCAATCAAATCAATTTTGAAGGAAAAGGTAACCGGAGCAAATTGAGACCTTTGTTTAATTATCTGAAAAAAAAGAAAAAACAGTAGTGAAAGCTATTGTTATTTTCTGAAAATTAGTACTTTTGCCTGCCGTTTTTGGAGGATTCTGTCAAAAACGCAGTGGGAACGCATTGATTTTATTGAATTTTCAATACCTTTGCAGTCCATTTTGCAAAAATATTAATGATTAATTAAATAGTTGTATGCCAACGATTCAACAATTAGTAAGAAAAGGACGCACCGTACAAGTAGAGAAAAGTAAGTCTCGTGCTTTGGATGCCTGTCCTCAAAAACGAGGTGTTTGTGTTCGTGTTTACACGACGACACCTAAAAAACCAAACTCAGCCATGCGTAAAGTGGCCAGGGTGAGGTTGACCAACCAAAAAGAAGTGAATGCCTACATTCCGGGTGAAGGCCATAACTTGCAAGAGCACTCCATCGTGTTGGTGCGCGGCGGCAGGGTAAAAGACTTGCCTGGGGTTCGTTACCACTTGGTGCGCGGTGCATTGGATACTGCAGGTGTTGAAGGACGCACACAGAGACGTTCTAAATACGGTACGAAAAGACCGAAAAAATAAATTTGTGAATTGACCGCTTTATAGTGGTTTGGTTGAGTAAATGAGTCCCGATAGATCGGGATGAACTGAAGCTCCAAATCGATTAGACAACCAATTCGAATAACACTAAAGAAGAAATACGATGAGAAAATCGAAACCAAAGAAGAGGATTATCTTACCCGATCCTAAATTTAACGACGTTCTTGTTACACGATTTGTGAACGACATGATGCAGCACGGTAAAAAGACCGTTGCTTACCAAATTTTCTACGATGCTCTTGATATCGTTGATTCACGTATGAAAAACGATGAGCTAACTTCACTCGACATCTGGAAAAAAGCCTTGGAGAATATTACTCCGGCAGTA
>TARA_R110002050_G_scaffold215884_2_pt1 | contig 10445 bp, 9 predicted proteins | sample TARA_R110002050 | Tara Oceans TARA_R110002050 (sample SAMEA4396988) | marine metagenome | biome: Polar Biome; feature: [DCM] deep chlorophyll maximum layer (ENVO:01000326); material: water (ENVO:00002006), including particulate matter (ENVO:01000060) such as... | depth 25 m
AGGGATTTAATGCCATATTTCGATTTTTTTTAAGAGTCTTCCTGTATTTAAAGAAGAATATTTTTATATTAATTGGTTTGGTAATATTAGGCTTGGTTATAGGTTATGGGCTTAATAAAATTATTTCTAAAAGACTAAAGATAGAGGTCATTGTTAAACCACAACTGGAAAGTAAAAATTATCTATATGATGTTATAGGTGAGATTCAATCTAATATTAATGCAAAAGATACGTTATTTTTTAAAACTATTGGTATACAAGAGATTGACTTTATAGGATTGGAAGTTACAATTAATCGAGTCATTGAAGAAGGTACTTCTGTAACAGATTTGCAATACTTAGAGCTTCTTCAAAGTTTCGAAAATACGGATGCTATTGACGATATTGTAAGAGCAGAACTACAAAATAAAAGCTCCTTTAATCAGAGGATCACTTTTTATTATAGAAAGGTGGAATTAGGTAAAATTTTTGCGAAAAAGGTTATGGAGTATATTAATACAAATCCATATTTTAATGGACTTATTGAAATTAGCAGGGCCAATGCGAATAGCCGTATTGAGGAAAATCAAATTTTATTGAAACAAGTCGATGAAATTATAAAAAACTATACCAGTAGTTTAGCCTCTAAAGGAAATAGTTTGGATGGCGATCGTATTGTCTTGGATAATCAGGAACAAGTGAATATTGCAGATTTGTTTGAATATAAAAATCAGTTGATTCGTGATACTGAGATAAAGAGATTAGAATTAGTAGAGCAAACAAGTCCAATTGGCATTATTAATTTTGGGAAACCTCAAGAGGTACAGAAGTCTTTTTTAAACAAGAACATTATTTTGATTCCAATAATGTTTATTTTGCTTTTCTTTATTGTATCAGCGATAATTTATCTAAATAAAAAGTCCAAAGAGTTACTTTAATAGAAGATTATAGCTAAATAGCTTCTTCCAAAATACTGTCTATAGTTCTTAAGACCTTAAATAACTACCTGAAGTAATCAGATAAACTATGAACATAATAGAGACTAAATTGAAAGATTGTTTTATATTGGAATTAAGGATGTTCGTAGATTATAGAGGTGTTTTTTTTGAGTCATTTCATAAGCAAAATTTGGAATCCATATTAGGGCGGACAATCAATTTTGTACAAGACAATCATTCTATTTCGAAAATGGGTGTTTTGCGCGGATTGCATTTTCAAAAAGGGGAAGCAGCTCAAGCCAAGTTGGTTCGGGTTATTAAAGGTAGGGTTTTAGATGTTGTAGTTGATATACGCCCAGAAAGCCCAACATTTGGCAAACATATTAAAGTTAATTTGACGGCAAAAAATAGGGATATGCTATATATTCCAAAAGGAATGGCTCATGGTTTTCTGGCATTGACAGAAGATGCAGAACTCTTATATAAGTGTGATAATTATTATAAGCCAGAAATGGAAGGTGGAATAATTTTTAATGATAGTGATATAGGTATTGACTGGAATTTTCCAATTGATCAAATGATTCTTTCTCAAAAAGATTTAAAATTACCAAAACTCAAAGACATAAAATTATGAAGCGTATCTTGGTAACAGGCGCTGATGGTCAGTTGGGTCTTTGTTTACAGAAAATCGCAAAAGAGTATACTGGTTTGGAATTTATATTTAAAGATTCCAAACAACTCGATATTACGGATAGAAGTAAAATTAATTTTATTTTTAATAATCAAGAGTTCGATTTTTGTATTAATTGCGCTGCATATACTGATGTTGAACAAACTGAACATACCCCCGAGATTGCATATGAAGTAAATGCAGAAGGGGTTAAAAATTTATCCAAAATCTGCAAGAGCAAAAAAGTAGTTTTAGTTCATATTTCAACTGATTATGTTTTTGATGGTTTAAAAGATTCACCTTACACAGTTTTTGATGTTCCGAATCCTATTAATGAATATGGAAAATCTAAATTGAAAGGAGAAAAGTATATTGAAGATTTACTTATGCAGTATTATATTATAAGGACTTCATGGTTGTATTCTGAGTTTGGAAAAAATTTTTATAATTCAATTCTTAAAAAAGCTAAGGAACAAAATATTCTATATGTTACTAATGAGCAAATAGGCTGCCCAACTAGCGCCTATAATCTTGCCAGATTTATTTTAAAAATCATTTGCGAGGAATTTGATTTTGGTTTGTATCATTTTACCGATAATGAGGAAATGACGTGGTTTGATTTTGCAACAAAAATAGTAGAAAGAGAAGGGTTGAGTGTCAAATTAGTGCCAAAAAATTATTCAAGCTTTGTTAATAGGCCTAAGTACTCAGTATTGAAATAATAAGACATTTATTTTAGATTTGAAAAAAATGAAAATACTAATAACAGGTGGAGCGGGCTTCATAGGTTCTCACGTAATAAGAAGGTTTGTGCAAAATTATCCAAACTATCATATCTATAATTTAGATGCACTAACTTATGCAGGTAATCTTGAAAATTTAAAGGACATTGAGAATTTTCCAAATTATCATTTCGTAAAGGGAAATATAGTTGATGAAGATTTTATTATTACTTTATTTGATGAGAATAATTTTGATGGTGTAATCCATTTAGCTGCTGAATCTCACGTAGATCGGTCTATAGAAGATCCGCTAGCTTTCGTACGAACAAATATTATTGGAACAGTCAACCTTTTAAATGCAGCTAAGAAAATTTGGAATGATGATTTTGTTGGAAAACGTTTTTATCATGTAAGCACCGATGAGGTCTATGGTTCTTTGGGCCAAGAAGGATTATTTACGGAAGAAACATCGTACAACCCTAATTCACCCTATTCTGCCTCGAAAGCAAGCTCAGACCACTTTGTAAGGGCATATGGCGAAACATATAAACTACCCTTTGTAATAACCAACTGTTCTAATAACTATGGGCCTTTTCATTTTCCCGAAAAGTTGATACCCTTATTTATAAATAACATCATCCATAATAAACCCCTACCGGTTTATGGAGATGGCAAATATACTAGGGATTGGCTTTTTGTTGAAGATCATGCTAGAGCTATAGACTTGGTTTTTCATAAAGGAGCTAATCACCAAACTTATAATGTAGGCGGATTTAATGAGTGGCAAAATATAGATTTGGTTAAATTACTCTGCAAGGTAATGGACAAAAAATTAGACAGGAAGGATGGCACATCAGAAAATCTAATTACCTATGTTAGGAATAGGCCAGGACATGATTTAAGGTATGCGATTGATGCCACAAAAATCAACAAAGAATTAGGCTGGGAACCTTCAGTTACATTCGAAGAGGGTCTTGAATTGACTGTAGATTGGTATCTTTCCAATTCAGATTGGTTAAATCATGTTACTTCAGGTGATTACAAAGAATATTATAAAAAAATGTATTCATAAATTATTACATAAAAGTAAATAATATGAAAGGAATAATTTTAGCAGGCGGTACTGGAACAAGATTACACCCCTTAACTTTGGCAGTGTCTAAGCAATTATTGCCCATCCACGATAAACCTTTAATTTATTATCCCTTGTCCATACTTATGTTATCTGGAATCAGGGAAATCTTAATAATATCAACACCACATGATTTACCAAATTTCAATAAACTTTTTGGTGACGGATCACAATTAGGAATTAGTATTTCCTATGCTGAACAACCATTTCCAGATGGGTTAGCACAAGCATTCATCATAGGAGAGGATTTCATTGGTAATGATGATGTTTGCTTGGTATTGGGGGATAATATATTCTACGGTGCAGGATTACAAAAATTGTTAGCAGAATCTGTTCAAGAGGTCAAACAGACTAAAAAAGCTATAGTTTTCGGATATTATGTAGAAGATCCAGAAAGATATGGTGTAGCTGAATTTGACAAAAATAAAAATGTTTTAAGCTTAGAAGAAAAGCCTAAAAACCCTAGGTCAAATTATGCTGTAATTGGTTTGTACTATTACCCCAATTCGGTTATTGAAATAGCCAAAAAAGTAAAACCTTCAGAAAGAGGAGAACTTGAAATCACATCTGTAAATCAACATTATTTAAAAAATGAAGGCTTAAAAATGCAGGTAATGAGCAGAGGTTATGCATGGCTTGATACCGGCACGCATGAGGCCTTAACAGAGGCTACAGAATTTGTTAAGGTTGTTGAAAAAAGAACAGGGCTAAAAATCGCTTGTATTGAAGAAATAGCATATAGAATGAAATATATTTCTAAGAAACAGCTTTTTGAGATTTCAAAATCTTATAAGAAAAGCAGTTATGGCAAATATTTAAAATCGTTGTACACAGTTGAGTAATGATTTTTTAAATTTAAGATATTAAGTAACTTTAATATATGGTAATCAAAAATGTAAACCTTGCTTTTTTAAAAAGTGCACTTGATAAAACAGAAGTTAATTCCGCTTTAGAATGGATAAACAATCAAAATAAAGCTGTAAATGTTTCTGTTAAGAAAGTCGACTTCGAAAAATTGGAAAAGTGGAAATTTGACCAAAAAAAAGGTTGTATTGGTCATGACACAGGCAGTTTTTTTTCCATAGACGGGATTAGAGTAAACACCACATTGGGAAAAGTGGGGCAGTGGGACCAACCTATTATTAATCAACCCGAGGTTGGATTTCTTGGATTTCTGGTTAAAGAAATAAATGGTGTTTTGCATTTTTTGGTACAGGCAAAAATAGAGCCAGGCAATGTTAATTTTGTACAGCTTTCTCCTACCCTTCAAGCAACTCGCAGTAATTTTCAGCAAGCTCATAATGGTAAACAGCCAAAATATTTAGAATATTTTAAAAACGCAACTGAAGAAACGGTACTAATAGATCAACTACAATCAGAGCAAGGGGCGAGATTTCTTAAAAAAAGAAATAGGAATATAATAATTAGTGCGAATGATAACATTGAGGTATACGAAAATTTTACATGGCTAACGTTGGGGCAGCTTAAGTCTTTAATGCAAGTTGACAATATAGTGAATATGGATACCAGAACGGTATTATCGGGTATTTTGTATGGCAATTATAACAAGAAAGCAATAAATTTTTCATCTGTTTTTACTCCTCAGGAAACCTACAAATCCATGCTCTTAAAATCAGCATTGTCTTCTGAAGGTTGCTTTAATTCACTTAATAGAATTTTTAGTTTTATTACAGATTTAAAGAGTAATAATGACTTGTTAGTTAAGAAAATACCGTTTAATGTATTAAAGGATTGGATAGTTACTAAAGATGAAATTTACCATAAGGATAATGATTACTTTAAGATTATTGGTGTTGAAGTTGAAATAAGTAACCGCGAGGTGTTAAATTGGTATCAACCAATGGTAGAACCTGCTCAGGAAGGTTTGTGCGCTTTTGTTTGTAAAAATATAAACGGACTTTTACATTTTGCGGTTCAAGCTAAATTGGAATGTGGCAATCATGATATTTTCGAATTTGCACCTACCGTTCAAACATTGACTGGGAGCTATAAGAAAACTCCAAAAGACTCTCTTCCTTTTTTAGAGTATGTCTTATCTGCCAAAAAAGAACAAATAGTTTATGATACTATTCAATCAGAAGAAGGCGGAAGGTTCTTTAAGGAGCAAAATAGAAATATTTTAATTATTGCAGATGATGATTTACCACAAGAACTCCCAGAAAATTTTATTTGGATGACTCTTAATCAAATTAATAATTTGACTCAATATAATAATTACATAAACATTCAAGCAAGAAATTTAATTGCATCAATTCCATTTGTGTAATGAACAAAAAGATAAACATAGGTGTGTTGGGTTGTGCTAATATTGCATACAATAAGGTGCTTCCTGCATTAAAAGAATCAGAAAAATTTAATGTGGTGGGTGTTGCCAGTAGAAATAGGGAAAAGGCCAATACATTTGCTGCCAAGTTTGAAACAAAAGCATATTACAGTTATCAAGACCTATTGGATGATTCAAAAGTTGAAGCGGTATATATTCCTTTGCCCAATAGCCTTCATTACGAATGGATTTTAAAAGCTATAGATAATAACTTGAACATATTAGTTGAGAAGTCCATGGCCTGCACCTATGGACAAGTGGTGGAATTAAATGAACTGGCGAAAGAGAGAAATGTTGTTCTCATGGAGAATTTTCAATTTAGATTTCATTCTCAATTAAGTTATATTAAGAACATTGTAGATGAAGGTGTAATAGGTGAATTGAGAAATGTAAGAAGCTGTTTTGGTTTCCCTCCTTTTCCTGAAAAAGATAATATACGATATAGTCAAAAATTAGGGGGAGGCGCTTTATTAGACGCAGGTGCCTATCCCATAAAAATAACTCAAATTTTTTTAGGGCAAGATGTTTATGTTGCTTCTTCAAGCTTGGCAATTCCTAAAAATCATGAGGTAGATATATGGGGAAGCGGGTTTATTAAACAAAAGAATGGACCCTTAACATCTCATATTGCTTTTGGTTTTGATAATTATTATCAAAATAGTTTAGAATTATGGGGAAGTAAAGGAAAACTATCTACAAATAGAATTTTCACAGCTCCTTCAACACTTAAACCTATTTTAAATATCGAAACATCAGAAGAGAAAAAATCTTTAGAGTTGCCTACTGATAATCATTTTATAAAAATGCTTCATCATTTTTATAAAATGATTATAACTAAAGAAAATTTAGAATTAGAATATTTTCAAAACATTAACCAATCAAGACTATTAAATGAGTTTAAAAGGGAATAAAAAAATAGGCTTTTTTTTAATGAATAAAAAAGGTTTCAATGTATTATCAAAACTAATAAATAATAACAGACACATAGACGTTGTAGTATCATCTAGAGATGATAATTTACAAAAGGATTATTATGATGATATAAAAAATTTATGTTTTAATAACAATATTCTTTTTTTTGACCGTAAGGATGATTTTTTAAATCTTATACACTCAGACTATCTCGTAACAATAGGCTGGAGATGGTTGATTCTAGGAAAACTAATGGATAGGCTCATTGTAACCCATGATTCAATTTTACCAAAATATCGAGGATTTGCACCTTTGGTCAATATGCTAATTAATGGCGAAATTTTTTTGGGAGTAACATTTTTATTTGCTTCAGAAAAATACGATTGCGGTAAAATTATTGTTCAAAAACAACAGCAAATTGAATATCCGATTAAAATTAATGAAGCAATAGAAATTGTTTCTAATCTTTTTTTCCAAGGTATAGAAGATATTTATAAAAAAATTGAATCAGAAGAGAATTTGATAGGACAAGCACAAGATGAAAATGGAGCATCTTATAGTTTGTGGAGAAATGAAGATGATTATTTAATAAACCTTAATTGTAGTTCTGAAGAAATAGTAAGATTTGTCAATGCGACAGGAGCCCCTTATTTAGGAGCAAGTTTATTTATTGAAAATCAAAAAGTTAGAATATTGGACGCTGAGATATTTAATGATGTTCAAATTGAAAATAGGGATATAGGCAAGATTATTTTTATTGATAATGGAAAACCGGTTATTATTTGCGGTAAAGGTCTTCTTAAAATTAACATATTATTGGACGATAAATCTCAAGAATCAATATTACCATTAAAAAAGTTTAGAATTAAATTCAAAGGTAAGGTTATATGAAAATACCATTTGTAAAGGCCCCTATAATGGGGAATGAAGAAAAATATTTATTAGAATCCTTTAGAAGCAACTATCATGGTGGCGGGGGTAAGTTTACAAAGCAATCCCAGAACTTTATAGAAAACGAATTTGGGGTCGGCAAAGCCCTAATGACGACGTCTTGCACGGATGCATTGGAGATGACCGCTTTTTTGCTAAATGCAGCTGTTGGGGATGAATTTATCGTACCGTCATATACATTTTCTAGTACAGCGAACGCATTTGCCTCTAAGGGTATGGTGCCAGTATTTTGCGATATAAGGGAAGATACTTTGAATATTGATGAAACAAAGATTGAAGCTCTAATAACAAATAAAACAAAAGCTATAGTTCCAATTCATTATGCAGGTATACCTGCTGAAATGGACAAAATTAATGAAATAGCGGAAAAACATAATATAGTTGTTATTGAAGATGCTGCCCAAGCAGTAAATTCTAAATACAAAAATAAATATGCTGGCGCACTTTCAAGTCTAGGAACCTACTCATTTCATGCAACAAAATCATACTCTTCAGGCGAAGGTGGAGCTCTGACAATGAATGATGAGAAATATTATGAAAGAAGTGAGTTTTTATGGGAAAAGGGAACAGACAGGAGCTTAGTTGTTCAAGGGCTAAAGAATAAATACTCATGGGTAGATTATGGTTCATCATTTTTACCATCAGACCTTTTGTCTGCTTTATTGTGCGCCCAATTTGAAAATTTGGCCCAAATGCAACAAAAGAGAAAAAAGTTGCATGATGCATATGTTAAAACATTTAGTAAACTGAAGGCAAAGGGATTAAAAATGTTATACATTCCAGATGAAATAGAGACAAATTATCATGCATTTTGGTTATTGTTTCAAAATGAAAAGCAAAGAGATGTGTTTTTAAAACTATCCCTTGAAAAGGCAATTAGCCCTTACATTGGGTATATTCCTTTACATACCTCTCCTATGGGCCTTAAACTAGGAGGAGGAAGTTTTAATTTGCCTATCACAGATTTTGTGGGATCTTCAATAGTAAGGTTACCATTCTATATAATGGATCATGAAGAAATTGAATATACTTGTAAAAATTTACTTATTTCTGCAGAAGTAGCCTTGTCATTTTAAACACCATGATTTCATGAAGACCAAAAGGGAATTAATTCATATTTCAGATGACGAAAAATTTGTAGATAATATCTATTGGCAATTTGAAAAGATTTATCCGGGTCAAAATAAGTATTACATATTAGTCGACAATGCTTCAAAGGCGTTGAAGTACGTCACCAAAAGAAATGGTTTTATAATTGTAGAAAAAAAAAATTACAGAACTATTTCCAAATTACTTAATCCAGATAACATTGTATTTATCCATAATTTGGAAGAGTATAAGTCAAGAATTGTATTAGAGACATCTGGGAAAGTGAATTTTGTATGGATGTTTTATGGAGTTGAATATTTTAGTTTTTTTGATGCAGGAGATTTGTTTGGACCTATTTCAAGAAAATATCAATATCAATGGCTTAAAACATTCTTAAAGAGAAAATTCGAGCCTCTTTTTTTAACGTATCATTTTATTAAAAACAAAAAGAAACACCCTCGACTTTTAATTAGGGAGGCTGTTAAGAAGGTCTCTTATTTTGCAATAGTCCATGAAGAGGATTTTTTATTAGTCAAAAACAAACTAAGAGTAGAGTTAAAGCATTTTTTGTTTTCTTATTACCCGTTAGAATTCATTGTTAGTGATTTAGGAAATGGAGGGGTTAATTCTAATAATATACTTTTAGGTAACTCTAGCTTTCTTTCGAATAATCATTTTGAGGCAATACAAATTTTATCTAAAATGAATATCCAAGGCAGGAAAATAATTACCCCCCTCAGTTACGGAGATGCTGATTATGCCGAAGAAGTAATGAATGTTGGAAAAATTAGATTTGGAGCTTCTTTTGTGCCAATCAATAATTTTATGCCTTTGAAGGAATATAATAAAATACTTAACAGTTGCAGTGTAGCTATTTTTAACAACTATAGGCAACAGGCAATAGGGAATACTATTACTTTGCTATGGATGGGTACAAAAGTATACTTGGACGAAAGAAACACCTTTTATCAATTTTTAAAACGACTAAAAATCCATATATTTTCAATAAATAAAGACTTGAACGAAAACAACCCTAAAGCTTTAGAATCATTAAACGAATCAGAAATTAAACACAATCGTAAAATACTTAGTCAAGAACTTGGTTCCAAGGTGTTATTGAACAAACTGCACGACCAAATTGAATTAATTTATAGCCAGGACTCAGAATAGGTTATGGATTTAAAGAAAGGGGCCACAAAAGGGTATAAATGGGCGTCGATTAATACTCTAATGCTTACCATTACGGCCGTACTAAAGATTTCTATTTTAACTAGGTATTTAAACAAAGAAGATTTTGGATTAATAGCCCTTGTTACCTTTTTTCTTGGGTTTATGAATTTATTCAATGATATGGGCCTAACCACTGCAATTCTGCATAAATTACACATCAGTAGAAAGGAATATGCTAGTCTTTATTGGCTAAACTTAGGGGTGAGTTTATTGCTTTATCTTATTTTAAGTTCTACATCTATATTAATTGCAGAATTTTATGATGAAATACTACTTAAAACACTTATTCCCTTAATGGGTGTAAGTGTTATATTTTCAGGAATAGGGCGACAATTTAGAACCATATTTCAAAAGGAATTAAAATTTAAAATCATTGCTTTAGTAGAAACTATTGCTGCAATTTTTTCATTATTAACAGCTACATTATTAGCAATTTCTGGATATGGTGTTTATTCCCTTGTATTTTCTGCCTTACTTC
>TARA_R110002050_G_scaffold215737_3_pt1 | contig 10437 bp, 6 predicted proteins | sample TARA_R110002050 | Tara Oceans TARA_R110002050 (sample SAMEA4396988) | marine metagenome | biome: Polar Biome; feature: [DCM] deep chlorophyll maximum layer (ENVO:01000326); material: water (ENVO:00002006), including particulate matter (ENVO:01000060) such as... | depth 25 m
ACCGGTGATGGACAAACGGTCACCGCCGAGCAAGTACAAGCAAATATCGTTCGCTTAAAGAACCAAATTGAAGCAACTAACCTGCGTTCGGCAACTCAGCGCTCCACGTCAAGCAACCGTGAAACCGCGGTGAGCAACATGAACCGCGTTGACGAACTCTTTGTTCAACTAGCAGATTCTGTTGAACGGAAATATACACAATATACTCAATTACAAACGATCATCGCCCAACTAGCACCTAAAATCGACGAAGTGACCGAGCTTGCCGCTGCTTATAAAGTGCAGAATGACAACTTGCAGCTTGATGACATGAAAGAGATGGCAACCTACTTCTTCATCTCAATGGGGTTAATGATTACCGCCTTAGCGGTCTCCATGTCGATTGTAAAATATGGCGTAATCGATCCACTGAGAAATATACAAAACGCAATTGACCGGGTACGTAACGGTGAGGTTGATGCGCGTAGTGAGCTGGACAGTAAGGATGAGCTAGGTCAGTTATCCAACGTATTGGATAGCATGCTGGAAGAGAAAGAGAATGCCTTGCAGCTTAAAGAAGCTGAAAACAAACGCCTTAACAGCTCCATTATTTCGTTAATTCAAAACGTTTTCCAGATATCGCAACGGGACCTGACCGTGCGTGTACCTGTAGCTGAAGACGTAACCGGGGCAATATCGGACTCCGTTAACCAGCTGGTTGAATCGATTGAATCGGTACTGCTTGAAGTTAATGTGGTTTCGGGTCGTGTAAACACCGCATCCGCACAGGTGAAATCGCAGTCAGAAACGGTACTTAGTTATGCCGAGCGTGAGAAAGAGGAGATCAGTGAAACACTCGATGGTCTTGATTCCGCGATTAAAGCGATGGAGTTAATCTCTAAGCTGGCGGTGATCTCAAACAATGCCTCCCAAAAAGCGATCAAAACATCGGAAACTGCGATGGATTCCGTATCGCAGACAATTGAGAGTATCAATAAAATACGTCAAACCATCCATGAGGCGGAAAAACGTATCAAACGCTTGGGTGAACGTTCGCAAGAGATTGGCGGTATCGTGAACTTGATCAATAACATCTCAGAACGTACCCACGTACTGTCGCTTAATGCGAGCATGCATGCGGCCTCTGCAGGTGAAGCCGGACGAGGCTTGATGGTGGTGGTAGATGAGGTACAGCGCCTCTCAGAAAACTCCCGTGAAGCAACCTCTGAAATTGAATCCCTTGTAAACAATATTCAGCTCGAAACCGCTGATACCATCAACGTAATTAACAATGTAATCAGTGACGTTGTTGAAGGGACACGCCTTGCAGAGGAAGCGGGTGAGCGTATGGGCGAAACACGAACCACTACCCAAACCTTGGTTGACTCCGTTGTGCGTATCGCGCACAGCTCGGTTAAACAGGCGAAAGTGGCAGAGGAGCTTCGTGAACGTGCAACAAGCATTAATGAAACGACTCAAGCGACAAATGCTGAGATGCGCCAGCAGGCTGAACTGTCTGATGAATTGGTAGATGCGGCTCAAGAGCTTCAGAAATCAATCAGTGTATTTAAATTGGCCACGACTGAACACTAATAGGGTAGAGATCAATGTTTGATCCTAAACTAGCCATCGAGTGGCTGAATGCAAAACAAAAACTCTGTCTTAAGATGGAGTTGCCGCTGACTGAACTGATCGTCGAGCTGTATGAATATGTCGACCAGTTCAGTGAGCATGACCTGCCCGGCTTAGCGGATTTTCTAGCGCTTTATGCTGAGTTATTAGAATCTTTACCTGAGGTGCATTTTAAGCAGGTAGAACCCGTTATTCACCGCTTATCTGAGCACTTAGATGGGGTGTTTGGTCGCGACCCTTCAGGGGTGGCTAAAGGCTTAGTGGCCTGTTTACAAGATGTGGCTTGGTCAGAACCCCTGCCTGAAGAGGATAGTGGTTTTTTACTGGAACTGCTTGAACTGGATTGTCAGCAGTTAAGCGGTATCGATTCGGTTGCCGCTGTTGTGCCTGCTGATGAGGACGTGCTGGCGGTAGAATCACTATCGGCTGCCGGTGATGTCGACGCGGACCGCGCGGGTTCATCCAGTGAATTAGCCAATGATGTCGTAGCGCCTGCCCCCTTACTGGCAGCCTCCATAAAGGTCGAAGAGGCTTTTCCTGATCTGTTTGCTTTGCTTATGGAGATGGGTACTGCATTACCTGAGTTTAGTGAGGCCCATACCGAACAGTTCTATGAGCAGATCGATACCCACTCTGAACATGATTGGTCTGGGTTTTCTGACTTGCTTGCCCTCTATGGGGAGCTACTGGCCCAACTAGAAGGGGTTGATTCCGCCCCTTGTGCGACTGAACTTAATCACGCGATTCTTGAGCTACTATCCGATCCCGTTGCCGACAAGGTTTCACCGATTCTCTCTTTAATGACCGATGAGCGTTGGCCTGAACCGGTTGCGGCTGAAGACACCGCATTTTTAAGTGACCTTTTACAACATGATATAGAGCGGCTGAATAGTGATTTAACGATTTTAGATAGCCACGATGATGCTGAAGAGATTGAGCCGTTAGCGTTAATTAAAGAGGTTATAGAACCTCTAGAATTGCCTGCTACGGATGAGGCGCCAGCGCCTGTTACCCCATCCGAAGCGGCCATAGAACCGACGATAGAACCGCCCCTATCTTTACCTGAACCTCCTAGCTTTTGCGCTATCGACTTTACGCTTTTGCAGCAAGAGGGGCCAAAAATCGATCCAGCTGTGGTCGATATGCTATCCCAGTCGGTAACGGGACTGGCGCAAAAATGGCAAGCTAGCGCGCCCGAACGCACCTTACTGGAAGAGTCTGCTGATTTACTAGGTACGGTTATTCGGGCATTGGACACCATCAATCTTATTGGTGCCAAAGTGCTGGTGGAAGGGTTGATACTTAACCTTAACTACTTTCTTGAACATGACCTTCCGCTGTCGGTTGATTCTGTTGAATCTATTCATGCGTGTTTAACGGGGCTACAGGATTATTTTGTTGATATCAGTATCTACGAGCGTCAACAAACACTGCTTGATCAGTATGTCGATACACAACTCCCTTGCCGTCCGAGCGTAGAGCAAGCCTCGTTTATCATGGGGCTACTGGCGCTGGCGTCTTTGCAACGCAGCGGAGATATAGAGCAAGAGCAAGCAAGTGCTGCGGATATCGCGTTGCAAGAGACGGGAGAGGTTGATCCCCAATTGCTCGATATGCTGCACCATGAACTACCGACCTTGTCTGAAGCCTTTCTCGATAACATACAGAAAACCTTTGCCGCGTCGGATAAAGAGGCGTTACGCAGTGCGCAACGGGCCGTGCACACCTTAAAAGGGCTGGCGAATATGGCCGGTATTAAAGGTGTGGCGAACTTAGCCCATCGGCTTGAAGATGTGATGGAGTATCTGACCGATGCGGATCAGTTGCCCACCGGTCCCCTAAAAGATGACCTTTTTGAAGCGGCGGACTGTTTAGCGGCGATGTCAGAAAGTGTGATTGAGGGCACGCCTGCACCCGATAATGGGTTGCAAATACTGCAGTTGATTATGGACTGGGATTATCGACTCAAAACCGAGGGGGTGTCAGCGCTAGAACAGGCGGTGACCTCATCTGTTGTGAGTAGCCCTGCCGCGCTTGAGCCGTTAGCCTCTGATCCTACTCCGCCTGAGCAAGAGAAAGCGTCAGAGGATAAAACGGGACAGGAAAACACGCCCGAGGAGTCACCTGTTTTCCGTGTGCCTCGCTCTATTTTGGATAACCTTTTCCGTTTGGCCGGCGAATCAAGCACATTGAATACCCAGCTGGATGAGGAGGTGACACAGCTGCGTGGGTTTACACGTACCAATCGTGAGCGTCACCGTATTTTACAGCGCGTACTTTTTGAGTTGGAGCAGCAGTTCGACGAGCAGATGAATACCCAGTCTGAGCTTGATGAAAACTCAGAAGATTTTGATCCACTCGAGATGGATCGATATAACGAGATTCACACGACCCTCTCCCGTGTACATGAGGCGGTTGCCGATGTACGTGAGATCCAACAGGAGATGGAGGGGCATATTCAGAGCTTAAGCTCTTTGCACATTGCGCAGTCGGGGTTACAGAAAGAAACCCTCGATAACGTGCTCAGCACTCGATTAGTGCCGGTAAAAACTATCACCTCCCGTTTGCAGCGTATATTGCGTCAAGCCTGTCGAGCCACGGAGAAGAAAGCCAACCTTATCATCGAGGGTGAAGACACACTGGTTGATAGCTATATCCTGAATCAGCTGGCCGATCCTTTACTGCACATCATCCGTAATGCGGTGGATCATGGGATAGAAACGCCTCGTTTACGTTTACAACGCAGTAAGCCTGAAGAGGGCACGATCACGCTGACATTCTCCCTGCAAAACGCCATGATTGATGTGAAATGTCGAGATGATGGCGATGGTATTAACACGCAGCGAGTACGTGCTGTCGCCGAGGAGCGGGAGCTGATTGAGCCGGGTTTAACGCTCTCGGATGACGAGATTAATCGATTAATTTTGATCCCAGGGTTTTCCACACGTGGTGAAATTAGCCAGTTGTCGGGACGTGGTATCGGCATGGATGTGGTGTATCAGCAGATTTTACGCTTACAAGGTACGCTAGATATCACCTCGCGCAGCCGCGAAGGCACGGAGCTTCATTTAGCGATGCCCGCCAGTTCGCTTATGGTACGCACACTGTTGGTTCGTTGTGGGAAACAGGTTTTTGCCTTAGCGGGTCATGGTATTGAACAGAGTTTGATATCGCTAGATGGAACCTTTAACCATGAGGGTGAGGCGTTGCTATTCCAGCATGAAGGGGAGGATTACCCCGTGTATATGCTTGAGCATCTTCTCGATGAGCGCAGTTATAATTATATGGAAGCTGAAGCCATTCATCCGGTGTTGATTATCAATATGGCACAAGGTGAACGAGTGGCTGTTTTGGTTAAAGAGGTTATCGCCCATCGCGAGTTAGCCTTCAAGCAGATGGGGGACTATCTGCCGGATTTGCCGGGCTTACCTGGGTTAACGATCTTGGCCAATGGTCAAGCGGCACCGATTGTCGATCTACCGGGACGTATTCGTTATAAACGCTCGATTTTCAATGAGCAGCCGTTACTGGCTGACCTTGAGACGGAGCTAGAACTGCCGCGTATTCTCGTGGTGGATGACTCATTAAGTGCACGTAAAACGCTGGAAACCCTATTGAAAGATACGGGTTACGAGGTGATGACGGCCATTGATGGTCTGGATGCCTTAAATCAGATGCGTAAACGCCCGCCGGATCTTGTCATTACCGATATGGAGATGCCAAGAATGGGTGGAATTGAGCTATCAACGGTGATCCGTAACCGCAATGAAACGGCTCACCTACCTGTGATTATGATCACCTCCCGTTCAACGGAAAAACATCGCACAGAGGCTGTAGACGCGGGTGTCTCTGCATATTTAACAAAACCTTGGTCTGAAAATCAGTTACTAGATCAAATTGATGACCTATTGGCTGAAGTATGTATCTGATAAAAGGATGGTTTTTATGAAGGCGTTTAAATATCTGCTCCTCTGTTTTCTCTTTATAAGCAGCGCACCTCGTGCTGAAATAACGTCGATAGAAGCCTTTATAAATGCATCCTCAAATCAGACGCGGCTCACCCAGGAGATGCTGAAAAACTATATATTAATCGGTATGTCCGTGCGGGGACGAAAAGCGGAGCAGGACTTAAAGGCGGCTATTGCTGAGTATGAAGCGGCTGAAAAAGAGATTCTTAACTTCGCTAATGCGCATTCACAGGTGCAGACGCTATCCTACGCTAAAACGGATACCGTTCGAGAGACCTTCAAAAAGGCGGCGGCGCACTGGGTACAGGTAAAACCTTTATATGAACAAACGCCGGCCCCAGAAAATGTTGAAGAGGTTCGCGCACAAACCGAGCTGCTTTTATCGGAGTGGCGTACAGTAACACAAGAGATTGTTGCAAATACTGAGAGTAAGTATGGATCTCTCATCAGTACAGCAGGATTTGTACGCATGCTCTCTCAGCGGGTAAACAGCTACTACGCACTGCGGGCGTGGGGCTTTGATGACCGTTATTCTGAGCCATTTATGATGTCGTTAACGCTGTTTGAAGAAAACCGGAACACCCTTGAAAGTAGCCCGTTGAACAACGAAGAAATAAAAAATGAGCTGAGCAAAATACAGAAAGACTTTAAGCGTTTTAAAGATCTATCCGACACGCATGTGAATAAAGCGTTATTACCTTTGATTACGCGTTCAGCGGGCAAAATTACAGACAGTATGGATAAAGTGACAGCGTTGTATATGTATCAGGGGCTACAGTTTTAGCCCCTGAACTTGTCGTGCTACGGTGTGCGATTAGATTAGATCGTTAGGACTAGCTTACCTTTCACTTTACCTGTTTTACTCTCATCAAATGCGTTACCCACCTGTGCTAGAGGGTAGGTATTTGCCAGATTTAAGCATAGTTTTTTCTCGGCGTATAAGCCTGCAAGCTGACCTAACTGGTCACTGTTGGGCTCAACACGAATCGGTTCGACGTTTACCTTGATCGCGTCTCCCGCAGCAATAACCTCGTTTTTAGTGGCCGAAGGTAAGGTAACTAAAGTGCCGCCCGGTTTTACACAGGCCAGTGCCTCAATACCGACCTGACCGCCGATGCCATCGATGACAAGGTCGACATCTTTAGCGTGGTCGGTAATCTTTTGGGTGTGATAGTCGATGACTACATCCGCGCCGAGGGCGGTTAAGAAATCATGGTTAGCGGCTGATGCGGTTGTGATGACCTGCGCGCCCGCCCATTTCGCCAACTGTATTGCCAAATGGCCAACACCGCCTGCACCGGCTAGGATCACGACCCGTTGCGAGGCTTTTAAATTGCCTTTATCAAACAGCGCTTGCCATGCGGTCAAGCCGGCTAAACCTAAGCCAGCGGCCGCTTCTACTGGCAGTTCGGCGGGCCGTAAACTGATCTGGTCAACAGGTGCGGCAACATACTCAGCGAAACAACCGGCACGCTCAGGAAAGCGGATAAAGCCAAAAACAGGGTCGCCTACCGAAAAGGTGGTTACATCATCCGCGATTTTAGCCACAGTACCGGCAAACTCCCAGCCTGGAATAAAAGGTAGGTCGCCAATAAAAGGCGCTGCACCACCGCCGCTACACGTTTTCCAATCAATTGGGTTGACGCCCGCTGCTTGGTTTTTGATTAAAACCTGTCCAGGGTTAAGCTCGGGTTCTGCTAATTCGGTATAAGATAAGACTTCGTTAGATCCAAACTCACTGATCTGTATTGCTTTCATTTACAACTCCAACGGATGAATAAGTAACCCTTACTAAAAACTAAGTTATATAACCTATGCAGGGCAGCCGACAACACTGTTTTTTGGTAGGCTAGCTATCTTTAGGGACCTCTGAAAGGATAAAGGGTTCCGTTTTGATAGCAACAAGTAAAGGCGAGAGTGATGTATCTGGCAATAATAGAACAGTTTTTATTTTGGGGTGGGTTGTTGGTCTTTCTTGTCTCTTTAGCAATGTATGCGGGAAGAACTAAAGATTACAAGTCATTGGTGGAGTTTTGGAAGCCAACGATTAATATGACTAAACGTGAGTTTGACGTTAATCGTGCGGGCTTAACGATGATGATTGTGGCGGTAGCCATTCGTATAATTAACTTCTTGATATAGTAAAGGCGATTATGAAAGGAAATCCTATTCGAGGAGCAGGGTATTTACTGCGCGGATTGCAGATGTTACCTGATCCACAAATTCGGCCCTTTGTGCTGGTGCCGCTTTTAACCAACATTATTTTGTTTGTGGGTGCGATTTGGCTGCTGTTTAGTCAGTTTGGCGGTTGGGTTGATGCTTTGATCTCTGCGTTTCTACCCGATTGGGAGTGGCTATCATTTCTGCACTATATACTCTGGCCAGTGATGGCTGTGCTGGTCTTTGTGATGGTCTACTACAGCTTTTCTATAGTCGCGAATATCATTGCGGCCCCTTTTAACGGTTTTCTGTCTGAGAAGGTTGAGAAGCGTTTAAGAGGTGATGTGATTACCGATGAAGGGTGGCAAGCGGTTATTGCCCTTATTCCCCGCTCAATTGGTCGTGAGCTATCTAAATTAGCGTACTACCTACCGCGCGTGTTGTTTTTGCTGCTGTTGTCAGTGATTCCCGTGGTGAATATTGTGGCGCCTTTTCTCTGGTTATTATTTGGCGCTTGGATGATGGCGATTCAATATTGTGATTATCCTATGGATAATAATAAGGTGAGTTTCAAAAACATGAAGTTGATGCTGAAATCAGACCGCTTTACTGCGATCGGTTTTGGCGGTTTAACGCAGGTGGGGATGATGATTCCGATACTGAATCTTGTTTTGATGCCTGCGGCGGTTGTTGGCGCAACCATTTACTGGGTCGAAGCACATGCATCGACTGAGATCGATCTAGGTCAGAAAAAGTTAACGCCTTAAATCGGTTGAGACTACACCCGCCTAAGGTGGTGTAGTCTACTGATCTTCTCTGGGGGCTTGTTCAAACCCCAGCTGTTTTTGTTCCTCGTAGCTATTATCGTCAGGCTCTTGGCGTGTCGTGATAATTTCTGGTGGGAAATGGCACGCGAATGTACTGCCTTTTCCTACTTTACTCTTAATCGTTAACTGCCCGTGGTGGCGTGCGAGAACATGTTTAACAATGGCAAGGCCTAAACCTGTTCCCCCGCTTGCTGAAGAACGGCTTTCATCGACGCGATAGAATCGTTCGGTTAGGCGAGGTAAATGGATGGATTCGATGCCCGGTCCATTATCTTTTACTGAGAAATGTCCCCCTTGTTCATCGACCCACCAGCTTATCTTAATATGGCCTTCTGCCGGGGTGTAACGCACGGCGTTGTAAACTAAGTTAGAGAAGGCGCTGTGGAGTTCTATCTCTTGGCCCGAGAGGTCGTGAAGTGGGTCAATATCGACCGTAAAGGTGTGACCTTTTTCCTGCGCCAGTTGTTCAGCCCCCTCCATAATATGTTGAATCACCGTGTGAATCTGAATGGGTTGCTCATCAGAGATTTGATGGCTGGCTTCGAGCCTAGAGAGTAAAAGCAGGTCCGATACTAAATTTTCCATTCTACGGGCTTGTTGCTGCATGGAGCCTAACCCGCGAATGAGAGGGCGAGGCAGGTCTTGATCAAGAAAGGTTTCTAAATAGCCACGGATTACGGTTAGCGGGGTGCGTAGCTCATGGGACGCATTCGCGACAAAGTCCTGACGGGTTTGTTCTAAACGCATAATGCGTGATACATCACGGGCGACTAATAATCGATCGGCCGCCCCAAAGCGCGTAATCTGATATTGAATTTTAAGATCATTATGTGCCGGCGATGGCAGGGTGATCGGGTCGTTATATTGCCCTCGTGTGTAATAGCGAACAAAACGCGGGTCGCGGAGTAGGTTCATCACGGGCTTCCCTTGGTCGGCTTGATTATCTAAGCCGAGCAAGCGATTGGCGGACTTATTCCACCATTCGAGGTTGTGGTTTTGATCGATAATAATAATAGCGTCTTGCAGCGCAGAGGTTGAATCTTGAAAACGCGCAATCACATTGCGTAACAGCGTCTCTCGGGCGTTTTGGCTTCGTTGCAGGCGAGACAGTTCGTCAAAAATTTCACCCCAATGGCCGGTGGTCTCTGGGAGTTCAGCGTGAGCTGTATCTTCGTGGAACCAGTCTCTTAACTTATTAAATTGGCGAATCTGTACCAGCGACCAAGCAATAAGCCCCAAGCACATGGTCCAGCCCGGATAACCTAGCATGAGCCCAACTGTAAAAGAGACACCACCCACTACCATTAGATTGGTTAACATTGAGTGGCGGTTTTTTTGCATTACTAAATCCTAATAAGTATCTACACGATGAGGTTAGGCAACATTAGCAGAGAATCGGTAGCCTGTTCCACGAACGGTTTGTACCAAATAATCATGTCGTGCACCGAGTGCTTTACGCAGACGGCGAATATGTACATCGACGGTACGCTCTTCAACATACACATTACCGCCCCACACCATATCTAATAGTTGGCTGCGGGAGTAGGCACGATCTTGATGGGTCATGAAAAACTGTAACAGACGGAACTCTGTTGGACCTAGATCAATTGGGTCCTGTTCCGAGATGACGCGGTGCGAAATCGGGTCCAGTGTTAAACCATCTACACTGACAGGTTCCTCTATCCCTTTCGGGGTTGTACGGCGAAGCACTGCTTTTAAGCGTGCAACTAATTCGCGGGGAGAAAAAGGCTTAGTGATGTAATCATCAACGCCTGCTTCAAGTCCTTTGATTTTATAATCCTCATCGCCTTTAGCGGTGAGCATAATAATAGGCAGATCCGCTGTTGTTTCGTCTTTACGTAAACGGCGGG
>TARA_R110002050_G_scaffold300337_1_pt1 | contig 10428 bp, 8 predicted proteins | sample TARA_R110002050 | Tara Oceans TARA_R110002050 (sample SAMEA4396988) | marine metagenome | biome: Polar Biome; feature: [DCM] deep chlorophyll maximum layer (ENVO:01000326); material: water (ENVO:00002006), including particulate matter (ENVO:01000060) such as... | depth 25 m
TTTTGATTAACCAAACTAAAAAAGCGCCGAAAGGCGCTTTTTTGTTATCTAGATTTAGATATCGGTGACTATTCAAAGTAGTGTATAAATCCCCCCTAAACACCTTCGATGATTTATAATCGGTTAGAAGCGATGTTTAATAGAACCATTTATTGCATGTTTTAACAGTTTAAAGTCGTATGACAGTAACCTGTTTGGAGTTGGTGCTAGTTAAACTCCAATTAGCCTTTGTTAATGACGCTATTACAATTTGGATCAGAAAAACTGATGACTTTAAGGGTTACGTTTTTAATTCTTAGAAGTTAAAGAAGTCTTCGTTATCATCATCTAATTCATACACATCAAAATCGGCTTGCCAACGAAAAATGCTTGTTCCATCAAACTCTACATTACGATTACGTTTATTTGGAAAAGTAAAATCTACCTCTTAAGAGGTTAAATCAGCATTCAATGTTGCTAACTTTTCTTTCATTTCTGGGTACTCTTCGATACCTATAATACTAGAACGCCAGAGAAGATAAGATTTACCTTCGTGAAAAATGTCAATTTGTTGTTCTGTAAAATGATGAACAAACATATCTCCCGGCTTTTTTGAGCTTAAATTAACTTCGGGCATAGAGAAGTCTCCATTTTCGTCTGTCTGAGTTTCATCATTTTAAACAAACTTATGGATATAATTTAATTTCCGTGAAATTTTTGCACCCACTACAGATTTCCCGTTTAGCAAAACTTTCCCTTTAACTTCTGAGCACATGTGCACGTCGTATGTTTTTAGTAATCCAAACATTTTGGATTTATCTCCCTATTAAAACAGCCACATAAATCTGTTTGTTATTTATTTTGGCTATTTGCAATCTGAGGTTGGATCATGAAATGTTTCATAAAATAGCACAACCCTTCTTTTGTGCAAAACTTGGTTGACTACACTCTATTGCATAATGTATTGTTTTGTGCAAAAGATGGTTGGAGACCAAAATGACAGAATTCTCAGGTTCAGCTGCCTCGCAGGCAGATTTTATTTGGAAAAACGCAGAAGACCTTTGGGGTGATTTTAAACATACCGACTTCGGTAAGATTATTTTACCCTTTACTTTGTTACGTCGATTGGAGTGCGCTCTTGAATCTACAAGAGAAGCGGTAAGGGAGGCTTACGACAATTTTAAGGATGCCGAAGTTGAGCTTGACCCAATTCTACGCCAAACCGCTGGCTATCCCTTCTACAACACCTCTGAGTATTCCCTTTCCACGCTTGGCAGTACAAAAACTCGACGTAATCTCGAAGACTACATTTCTCTTTTTTCTGATAATGCGAGAGCAATATTTGAAGAGTTTGAATTCGGCAACACGATAATCCGTCTTGAGAAAGCTGGGCTGCTTTTCACCATCTGCAAAAACTTTGCTGGTAGTGATTTACACCCTGACACCGTGCCAGACAGGGTGATGAGCAATATCTATGAGCATTTGATTCGCCGCTTTGGTGCAGAGGTTAATGAAGGCGCTGAAGATTTCATGACCCCAAGGGATGTCGTGCATTTAGCCACGGCACTCTTGCTTGATCCTGATGATGCACTGTTTGAGGCAAGCCCGGGCCTTATTCGTACCCTGTACGATCCTACGTGTGGGACAGGCGGATTTTTAACTGACGCAATGAACCATGTTGCCGATTATGGCAACCATTATAAAATTCCACCGGTACTGGTTCCTCACGGCCAAGAACTTGAACCGGAAACTCATGCGGTTTGTGTAGCCGGTATGCTCATCCGTCGCCTTGAGTCAGATCCAGGTCGTGATCTTTCCAAAAATATCCTTCAGGGCAGTACACTTTCAAATGATCAGTTTGCAGGAGAGCGTTTCCACTACGGCTTATCTAATCCGCCTTTCGGTAAGAAATGGGAAAAAGACAAATCAGCTGTAGAAAAAGAGCATAAATTGGGTGAGTTAGGCCGCTTTGGCCCTGGCTTGCCACGTATTAATGACGGTTCTATGCTGTTTTTGATGCACCTGGCTAGCAAGCTCGAATTGCCAAACAATGGTGGTGGACGTGCTGCAATTGTCTTATCCGGCTCACCTTTATTCAATGGTGGCGCTGGCTCTGGCGAGTCTGAAATACGCCGCTGGTTGCTTGAAAATGACCTTGTTGAAGCCATTGTTGCACTGCCTACGGATATTTTCTTTAGAACTAACATTGCTACCTATCTATGGATTTTATCCAACAAGAAAACTGACAATCGCAAAGGCAAAGTGCAACTTATTAATGCCACTGACCTTTGGACATCTATCAAGAATGAGGGTAACAAGCGCCGAATTGTGAGCGATGATCAGCGCCGCCAGATATTGGATATTTATGCAGCTGGCGAAAATGACACACTCTCTAAAATGGTTGACTACCAAGTTTTTGGCTACCGCCGTATTAAAGTGCTTCGCCCGTTGCGGATGACGCTTAAGCTTGATGAGCAAGGTTTATCCACGTTAGAAGCAACGGATACCTGGCAGAAACTACCGGTTGAACATAAAGCATTCTGGCGTGAGGCCATTCAGCCGCAGTTGGGTGAGACCAAGGAATACATCTGGGCAGAAAACTTTACCAAAGAAGCCGTGAAAACACCTGATGCCAAGCTGCTTAAGGTAAAAGGCAACAAGACTTTCATTACTGCCTTGCTTGCTGCATTTGGCCGTAAAGACCCTGAAGCGGAGCCTGTGGTCGATGCGCAAGGCAATATAGTGCCTGACACAGATTTAACGGATTATGAAAACGTACCTTATTTGGAATCGATTGAGGATTACTTTGCCCGTGAAGTGCTGCCGCATGTGCCAGATGCTTATATCGACGAGAGCTTTATTGATGATAAAGACAAGCAGCTTGGTCGCGTAGGTTATGAAATCAACTTTAATCGCTTCTTTTATCAATACCAACCACCGCGTAAACTGCATGATATTGACGCGGAATTGAAACAGGTTGAAGGTGAAATCGCCGCACTTCTGGCAGAGGTGGCAACAGAATGAGTCACTATAAAGCCTATCCAGAATATAAAGAGTCTGGTGCTGAATTCATTTGGAATATTCCAAAAGATTGGGAATTAAAGCGGTTACGACATGTAGCAATTTTCAATAATAGCAACGTAGACAAAAAGAGCTATGAAGATCAGGCAGATGTTAAATTATGTAATTACACAGACGTTTATTACAACGAGTTTATAACGCCTGATCTGGAATTCATGAATGCAACAGCAAATGAGTCTGAAATAGATAAATTTCGACTTGCAGAAGGTGATGTGATTATCACTAAAGACTCAGAAGATCCAAATGATATAGGTATTCCTGCATTAGTTAAGCAAGATATGCATGATGTAGTGTGTGGTTATCATTTAACAGTCATTAAATCCCATGAGTTTGATTTATCTGGTTTCATTCATCGATCAATTCAGTCTCACCCAACAAAAGCCCATTTTTTTGTTGAGTCCCCAGGTATAACCCGTTATGGGCTTGACCAAGATGCTATTGGTGATATTCCTGTTTGTATCCCACCGAAAGAGCATCGCTCAACTATTGTTAGTGCCATAAATACCGAAATAAACAGAATAAACACCCTAATCACCAAGAAAACCCGCTTCATCGAACTGCTCAAAGAAAAGCGCCAAGCGCTGATTACTCATGCTGTCACAAAAGGGCTGAATCCTGATGTGAAGATGAAAGATTCCGGTGTTGAGTGGATCGGTGAAGTGCCATATTCATGGTCAGTAAAAAAACTTAAATTCATTGCTAGGTCAATTATTGGATTGACCTATTCTCCTGATGATGTTGTTTCAGATGGTTCAGGCACCTTAGTCTTACGCTCATCAAATATTCAAAACGGTCAGCTTTCGTTAAAGGATTGTGTTCGAGTTAATCGTGAAATCCCAAAACATCTTAGCGTCTGTTTAGGCGACATCCTAATATGTTCAAGGAATGGAAGTCGTGATTTGATTGGTAAAAATATCCAGCTAGATAGTAGAACTGAGGGTGCAAGCTTTGGTGCTTTCATGACCGTTATTCGAGGGAGTATAAATGATTTCCTGTACTACGTTTTTAATTCGTCAATGTTTGAAGCTCAGTCCGATCTGTTTATGACTTCGACAGTTAATCAATTAACCATTTCTATGTTGGATAACATGAAAGTTGCAATCCCTGAAGAGGCCGAATTAACAAACATTGTAAGTCACCTTCGCCAGCAAACGTATCGCATTGATACTCTAATCACCAAAACACAAGAAAGCATTGCCTTGCTCAAAGAGCGTCGCTCAGCATTTATCACTGCTGCGGTAACTGGGCAAATAGATTTACGAGGAGACCCCGTATGAACGCATCAGCCCATCAGGAAAAGCACTTTCAACGCTATATTATTGAGCGGCTGGTCGAGCAAGGCTGGAAGTTAGGAGATACCAAATACTACGATACCGAACGAGCGCTTTACCCAGAAGATCTCGAAGCCTGGATAAAAGCCAGCGGCCAAAAGGATAAGTGGGAGAAACTGGAGCGGTTAAATGGCACAAAAACCCTCGACGTAGTGATGGAGCGACTGTCCAAGGCATTGGAGCAACAAGGTGTGGTTCAGGTGTTGCGTCAAGGCTTCTCAATTGCTGGCTGTGGTCTGATTGAAATGACTGAAACCGCGCCTGAGGATAAGCGTAACGAAGCGGTGATAGAGCGCTATAAAGCCAACATTCTGCGTGTAGTGCCCGAGCTAAAATACCATCCTGCGCGAGAGTTTGCGATTGATTTAGTATTCTTTATCAATGGCCTACCTGTCGCAACTGTTGAGCTAAAAACGGACTTCACTCAGTCAGCAGAAGCGGCTATGGAGCAATACCAACAAGACCGACTGCCATTTGACCCAAAAACCAAACGTAAAGAGCCGTTATTGACCTTTAAGCGCGGTGCCGTCGTGCATTTCGCTATGTCGGATTCTGAAATCATGATGGCAACCAAACTGGATGGGGTTAATACCTTCTTCCTGCCATTTAATAAGGGGCATGAGGGGCGAGCTGGCAACCCGCCTGGTGAGAAGAAGCCGGATGGTAGCATTGAATACCCCGTCGCATACTTTTGGGAGGATGTGTGCCAACCCGATGCATGGTTACGCATATTCCATAGCTTTGTGTATGTAGAGAAAAAAGATGTGGTTGATATTCAGGGCAACTGGTCCAAAAAAGAAACACTCATTTTTCCGCGTTTTCATCAATGGACGGCAGTGAATAACATGATTGCTGATGCCCGCAAGAACGGTGCAGGCATGACCTATCTGGCTGACCATAGCGCAGGATCAGGCAAGACCAGTACCATTTCCTGGACGGCACATGATTTAGTGAAATTACGGGAAGACAATGGCGATGCTGTATTTAACAGTGTCATTATTGTAACTGACCGTAATGTATTAGATGGGCAACTACAAGATGCAGTAAAGCAAATTGACCACCAGTTTGGTGTGATTGCTGCGATAGATCGTCAGAAATCATCGCAATCAAAAAGCAAGCAACTTTCAGAAGCCTTGATCAATGGTACACCTATAGTTGTCGTCACCATTCAGACTTTCCCTTACGCCATGGAAGCAGTTATTACCGACAAGGCACTTAAGGGTAAGCGTTTTGCTGTGATTATCGATGAAGCCCATAATTCTCAAACAGGTTCTACCGCTGCCAAATTACAGACCGCTCTAGGAATGAGTGGGCACGGTAAAATGTCCAGCATGACTGTGGACGAACTACTAGAGCAATTGCAAAAATCCCGTGCTCGCCCCGACAACATTAGCTACTTCGCGTTTACAGGCACGCCTAAACACGCGACCTTAATGCTGTTTGGTCGGCCTGAAGACACGTCAAATCCGACATCAAAAGAAAATCCGCCTAAAGCCTTTCACAAGTACACCATGCGACAAGCGATTGAAGAAGGCTTTATCCTTGATGTTTTAAAAGGTTACGTACCGTATCAAACCGCCTTTAATTTGTCGAAACAGCTTGAAGACAGTAAGCGTGTGAGTGGTAAGGCCGCAAAACGTGCATTAGCTCAATGGATGGCGCTACATCCGACCAATGTTACTCAGAAAGTCCAATTCATTATTGAGCATTTCTCTAAAAACGTGGCGCACCGTTTAGATGGGAAGGCGAAGGCAATGGTTGTAACGAGTTCACGAGCTGCCGCTATTCGCTACAAGAAAGCGTTTGACCGTTATATTGAATTACATAGCGAATACAGTTTCATCCATTCGTTGGTAGCCTTTTCTGGCAAAATGACTGGAAAACAGGTGATGCACAACGATGATGAGGCTTTTGAAGAGGTATTCAGTATTGACGAAAACGAGGAATTTACCGAACAGAGTATGAATCCTGATGTACAAGGCCAAGACTTACGCTTTGCCTTCGATCGTCCTGAATATCGAGTGATGCTTGTTGCTGACAAATTCCAAACGGGATTTGATCAGCCGAAGTTAGTGGCAATGTATGTTGATAAAAAAATTGCTAACCACGTCGAAATTGTGCAGACCTTTTCACGTTTGAACCGGATGGCTCCAGGAAAAGATGAAGTATTCATAATCGACTTTGTGAATGATCCGGCCAATGTACGGTATGCCTTTTCACTCTATGACGACGGCGCGCATATCGATGATGTTCAAGAGCTGAATGTGGTTTATGAAATCAAAGAGCGGTTGGACGAACATAGCCTTTACAGCGAGAAAGACTTGATCGCTTTCAAAGAGGCCCGCTTCAAAACCATTCGCGATATTACTCACTCTCAAACTCCGCAACACAAGGCGCTTTATGCGGCAACAGAAGCTGCTACTCGACTCTATAATGAAAAGATGAAAATGCTTCGCGATGCGATGGCGACTTGGGAAGGCGCTTTTGAAAAGGCTCGTGCACAAGGTGATGAAGCAGGAATGAAATCAGCAGACCATCATCAAGATGAATATGCAGAGCAGATTAAATCCTTATTGGGCTTTAAATCGGACCTAGGGCGTTTCTGCCGAACCTACTCCTATGTAGCCCAACTTATTGATTTTGGTGATCCAGAACTTGAGAATTTTGCTGCTTTTTCTAAGTTGTTGCTAAAGCGGTTGCACAATGAAGCCCCTGAAACAGTAGATTTGAAGGGACTGGTGCTTACAGGTTTTGATATTAAAGGGCGTGTTGTTGAACCTATTGAGGATGAAGACAAGCCTGTTTTGGAACCTGTCGGCCCAGGTGGTGGCGGTGGTGCAGGAGACAAGCCTAAATTTGTGCAGGAAATCATCGAAAAGCTCAATAGTTTGTTTGGGGAAGCTACGCCTATTCGAGATCAGGTTGCATTTGTTAACCAAATCAAGTCAATTGCCGGTGAAAGTAACGTGGTTATGGCTCAGGTTGAAAGCAACACGCGAGAACAGGCGCTAAAAGGAAATTTGCCTGGCGCAGTTCAACAAGCCGTTGTTCGCGCGCTTACTAGCCATCAAAAACTTGCCACTCAGGTACTTAAGTCAGATCGCCAAGGCATGTCAGCTCTGGTCGATGTGATTTATGAAATGCTTAGAGATGGTAAAAATATAGATTTGGATTTGGACTAGCCTGATGCTTGATTTACTAAATCTGCCGGGTATTAAACCGGTGGATATGTATAAAGAGAGCAAGGCGCTAATCATTGTAGCCGTGGCCGACGAGGTCGGTGCGCCGATGTGCCCAGATTGCAAAATTCCAATGCACAAGCATGGAACTCGCAAGAACAAGTTCTCAGACACCCCACTATATATGGAACCAGTTCGACTTGAAGTGCAAAGACCGCGTTTTCGCTGTGAGAGCTGCGGAAAAATGGCTATGCCTGAACTGAGTTTTCTGGATGATAAGCGTCGAGCAACTAAACGGCTGGTCGATGTTATTCGTCAACAGTGCCTCGGCACCACATTTAGGGCGTTAGCAGACCAAACTGGCGTCGCTGTTAATACAGTAAAAAATATTGCGCATGACTTGATTGATGAGTTAGAACAGACGGTTTGTTACGAAACACCGGTTATCATGGGAATTGATGAGGTTAACTTGGCCGGAGGTTATCGGTGCGTTATTACAAATCTTGCTACTAACAATGTATTTGAAATGCTGGAGCAACGTACGCAAGATCATCTGAAACCATTTTTTAGGGATTTGCCTAATCGTGAAAAAGTAGAATGGGTATGCACTGATATGTGGCGTCCATTTAAACGATCTTTTGCTGAATTTTTGCCAAACGCAAAGCTGGTAATTGATAAGTTTCATGTTGTAAAAATGGCATCTGAAGCATTAGAAGAAGAACGTAAAAAATATCAGGTACAACTTAGTAAGGAAGATAGAATTAATGTCAAAAAATCAATCCGATGGCTGACGCTTAAGCGACCAGCTAACCTGACTCCTGCCGAACATAAGGCTCTTGCTATTGTGCGCGAGCAAATACCAGAATTGTCCATTGCTTATGATTTCAAAGAAAGCTTCTTTGCTATCTATGATGAACCAGACAAGCAAAAAGCTCAGAACGCATTTGAAGCATGGAAAAACAGTTTACCTGACGATGGCATGGAGCCTTTCAAAAAGCTCGTCAAAACTGTCCACAACCACTATGAAGATATTTTTGCTTATTGGGATGCACCGTTCCCAATAACTAATGCCTATACAGAAGGCTTGAACGGATTGATCAAGATGTCTAATCGACTTGGACGTGGCTATAGCTATGAGATCATTCGCGCAAAGACGCTTTATTCGGCCGAAGCTCGCAAGGTTGGTAGCGGTATCCGATCTGGTCGAGGAAAGGTTGAGTATGGGCCACATATACCCACGCTTGTTAAGCAGGTTGAAAGTGGTGAATTGGACTAAGTACACACTAAATTGTCAATAAAATGGAGAAAAATTATATGGCGAATAAAAAAACGATATTTATAGCTTTTGCTATTGAAGACGAGAGACAGCGGGATTTTTTAAAGGGTCAATCGTTAAATACCAACTCCCCTTTTGAATATATCGATATGTCCGTAAAAGAAGCTTACGACACTGATTGGAAGGCTAAAGTAAGAACTCGCATTAAAAGGTCTGACGGTGTCATTGCACTCGTTAGCAATAACTCATTGAAGTCAAGTGGTCAGAAATGGGAAATAGCTTGTGCAAAAGAAGAAGGCAAAAAGGTTTTGGGAGTTTGGGCATACACGGATGACAGGACAAATGTAGAAGGTGTCAAAACTGTTGTTTGGACTTGGGATGCCATTAAAAATTTCATAGACAGTTTATAAAGGACGAAATTATGAGGATCGCTTTGATAGTGGGTGTTAACCATTACGAGCATGGGGGTCACCTATATGGGTGTGTGAATGACGCGCATTCCGTAAAAGCAATTTTGGAAAGACACGATGGCGGTTCTGTGAATTTTGATTGCCGATTGCTGACAGGAACAGGACCTAGCGAGACAGTTAAACGTGGTGATTTAAAAGACCAAATTACTGAATTATTTAAAGCAGATGCAGATATTGCTTTGTTCTATTTTGCTGGGCATGGTCATATTGAGGCGACAGGAGGTTATTTATTAACATCGGATGCTGCAAGAGGCGATGAAGGTGTTTCACTTACGGAAATACTGACAATTGCGAACAACTCCCCAGCCAAAAACAAACTAATTATACTTGATAGTTGTCACTCAGGAATTGCTGGGACACCTCCTGAAGCTGGACAATTAGCGTCGCTTGCCGAAGGTGTGACAGTTTTAACAGCCTCAACTAAAGACCAGTACGCTACAGAGCAAAATGGACGTGGAGTTTTTACCACGTTGTTGGTTGATGCTCTAAGCGGTAGCGCTGCCAACTTAACAGGCGACATTACCCCAGGGAGTATTTATGCTCATATTGATCAATCTCTTGGGGCATGGGAACAACGCCCTGTTTTCAAAACAAACGTGAAGCAATTTGTGTCGTTAAGAAAATCCTCCCCTGCTATATCCATTGAGGATTTAAGAAAGATTACTACATTGTTCCCCACTCCTGGATATTCATTTCCTCTTGATCCTACGTTTGAACCTGAAATGAAAGGTAGGGATGAAGGAATGCCAAACCCAGTTGAAGAAAACACAAGAATATTTTCTGTACTTCAGAAATATAACCGATTAAACCTCCTTGTGCCTGACGGAGCGGATCATATGTGGAATGCTGCGATGGAAAGTAAATCGTGCAGGTTAACCGCTCTTGGTGAACATTATAGAAGGTTGGTTGAAAAGAATAGAATCTAATTACAATCGTCACCTTTCCAACCAATATACAGGTTATTTATTAGTGCAAATTCGCAGGAATTCCAACCAAACGATGATTAGTTTGGGCTATGTAATAATTGCATTCTAAGGTTGAATTCCAACCCTAGAATGCAAATAGCCTTTATTTTTAAGAACTAGGCAGTGTTTCGCACAAAACTATTCGCT
>TARA_R110002050_G_scaffold115614_3_pt1 | contig 10418 bp, 11 predicted proteins | sample TARA_R110002050 | Tara Oceans TARA_R110002050 (sample SAMEA4396988) | marine metagenome | biome: Polar Biome; feature: [DCM] deep chlorophyll maximum layer (ENVO:01000326); material: water (ENVO:00002006), including particulate matter (ENVO:01000060) such as... | depth 25 m
GAATATTCCTCGGACGTCTGGGGTGGAAATCCGGGAACCTCGGCATCGCGGTATGGCAATTGGGCGATGGAGTTTCTGATTAACGAGATTCTCAAACGTGGCGGCCGCAAGGAAAATATGGAAATCAAGTTGTTTGGCGGTGGCCAGATGATTGCGTCAATGACTGATATTGGCCAGCGTAATATCCTTTTTGCCTATAACTATCTTGCCAATGAAGGGCTTACCGTATCGGCAGCAGATGTGGGCGACGTGTTTGCCCGCAAGGTGCTGTATTTCCCGGACACGGGGGCGGTCAAGGTGCGCCGCATCCGCGATATGAAGAACAACACCTTGCTGGATCGGGAAACCCGATACCGCAAGGAAGTGGAGCAGACGGCCAGCTCACCAACCGGCGGTGGGATTGACCTGTTCTGAGCGCACGATTCACGTGCCCTGTTGCGTATTTTACCTTTTCTCTGGAGCTGAGGCATGGCTGATGTTCGTGTGCTGGTCATTGATGATTCAGCACTGATACGCAAAATGCTGACCCAGATCCTGTCAGAAGCAGAAGGTGTTGACGTTGTAGGGACGGCAAACGATCCACTGATTGCCCGTGACAAGATCAAGCAACTCAACCCGGATGTGCTGACTCTGGACGTGGAAATGCCACGCATGAACGGCCTGCAGTTTCTCAGTAATCTGATGCGATTACGGCCCATGCCGGTCATTATGGTGTCGACACTAACGGCGGTCGGTGCTCCGGTCACGCTGGAGGCACTGGAGATTGGCGCGCTCGATTACTTGGCCAAACCACAGCTCGGCAACGAGCAGCATTTTCAGCTGTTTGCCCGCCAGCTGGTGGAAAAGGTACGTATGGCCGCGACGGCACGGGTACAACCGCTGCAGAAGCTTCATGCGTTACGTTTTGCTCAGAAGGTTATACCGCCGGCAGTGGCTTATCGGCGCTGGATCGTGCTGGGTGCTTCCACCGGCGGTACCGAGGCGATCAAGACGTTGCTCAGCCAGGTGTCGGCGCAATGTCCGCCGATGCTGATCACCCAACATATTCCCGAAGTGTTCAGTGCTTCATTTGCTCAGCGACTGAATACCATACTGGAGCCTGAAGTGCTGGAAGCCAGCAATGGTCTGGAGGTTTGTGCTGGTCGGGTTATTATTGCCCATGGTTCACATCATTTGACGTTTCGTCGCGATGGAACCGCCATTCGTTGCATACTGTCTGACAGCGCCCCCGTCAATCGTCACCGACCTTCGGTTGACGTGATGTTTGATGCAATTACGGCGGTTAAACCCGCGCAGGAGCTGGTGGCAGTGATGTTGACCGGCATGGGGTGCGATGGGGCCAGTGCGATGAAGCGGCTGCATCAGTCCGGTACTCGCACCGTGGTGCAGGATGAAACCTCATCGGTGGTGTGGGGGATGCCAGGAGCCGTCGTTGACATTGGCGCAGCAGATCATGTCTTGCCACTGGACAAAATTGCTACTTGTATGCTGGATCTGGCTAAATAAAGTGGCGGCGAGCCGTGCAAATCCGTTAGCGTATGCTAAATATTGAGTATGTATACCCGCCCTGCAGTCCGTGCGATCACGGTCAGGGTGAGACAAACCGTTTGGGAGCGACAGCTCTCATCATTGAATAAGGTGATAGATAAATGTCTGTAGAAACCGCAGTGTCTGATGATGCCAAGCAACTGACGATCAAGGTATCTGGCCGTTTTGACTTCAGTGCGCATCAAGCGTTCCGGGATGCCTATGAAGCCCAGCAGCCAGCGGCGCTTCGTTACGTGATTGATCTGGCAGAAACCTCCTATCTCGATAGCTCTGCTTTAGGGATGTTATTGCTGTTACGGGATCACGCCGGTGGTGATGGTGCCGATATCAGCATCACGAATTGCAATCAGGATGTGAAAAAAATCCTGACCATTTCCAATTTTGAGCAATTGTTCAGTATCCAATGAGGCGACCGAAATGCCGCCAATCCGGATATTGATTGCGGACGACAATCAGGTCGATCGCAAGATTCTGATGCGTATTCTCCAGAATCAGGGGCATGAAATTCTGGACGCAGAAAACGGCCAGGAGGCCGTCGCTCTCTTCAAGGCAGAATCCCCTGATATCGTGTTGCTGGATGTCATCATGCCAGTGATGGACGGCAAGGAAGCAGCACGACAGATCAAGGATCATGCCGGTGAAGATCTGGTTCCGGTCATTTTTCTGACCTCTATGACGGATGCTTATGGCCTGGCAGAGTGCCTGGAAAGCGGCGGTGACGATTTTCTTAACAAACCCTATAACTCGGTTGTATTGCAGGCCAAAGTGCGATCGTTTTACCGTATGCGGGAGATGCATCAGACCCTGCAGCAACAGCGCGATACCATTGTCAGTCATAACGAACACCTGATGCATGAGCAAGAAGCTGCCAAAGCGGTGTTTGATAACGTCGCGCATCTGGGGTGTTTGTCGGCCAATAATATTCGTTATCTAATATCACCACTGGCTGTCTTTAACGGTGATGTACTGCTGGCAGCACGACAACCCAGTGGTGCCATGAATCTGTTGTTAGGAGACTTTACCGGTCATGGATTACCCGCTGCCATTGGTGCGTTGCCATTGGCAGAGATTTTCTACGGCATGACCGCCAAAGGCTTTGGAGTGCGCGATATCATTCGCGAAATCAACCGCAAGATGAACTCGATTTTACCCATTGGTTTTTTCTGCTGCGCGGCGATGGTCGAACTGAACTTCGAGCGTAAGTCGGCGAGTGTCTGGATGGGCGGAATTCCGGATTGTTATTTGTACCGGATGGCTGATGCCTCGCTGCAAACCTTGCGCTCCGAGCACTTGCCGCTGGGGGTGTTGAGTGATTCCCGTTTTGTCGATTCGTTGCAAGAATTCACGCTGGAGCTGGGCGACCGCTTGTTGTTATGGTCCGACGGTATTCTCGAAGCACGGAATCCGGCAGGTGATATGTTTGGTCAGCACCGGCTGCAAGCGGCTATCGAATCCGCAGCCGATGCGGATACAATTTTCCCGACGATCAAGTCAGCGTTGGCAGGTTTTCAGCAAAACAGTGAGCGTGATGACGATATTACCTTGCTGGAAATGCGGATGACGTTGCCGGAAGCACTCGAAAATGATCCGAAATCCTTCGCGCTGGCGTCTGTCGCTGGACCGATGGATTGGTCCTTCAGCTATGAGCTGGGCCCGTCCAGCCTGCGCCACTTTAATCCTCTGCCACTGGTGATGCATATTATGATGGAGGTGCCGGGTCTGCGGATGATGAGCGGCCAGTTGTACACCGTCATGGCAGAACTGTTTGGTAATGCGCTGGAGCATGGGGTGTTAGGGCTGGATTCAGCCCTGAAGCGCTCTCCAGAGGGTTTTATGACGTATTATCAGCAGCGTCAGGAACGTATCGAACACTTGCAAGAGGGTTCGATACGAGTCGTGATGCACCACGAAGGTAATGGCGCATGCGGGCAGCTACGGGTTCGATTTGTTGATAGTGGTGATGGCTTTGACTATCTGGCGTTGCAGCAACGCGCTGCGGCGAATGCCCACGTGGTTGAAAAACATCAGTATTCTGGCCGGGGTATTCCTCTGGTTCACCAGATATGCGAGTCTGTTACCTACTTTGGTAAAGGAAATGAGGTGGAGGCCGTTATTCACTGGCCCCAGCTGAGTGAGGGATAACCGATGAAATTGCAGGACCATTTTGATAGCGAGTCATTAGATATACTGCGCGATGTGATGGACGACGAGTTCGACGATCTGATCACCTTGTTTGTTAATGACTCCGAAAGTCGACTACCGAAAATGAATGCGGCCTGGGTGCAGCAGGATGTCGCCGGGTTGGGTAATTTATCCCACAGCTTCAAGGGAGCCAGCGGCAATGTCTGCGCCGCTGCCTTGTCGCATTGCAACAAGGAGCTGGAAGATTTCCTGCGAGACAAGGAAGCGGACGATGTGGACTGGACAGAGGCGCGTCAGTTACTGGCTGCCATCAATCAGGAATTTGCTGCTGTCAAGGAGTGTATCCAGCGTCATTTTCACTAACTCGGGCTTAACAGCCTAATCCGGCAGGCGTCTCGTTGTTGCCTCTGCCCTGCAGGGAAATTGATCCTCTGCTGGGCATTCCCCTCTCTTATCTATCACCGAAATATGACCCCGTAGGGTTCCTGCTCTGTCACCGGCTGCGGTGTGATGCTCTCTGTTGCTGTCACAACGACGATATTGATATTGGTCTCGTGGTGCAATAATAGCTAGCCGGTCATAGCCAGGGTGCCGGTGTCGGATCAGGGTGTTGTCCGCCGAGGTAAAATCCCCCTATTTTTTAGTTGGCGTGTTAATTGCTGAATCGATAGCAGACGTTCCGTTGTGAACTATCTTCGGAGAGATGCATGAGCCTGACACCCACTGGGTCCGAATTTTTATTACCAAAACCTGCAGCCAAGACGGCTGTTGGCCTATCTTCCAGCCTGCCAACGGTTGATGGTGGGCGGTTTGCCGGATTAATCAACCGATCGTCAGCGACCACTGATCATGGTTTGAGCGAACAATCGAGCCTACAGACGTTGCCGTTAACCGGTGAGATTTTGCCGTCTGAGGCATTAAACAGCGCTGAGGTATTGAGGCAAATTCGTGCAGAAGGCGAGCTGTCGGGATTCGCCCTGACTGCTGCGGGATTGACAGCTGCAGGATTGGCGGAGGTTGGAGAAGGAGAATTCGATCCCAGTGACCTAGAGCGAGAGGATGCAGCTAATGAGGATCAAACCGGTCAGGAAGTATCCCCGGAGAACCCAACGAACCTGATCATGTTAGCCGTGAATCCGGCTATTCCGCTCTCGGAGCCAACGGCTCGTTTCTGGTCTGGTCAATCTTCTGCCAGCGCGTCGGCTTTGTCTCCCGCTGCCATGACGAGTTCAGGGAAAGCGCAGGGAATGGCTGATCCAGGCCTGGTTAATACCACTGTAATGGCCGCAGTGGATGCCGATGCCAGCAATACTATCGACCTGGCTGATGTCATGGGGGCAGAGGTTGCCAATGATACGCTGGCAGCCGCAGCAGAAAAGCCAACCTTGTCCGCTGCTCTGAGCAGTTCGCAAGCACCGTCTTCCTTGGCCGGAGCGATGGCTGGCTGGGCGACGGATGCCATGAGCGGCACAGCGGATTCAGACTCTGGAGAAGCATTGGATATTGGCCTGACCGCCGATCAGACGTTGCTGGAGGGTGAACGTAGCAGTCCGGAGGCGTTGGAGTTTGGCAGTGATCGCCAGCGTTGGGGTGGGGCGTTGGGCGGACGCTTGTTAACCATGATCGCGGCAGATATTCAGGAAGCCCGCATACACCTCGATCCGCCAGAGCTGGGGGCGCTGGAAATCAAGATGACGGTAGATGCCGATGATCAGGCCCGAGTGTCTGTACAGGTGCAAAATTCTCAGGTGAAAGAGGTGTTGGAATCCCAGGCACAGCGGTTAAGAGAGGCGTTGGCCGAACAGGGCCTGACGCTGGCTGGCTTTGACGTGTCGGAACAGTCCCCAGGTCAGGGATTTTCCGGACGGGATGATGCGGAGGCTGAAAACACGCTGGCGTCAGATCTTTTGGATGATGACGATAACTTGACGGCTGATATGGCCGAGCCTCACGCCAATCTTGAAACGGATGGACTGCATTTGCTCAGTACCTACGCCTGACTTGATCGCTTGCTCCTGTTACGGGGCATGATCAGCTGCCCTTTTCCTCCCGGCCAGTGTTCACTGGCCATCCCCAATGTTGATGCTCTCTGGCCTGTACTCCCTGTCTCTGGCGCGCTCTGGCAGCGCGATACTGCTTTGGCCGCTGACAAGCAGGTAACCTGACAGCAACTACACTGGTAGTGAGTGTTTTGCTTGCTGCGCGCAGTAACTGAAAACTTTGACTGTGATTACGTGCCGATTTTTTGACGAAAATGGCTGGCACAGCAATTGCTGAATCCTATAAAGAGCAACCTTGTGGTGCTGTCCCGGAGCGACCCGAACGATGGGTGTCTGTCCACAGTTACCCACCGACCCAACGGAGCCAGTTATGGCAACAGAGCAGGATCTGAAGATTGACGCAGGTACAGAGGCCAAGCCCAAAAGCAAACTGAAGCTCATTCTTTTTATTGTGCTGGCTTTGCTGTTACTTGGTGGGGGTGGTGCAGCGGCGTATTGGTTTTTGTTGGCCGGAACGGATGCTGCCATGATTGAAGGTGAAGCGGTTGTCGAGGAAGAAGTGGTGGAAGAACCGCCAGTTCCGGCGCAGTACATCATGCTCAAGCCCGAGTTTGTGGTGAGTTATCAGGTGGGGCCGAGGCAGCGCTTTCTGCAGGTCAGTATCGAAGTGATGAGCCGTAAACAAACCGCGATTGATGCGTTAACCCTGAACGAACCGATGGTTCGTAACGAAATATTGCGGGTTCTGGGTGAGCAGGAATTTGCTCAACTCCGGACGGATGAAGGCCGTAAAGCCTTGCAAGCCAATCTTCACGAGCGCGTATCCCAACTATTAAAACGTGAAGCTTTTATCGAGCCGGATGATATCGAGGCTGTGCTCTTCACCAACTTTGTTATGCAGTAGGTATTCAGCGTGCAGGATTTATTGTCCCAGGACGAAATTGATGCCTTGCTTCACGGCGTGGATGACGGCGCGGTTGAGCCGGACGACCCCGGTGATGGCAATGGTGTTCGCAACTACGATCTGACCAGCAACGACCGCATTGTGCGTGGCCGTATGCCGACGTTGGAGATGATCAACGAACGTTTCGCCCGTTACACCCGTATCAGTATGTTCAACTTTCTGCGGCGCAGTGCGGATGTCTCATCGGGCGGCGTCCAGATCATGAAATTTGGTGAGTACGTACACACCCTGTATGTGCCTACCAGCCTCAACCTGGTGAAGATGCGCCCGCTGCGCGGTACGGCGTTGTTTATTCTGGATGCCAAACTGGTGTTCAAGCTGGTGGATAATTTTTTTGGCGGCGACGGCCGCCACGCCAAGATTGAAGGGCGCGAATTTACCCCGACAGAAATCCGGGTTGTACAGCTGGTTCTGAGCCAGGTGTTTAACGACATGATGGAAGCCTGGTCGCCAGTATTAAAAGTCGACTACGAATACGTTGGCTCCGAGGTGAATCCGGCTATGGCCAATATTGTCAGCCCCAGCGAAGTGGTGGTGGTCAGCACCTTCCATATCGAGCTGGATGGCGGTGGCGGCGATTTACACCTGACGATTCCCTACTCAATGATTGAACCCATTCGGGAAATTCTGGACGCCGGTGTACAGAGTGACATCGACGATGTGGATGAGCGCTGGATGCAGTCGTTACGTGAAGACATTCTCGAAGCCACCGTGCCATTGCACGGCACTCTGGCAGAACGGCGGATCAGTTTGCGCGAAGTGGCAGCCTTCAAGGCTGGCGACATTATTCCGATCGAAATGCCCGAGCAGTTTGTCTTGCAAGCCAATGGCGTACCGGTATTACGCGGTCGTATGGGGATCTCCGGAGAGAACCTGGCAGTCAAGATAACGGAACAAATCAAACCCAAACGGCGCTAGCCGAACGATCCATGGTAGCTCCATGGTAACTATCGATGGTAACGACCCATGGTCGTGATTGTGAGCCGACAGGAAGTACAACATGAGTGATGACAACGAAGAGCTCGACCCCCAGGCACTGGCTGATCAGGTGGCTGCCGGAATCGATGCCGCCGGACAGGATGATCAGGCGCTGGCCGATGAATGGGCGGCGGCGATGGAAGAATCTGGCGATGTGCCGGAGGACGAAGTCCAGGCGGTGGAGCTGGAAGAGCTGAAGGACGAAAGCAAGCGGGTAGTCGCCAACCCGGATGGCCCGGAGCTGGATGTAATTCTGGATATTCCGGTACGTATTTCCATGGAAGTAGGCAGTACCCAGATTCCTATTCGTAACCTGCTGCAACTGAATCAGGGTTCGGTGGTGGAGCTTGATCGTCTCGCCGGTGAGCCGCTGGACGTGCTGGTTAATGGCACCCTGATCGCCCATGGCGAGGTGGTGATGGTGAACGATAAATTTGGTATCCGCCTGACGGATGTGGTGAGCCAGAGTGAACGTATCCAACGCTTGCGCTAGACGGCCAATGTGGGCCAACGGTAAAAAATACTCCGGTGGTGTACTGAAGCACTTGTGTGCATTGACGCTGTTGCTGGCAGCGGGAGTCATGCTGGCCATGGATGCAGCCAGTAGCACTGGTAACAGCGTCGACAACAGTATTAACAACAGTATTAACAACAGCGTCAATAACAGCGTCAATAACAGCGACGGCAACGCCAGTATTGCGTTGAATCCAAACACCGATAATCGGTTAGAAATCACTCGGCCCCAGACACTGGACACCGGTAGCAGCCCCATGGCATCGGCAGGCAAGGTGGCCTTGTTTCTGGTGCTGGTGTTGGGATTGATTGTGTTATTGGCCTGGCTGGCGCAGCAAGTGAGACTGCGGGGCAATTGGGGTGGGCCAGCCCATGCAGGGCGTGGGCCGATGATTCGTACACTGGCGACCCAGTCGGTGGGTATCAAGGAAAAAATTGCGGTGGTTCAGGTCGGTGACAAACAACTGGTGCTGGGTATTACCGCGCGGCAAATAAGCCTGCTGACCGAGCTGGATACACCGTTGGAGCCGACACCGGCAGCCGTGCCTGCCGCTGCCCCGATGGGATTTGCCGAGTTATTAAAAAAGGCGGCCAGAGTATGACGAACGGATATGTCAGGTGGCTGACGTTGAAGCCGCTGGTCGCCGGATTGATATTGTTACTCGGCGCCAGTCAGGTACTGGCAGCGGACGGGGAGAGCGGCGGGTTACAGGCACTGAGTGGTATGGGCATTCCGGCACTGGTGTATCAGGCCAACGAGAGTGGCGGCGAGTACACGGTAACGATTCAGATTCTGGCCATCATGACGCTGTTGTCGGTGCTGCCGTCACTGCTGATTATGATGACCTCGTTCACCCGTATTGTGGTCGTCATGGCGATTTTGCGGCAGGCCATTGGCTTGCAGCAAACGCCATCCAATCAGGTCATGTTAGGGCTATCGCTGTTCCTGACCCTGTTTGTGATGATGCCGGTCTTGCAGGTCATCAACGTGCAGGCGCTGCAGCCTTACCTGAGTGAAGAAATTACCTCGGTACAGGCGCTTGAACGGGCGGTGATACCGATCCATGAATTTATGTTGGGGCAAACCCGCGAAAATGATCTGGATCTGTTTGTACGTATCAGCGGCCGGGATGATATTGCCAGCCCGGCGGATACCCCGATTCATATATTGATTCCGGCGTTTATTACCAGCGAGTTGAAAACTGCGTTCCAGATCGGTTTTCTGATTTTTATTCCCTTTTTGATTATTGATCTGGTGGTTGCCAGTATTTTGATGGCAATGGGGATGATGATGCTGTCGCCGGTGATTATTTCGCTGCCTTTTAAAATCATGTTGTTTGTGCTGATTGATGGCTGGGCGCTGATTATGGGGACGCTGGCCAATTCGTTTGGCACGGTTTAGACATATGGCCATGCGCCAGAACACGGAGATCAACCATGACCCCCAATGATATCGGCGATATTTTTACCAGCGCCATGTACATCGTACTGATTGTCGTCGTCGCGATTATTGTGCCCAGTCTTATTATTGGCCTGATGGTCAGTACCTTTCAGGCGGCTACCCAGATTAACGAACAGACGCTCAGTTTTTTGCCACGGCTGGTGGTGACGCTGTTGGCGATTATTGGCCTGGGTCCCTGGGCGGTGGGTATGGTGATTGATTACACCCGTGAGATTTATATGAATATTCCCTTCCTGATAGGCTAGGGGGCGTTCTCAATTAGTTAACGCGTCTTGTTATGGAGAAAAAATCCATCAGGCAAGGCGTTGAACGCCGATAATGACGCGTCCTTTTCACGTCCGACAACACTGCATGGGGGATATTGACCCTGACCCAACTGGCTCTCCGCAGGCTCGGTTTAATCATTGAGAGCGCCCCCTGGGAACGCATCTGAAAATGACCGCGTTCCTGCGTTATCCGCTTTTTCTATATTCCTTCGGTGGTATGCCCAGCCAGCTTTTGAATGCCCGTGTAAAGGCTGCCGGGTCGGAGAATCCCAGTCGCTGGGATATCTGGCTGATGGTGAGTTCTGGCTGGTTCAGCAGCTGGATAGCGAGGTCTTGTCTGACCTTGTCCTTGAGGGCCTGGAAGGACGTTTTTTCCTGAGTGAGCTTGCGTCGCAGTGTGCGGCTGGTGACGTGTAATTCTGTCGCAGCGGTTTCCATGCTGGCCTGACTCAGGGTGTGTTGTGTGTGCAGGCAATGGGTCAGATAGTTGGTAACCTTGCGGGTGTAATGGGGGAAGAAATTGGGGCGTGTTACCCATACCAGTG
>TARA_R110002050_G_scaffold215450_6_pt1 | contig 10416 bp, 10 predicted proteins | sample TARA_R110002050 | Tara Oceans TARA_R110002050 (sample SAMEA4396988) | marine metagenome | biome: Polar Biome; feature: [DCM] deep chlorophyll maximum layer (ENVO:01000326); material: water (ENVO:00002006), including particulate matter (ENVO:01000060) such as... | depth 25 m
GCAACGCCTGAACCAATGTTTTCTTTTTCACCGGGTACACCTAACTCCCGCCATTTGGCACCAGTGGCTACAATAACAGTTTTAGACTCAATCACTTCACCGCTAGATAAGTACAGTGTTTTCCAGGGTGAATCAGCGGTATTGCTTTCAATCTTATCAACACGTAAAAATTCTTTAATGTTAATATCATAGTCACTTAAGTGTGCTTGCATGTTCCCTGTTAATTCTGTGCCTGTTGTTTTTGGCACTGAGATTAAATTTTCAATACCAACGGTGTCTTTTACTTGCCCACCAATGCGATCTGCTATTAGGGTAACATTTAAACCTTTTCGTGCAGCATAAATAGCTGACGCCACACCCGCAGGACCAGCCCCAATAACGGTAACGTCTTGTAAAGGCAATTGCGCAACATCATCAACACCAACAATATATGGAAAGCGTTCAATTAATTTATCGACCAATTGCGCCGTGTCAATTTTACCATTGGCAAATAGCTCACCATTTAAATAAACACTTGGTACACCCTGAATATTGCGATCTTCAATTAATGATGGATATAAGCCACCATCAATCATTTCGGTGTTAATGTTGTTATTAATTAATGCAAATTGGTTAAGCGACTGCACTACATCAGGACAGTTATGACAACTTAAGGAAATAAACACCTCAAAGTGCAATGGCTCGTTAATTTTCTTAACCATTGCCGTTAAGGTATTATCAAGTTTATGTGCCGTACCAGAAGAATGTAGAATTGCTAAAATAAGTGAATTAAACTCGTGACCACTTGGGATTCCTGAAAAGTGAATGCCGTTATTTTTTCCTTCAACTTCTAAATAAAATGTGATTGGACTTCTTAAGCTTTCATCACGTTCAACAAGCGTTAAATTTTCAGACACGGATGACAATTGGCTCAAAAACTCTTTTAATTCTGAGCGCTTTTCGTGCTCCCCTGTTTGCAAAACAAATGACACGCTGTTTTTCATATTTGCAGTATACGTTTTTACTGCGTTTAAAATATCTTTACTTAACATGATACTACCTTAAATATTACGAATTAATGATGAGTTAATGAGCCAAATAACCGCTCACTGAGCATAAAAATGGCGGAGCGTTTTAAAACAATGTCCGCCAATAAGTGAATTTTTAAAAATAAGTTTTAGAAGTGTTTATTAAAAGACTTATTTTTCAGTCTAGCTTCGGAAAATGTTAGATTTTTCCAACTAAATCCAAGCTAGGTGTCAGTGTTGCTTGACCTTGTTCCCATGCTGCAGGACATACTTCACCATCATTTTCACGAACATACTGTGCCGCTTTTACGTTACGAACCATGTCTTTTGCACTTCGGCCAATACCACCTGCATGAATGTGAGCAACTTGTATAATACCGTCTGGGTCTACTAAAAAGGTTCCACGGTGTGCCATGTGGTCTTCCTCAATCATGACATCAAATCCGCGGGTAATGTTGCCCGTTTGGTCACCAATCATTGGAAAATTAATTTTACCAATGGCATCTGAAGAGTCGTGCCATGCTTTATGTGAGAAATGTGTGTCTGTTGATACGGCATAAACTTCAACACCTAATTTTTGTAACTCTTCATATTGGTTTGCCATATCTTCAAGTTCTGTTGGGCAAACAAAAGTAAAATCTGCTGGGTAGAATAAAAAGATTGCCCACTTACCTTTTACGCTTTCGGTTGATACTTCTACAAACTCGCCGTTGTGGAATGCTTGTGCGTTAAATTCTGGAATTGATTTGCCTATTTGAGCCATGAGTATTTCCTCGCTTATGTTATAAAATATAAATTAAAATTTGTTTTCGTTTAATTCAAAAAGCATGTTTGCTTTCGATGGAGTAATAATAGATTAGAGAGATTAATTAATATAATTGAATAAATTGATTTTTATATTCCATTTTTTAGAATATAAATATTAAAACACACTAATAAAATTTAAAGACACTTCAATCATATAAACCTACGAGCTTAGTTTAAGATGATTACGACTGAGTAATAAGTTATAGATAATTTTATATAATCAATTAAAATAGAGATAACGTTCTATATAATTAATAACAAAAAATATGATTTCATTAAAGCAACTTCACTATGCGTTAGCCGTTGAAAAAACACTGCATTTTAAAAAAGCAGCCGAGCTTTGTAATGTATCTCAGTCAGCATTAAGCACAGCTATTAACGAGCTAGAAAAACACCTAGGTACCCTTATTTTTGAACGTAACAATAAACAAGTATTAGTAACCAATAACGGTAAAAAAATACTCAATAAAGCCAAAAAGATTAAGCTTGAAGTAGACGAGTTAATGCAAATATCACAGGCAAATCAACAGCCTTTTTCATCCCCCATGACCATTGGCGTTATTCCCACTATAGGACCTTATCTTTTACCGAAAGTTTTGCCTGAAGTAAGAAAGCAATACCCTGCGTTTAAATTAAAAATTATTGAAGAACAATCCCATGTACTAGTCGATAAAGTTAGAACGGGCGATATCGATGCCGCTATTCTTGCCTTACCATTCCCTATAGACGGTTTAATGAGCTTTGATTTTTGGCAAGAAGATTTTTATTGGGTCTGCCATAAAGATGAGTCGCCTAGCAAAGTACAAGAAATAACCAGTGCCGAATTAGAAATTGAAAAGTTAATGCTGTTAAAAGATGGGCACTGCTTAAAAGAACACGCCTTAGCTGCTTGTAAGTTACAAAATCAAAAAGAAGATTCAGATTTTGACTCAGCTAGCTTGCATACGTTAGTTCAAATGGTTGCTGGTAAGTTAGGTACAACGTTAGTGCCACAGATGGCGCTAGATCAATTGATACATAATGCCTCAGAACTACGTGCTATTCATTTAAATGAGCCTGGCCCACATAGAACCATCGCATTAGTGATCAGACCAAACTATGTAAGAACTAATGAATTAACATTACTAAAAAAGATTTTTACTGAGCAACTCTCTTTGAGTTTGGCGAATACTTAATCTTTAATTTGTTTTATCGAATAATGTTATCTATTTAATGAAATTTACCCTGATTCATTTTTAGATAACAATAAGTTCATCTTAAACAAGCAAGGTGAATACCATGAAAAAACTTATAGAAACTATAAAATCGATTTTACACATTGAAACTCAAAGCACAGAGCAATTAAGCTGCAACTATTCAGATAACTATTATGGTGATCAATATTGCCAACCACAGCATTGTTTAAACGGCAAAAGCATTAATTGAGTATTGATTAAACATTACCATGGAAGTTTAAGGTAAACTTATCACAATAAAGCAGGTGTCAGCTTCACGACACCTATTCTTATTTGTTTATTATCACTCTGACCAAACCGCAAATTCGTTTCCATTAGGATCGCTAAAATGAAACCTTCTTCCACCAGGAAATGAAAAAATAGGTTTAATTATTTTTCCACCAAATGCCTCAATTTTTTCCTGTATAGTCTCTAATAAATTACTGTACAGAACTATTAATGGACTTCCTTTTTTTGTGGAAACAACTAAATCTGATTTAAAAAAGCCTCCATCAACACCTTGAGCAAAAAAGCTACAGTAATCTGGCCCGTAGTCTACAAAAGACCAGTCGAAAACATCACTAAAGAAGGCTTTGGTGGCTTCAATATTTTTCGCTGGGATTTCAATATAATTAATTTTGTTATTTTTAGTCATCTCGATCTTTCTATCCTTAATTTCACCTAAGTTATTCAATAAAGTAACTAAGTAGAAGCCAATCCCCACTACTTTTACTAAGTGTTAATGTTTCAGTAGCAGGTTTATTATTTTGAAATTAAATAACTAGATATTCGCCTTCTGAAACATTAAGTAGTGTTGAACATTCTTTGGCAACTATTTCTGAACGTGATTTAACTTTATCCAACGGTGTGAACTGATTAAATTCTATACTACTTTACCGCAATATTATTGCTAAATAGACTTATATTGTAAACGAACTTTTAATAACAGATATAAAAACAAAAATTAACCAAATAAAAACAATCAGTTAAAATATAACAGCTAACAAAATACCATTATCTATTAATGAGAGATAGAGTCATATGTATCACAAACCTAAATGATAATTGATGCTATTTAGATTGACGTATCATAATTAACTTGATATCGTTATGTTATAACATAACATAACTCTTAAGAAGGTAATGATTTGAAACCAAATATTCATCCTAACTATCAAAAAGTTGTTTTCCATGATACCGCAGCTGATACCTACTTTTTGGTGGGTTCAACAATTAAAACCGAGCGTACTATCAACTACGAAGGAAAAACATACCCTTATATCACCATTGACGTATCAAGTGTTTCACATCCTTTTTATACAGGCGAACAACGTGTTGCGAAAAAAGATGGTCGAGTTTCTAAATTCAAGAATCGTTTTGGTAACATAGGAAGTAAATAATGAAAGTATTAAGTTCTCTAAAAAGTGCAAAAAATCGTCACCCTGATTGTCAAATAGTAAAGCGTCGTGGCCGTACTTATGTAATTTGTAAGTCGAATCCGAGATTCAAAGCTGTACAAGGAAAAAAGAAAAAATAATACCTGTTTATTAATTAAGTGGTCGTTGCGAAGTACTGGTCAATTGAGGCCATCTTCGCAACATTATGCTTACAGTTTTTCAGTGTATTAATCTTTAAAGTTAGTAAATTGAAAAGATTGTTCTAAATCTGACTCTCGTACTAAACGCATTACCGCTTGTAAATCATCACGTTTTTTACCTGTTACCCGTACTTGTTCACCTTGAATAGCAGCTTGTACTTTAAGCTTTTCGGCTTTAATTAATTTAACAACTTGCTTAGCTACGTCTTGTTCAATACCTTCTTTAAAGGTAACTTGTTGACTCCAGTTTTTTCCTGTAGCAGAAGCATTACCAATAGTCATGGCTTTAGCATCAACATTACGTTTAGTTAATTGACTACGCAACATGTCACAAAGTTGTTTTAATTGAAAATCACTTTCAGATCTAACTGTTACTACAGGCTTTTTCCATTCAAAGCTTGCTTCTACACCACGAAAATCAAAGCGAGTAGAAATTTCACGATTGGCATTTTCTACTGCATTTCGTACTTCTTCCAAATTAGTTTCAGAAACGATATCCATTGATGGCATAATTATTCTCTTTTTTAAAAATAGGTTAATACTGACTATTATACCTAGCAAAAAGTGCCAAACAAGTTAGCTTTGGCAGAATTTTTACTTCTAAAGCCGCCTATGCATGATAATATCTACACATCATCTTTTAACATTTAAATACTTGTGAAAGCACACCACCATTTAACTTTTTTTATATTAATTCTATGTGGGGCTTGCCTGCTGTTTTTTTCTAGTGAACTATTATTACCTGAATCAGTTAAAAAAATAATTTTCCGCTCTCCAGAAATTGATAGTATTGGCCATTTTATTGGATTTTTTGTATTAACTTACTTAGTTTCTTCAATATTGCATTTTTCTCCATCAAGCACTTTGTATTCTCTATGCTTTTATTCTGCATTGAGTGAATTAGGACAATACTATTTAGGGTTTCGCAACGGTGAATTTAGTGACTTTTGTGCCGATGTTGCTGGTATTAGTTGTTACCTTTTACTTAAATATAGTTATTCCTTATATAAATTGTTCACATTAAAACGACTATTGAAAATAAGAGAATCGGCAAAAGTGCAAACAAATTAATGAACATTATTATCGTTGGTCAAGGTGCAATAGGGTTACTTTGGTATCATCATATTTTACAACACATAAAAGGTGATGTTGCCTACAATAAATCGCAGCTGCATCTTTTATCATCTAAACATTCCCTTTCAACCAATTTACGTGATACACATCAAGCGGTAAATAGTACTGAGGCAAACAACACAATACAACAGTATTGTTTTACCGATCATAATAACAATACGCATAACGGTAATATTTATTATGCAAAGATGGAAGATATTGAACAAGCTGATGTTGTTTTTTTCTGTGTAAAGTCATTTCAAATATTATCAGCTTTAACTAAAATTGTTGATAACTTGAAAAATAATAGCGCTATTATTCTTGCGCACAACGGTATGGGAACATTATCCGAATTACCCACAGGAATAGAAAAAAATCACGCTATATATACTTTACTAACTACCCATGGGTGCTTACGCTCTGCGCCCTTTTGTATAACTCATACTGGTGTTGGTTCTTCAGACATAGGCTTACTTTTGGGTGAGAGCAATTCAACACAACAACAATCTCTTACGCAATTATTAAATGTTGCATTACCCCACGTAAATTACCACACACAAATCAAACATAAACAATGGTTAAAGTTGGCTATTAACTGTGTAATTAATCCTCTAACAGCAATAAATAATGTTGATAATGGCCAAATAAACAACGCAAAATATCAAGACAGTATTAATATTTTATTAAAAGAGATTATTGCTGTGGCAAATGCTGAAGGAGTGCAATTTGATTTACAAGAACTCAAAAAAACAGTAAAAGATGTTGCTCATGCAACCGCTAAAAACTGTTCTTCTATGCGTTGTGATGTATTGGCAAAGCGTCTAACTGAAATTGATTACATTAATGGTTATATACATCGTTTAGGAACAAAGCATGATATTGCCACACCAGAAAACACTAAAATGTGGCAAACCGTAACAAACCTAGAATCAAAAAATGATACTAGGAACACTATCGCGGGTTAAGTTATGGTCGATAAACCTTCACATTGTTAAAGCCATTGTCGATTAAATACAACGCTTGCAGCTTGCTCATTACACCATGGTCACAGTAAAGTAAATATTCTTTACTCCTATCTAAATCGCCAAATTGGGTCGCCAATTTATAAAATGGAATATGCTTCACTTCTACGTTATCAAGTGCTAATGGTTTATCTTCTTCCTCTTCTGGGCTACGTATATCAACCACAACCGCATTAACAGGAATGTTTTCAACAAGATCTACCGCATGAATTTCTTCTTCAGTTTCTTTACCTATATCTCGAATATCATAAACGCGGGTCTCGCTGACAACTTTGTCTAAAATATCAAAATTAAAGTTGCCTTCTTCTTCTTCAACTTTAGATAATACAGCTTTAACCGTAGGCTTTTTAGAAATAACACCACAATATTCAGGAATTGTTTTAGCAAAATCTTCTGTGCCAATTTTACGAGCAATATCAATAATATCTTGTTTATCATAAGCAGCTAACGGACGTAAAATCAGCGTCTCTGTTACGCGATTAATCACATTTAAGTTAGTTAACGTTTGACTTGATACTTGCCCTAAACTTTCACCAGTGACTAGCGCTTGAATTTTACCTTTTTCAGCAATTTTAGTGGCAGCACGCATCATCATACGTTTAAGCACCACCCCCATCTGGCTATTCTCAACCTGTTCTAAAATTTCAGCAACGACTGGTTCAAAATCAACGGCAAAGAATTTTACTTTATGAGACGCACCAAATTTATTCCATAAGTAATAGCTAACTTGCTTAACACCAACTTCATGTGCCGAGCCGCCCAAATTAAAAAAACAATAATGAGTACGAGCACCTTTTTTGATCATTTGATAGCTAGCAACACCTGAATCAAAACCACCAGACATAAGTGATAATACATCTTCTTGCGTAGCTATTGGAAAACCACCTAACCCAATATGGCGCTGAGTCACAATAAAGAGGTCTTTGTTTTTAATTTCTAAGCGAATAGTTACATCGGGCTTGCTTAACTTAACTTTGGCACTTTCTACTGCTTGATTTAAGCCACCACCAACATATTGCTCTACTTTTAACGAATTAAAGTCATGTGTTCCTGTGCGTTTTGTACGCACACAAAAAGTTTTATTTTCAATGGTTTTTGCATGAACGGCTAACGTTTTTTCATAAATATCATGCACATCAACAAACTCACTTTGTTGAACTTCTAAAAACATTGGTACACCAGGAATACACTTAAGTGCTTCTACCAAACGCTCACGATTTTCAGGGCTATTATCTTTGGTATTAACTTCAACATTATCCCAATTCATGCGTGTGGTAACTTGTTCATCCACACGTCGTAATACGTTTTTAATGTTCGACTCTAAAATTTTCGTGAAGCGTTTACGAACAGGGCGAGATTTAATGGTGATTTCAGCTTGCAGCTTTACGATAAATTTCATCGATAATAGACCTAACATACAAAAATAATGGCGCGGATTATAGCAGGTTTTATAACAAATAGTGGAAAAGTTATGGTTAACAAAATAGACGTATAATACGCCAAAATCCCCATAACTTATTAAGCTAAAATAAAGCTCAATCTGAAATTATTGCTTATTTATCACTTTTGGCTAAATCAAATTGAGAAATTATCACCTGACTTTTTTGGTGAGCCCCAGCACTAAAGTTAATGGGTTGTGAATAACCAATAATATCTTCAGCTAATTTTTTATGTGGGTCAGTACTGGTTGTTGCTTTGGCAATAACAACCACTTTATCTGCTTGTTGTAATGTCATATGAGGTAGTAAATACATGCTTTCTAGTAACTCTACTTTTTTAGGTAACTCAGACAGTTTACCCTTAAAATTTGCAAGAGGTACCCTACTGTTAGGCATAGCGGCATAAACATACAAAGTCCACTCTTCAATGTTTTTAGGTACAAAGTCTTCAGCTATCTTTACTTCCACGGTAATTTTACGCTCATTATGAGCCTCTGCTTTAGCCTTAGTTACTGTATTTGCTGTAACAGATAAAAGCGGTAAAAGAAAAAGACAAAACATAATCATTTTTTTCATATAAAATCCTTCATTTATAGTACCTAATTGATATTATAATAATTAATTTAAAAATTTGCCGTTAACTTTATCATCGCTGAACGGCCTGGTGCCATCAAAGAGTCTGTTGCTGGAGTATACGATTCATTAAATAAATTACTCAATTCAATGTTTAGCTGGTAGTTACTTTGCTGTCCAAATGAACTGCCAAATGCAACATTAAATGTTTTCCAACTATCATAATTCTCGCTGGTACCACTCTCATAAGCAACCTTTGCACTTGATGATGCTCGCACAAAGCTATCAAAATAATAAGATTTAAAAATATTGCCTTCATCTTCATATTTAATACCAATGCGTCCATACACAGCTGGGGTGCCTGTATCTTCTGTTTTAAAAGTACCATAAACTTCTTCGCGTGATAACCAAGTAATATTTAAGTAAGGTGAAACTTGCTCATTAAAATGATAAGTGGTGCTTAATTCAATCCCTTTGGTTTTAGCTGTATCTGCGTTAATAAACACTTTGTCCTCAGACGGCGTAATACAATACACGCCATTTTCTTGGCAGTCTCTTGTGGTAATATAGTGTGCGGCATCCGTATAAAATACTGTTGTATCTATTTGCCACTGTTGTGTAAACATTCTATAACCAAGCTCAATATTATCAGATGTTTCAGCTTTTAATTCAGGGTTAGGGTTAATAAAACTACCTGCCGCAGTTGCGCCAGTAGCAACCTGTAATAATGTAGGATAGTGATAGCCTTGACTAAAAGCCATACGTAAATTACTCTCTTTCCCTAGTGCATAATTAGCAGCCAAAGAAGCTATTACTTTTGTATCTTCATTTTTAGTTGGTGTTAACCCCTCACGACTAGTTTCATTGAGGTTTGCATCAACCCAATAGTGTCTAGCCCCAGCTGTAACAATTAACTTATCAGACACTCGCCATTCGTCTTGAATATAGACAGCTTTGGTCTTTAACGTTGCCGCTTCTACACTATTATTGCTTGTTAACACTGGTGTGGCTGGCATATTAGGCATGATAATTGTTTTTGACGTAGAATTATCCGTAGCTTTATTAAGATCATCTTCGGCAAATTGCATACCTAAAATAGTATAGTGGTTATCTGAAGGTGAAAAATCTAGTTGGCTATTTATACCCATAGTATCGAGTTGTTCTTGAATATTAGTATCTACTATTACCTCAATAGACATAGGAGGTTGAGTAACAGAGGTACTAATGTTTTGGGTAAAATTTCGGTCAACGGTTTGGCTATACGCATTTAAGTTAAATTTCTTAAAATAGTTATTATCACTATCATATTGATAAAAGACTGAAAACTTTTCTCTATCTCGTTGAGGCATATTTAATGAAAAGTTAGGCATTCCTGTAGCAATTTCACTACTAAGTTCATAATTTTCATAATTAACCCCGATTAAATGGTCATCAACTTCCTTTGCTAAATATAGCATTTGACTATTATTTGAAAAACGAGTCTCGTCAAGATCTCCCTTTGGTGTATAACGATTATCATGATCATTATCAGAAACAGCTAGTCGATAATCAAAACCTTCGACATGACCAAAAAACGTTGCAGCATATTGTTTCCCCTTTGTAGCTGAGTTAAAACCTGCAGAAAAACTTGCTTGTATTGGCTCT
>TARA_R110002050_G_scaffold79171_4_pt1 | contig 10413 bp, 9 predicted proteins | sample TARA_R110002050 | Tara Oceans TARA_R110002050 (sample SAMEA4396988) | marine metagenome | biome: Polar Biome; feature: [DCM] deep chlorophyll maximum layer (ENVO:01000326); material: water (ENVO:00002006), including particulate matter (ENVO:01000060) such as... | depth 25 m
TAGGTTTAGCTATTTTTCCAACTTACTTGTTGTTGCCAGGGGTATTTTTAGTCGCTGCTTTTTTATCCACTGCAATGGGGACATCCATGGGGACAATTGCTGCTATTGCACCCATTGCGCTAGGATTTATTGAATCAGCGGGTATTGATTCGGCTTTAATCGCAGGTTGCTTAATTTCAGGCGCCATTTTTGGTGATAATTTGTCTATCATTTCAGATACCACCATTGCTTCAACTCGAAGCCAAGGCGCGCATATGAAAGACAAATTTAAAGTAAACTTTAAATTTGCTATACCTGCCGCAATTATTTGCCTCGTTATTTTTGCTACTTTGGGCCAAAACATCGATTATGAAATGACAAGCGATCCAGCTGTTTTTGGACTCATTCCTTATATGGTTATTCTAGTGCTTGCATTATCAGGCGTAAATGTCTTTGTCGTACTTTCTTTAGGTATAGTATTAGCAGCCGTTATTGGCATACTAACAAATGATTACCAATTATCAGCTTGGATTAGTGACATCAACTCAGGTTTTTCTAGTATGCAAGATATTTTTATTTTGTCTTTATTTATTGGTGGGTTAAGTGAGTTAATTCGTCATCAAGGTGGGCTGTCTGCTTTAACAAAAGCAATTGAGTCATTGGCAAGAAGATTAAGCCCTAAAAATAAAAAACGTGCTGCTGGCCTAGGTATTGCGGGATTAACCTTTGGTTGTAACTTTTTTACGGCTAACAACACTGTCTCAATTATCATTACAGGTGAAACTGCGAAAGAATTAGCAACTGACGGAGAGCTAACACCTGCGCAATCCGCTAGTTTACTAGATATATTCGCCTGTATTAATCAAGGTTTATTACCTTATGGTGCACAAGCCCTATTATTAGGTACCACCCTAGGGATATCACCCTTAGCAGTAATTTCTCATGCGTTTTATCCAATGATCTTATTTTTTACTGCAGGCATGGCTTTTTGGAAAATGACTAAAGCTAGTGTTTAATTTCAGCTAGCTTTCGCACTGGTAGTTTGGTTGGAATTTGATTTAATCAAATTTGAGACTAATAATTTATGTTTTATTCTGTGATTAATGTACTGCTATTTTTTGTTACGCCATAAATATCATCGGGATTAAAACCTAACGTTATATGAAAATCTTTGTTTTTCAATAGAAAGTGTTGACGAATCATCTGAGCATCATTACTTTGTGCAACAATAAAATATGTTTCTTTGTTATCTAATTGTACATTACCTAACCCAAGTAGTGTGACATTAACCTCGCCTGAAAAGCTGCCATTGATAACGTCTAAAGACAATAGTTTTTCAATGTCTGTTTTGTCTGCAACTTGATACTCGGGTGGGCTAATTATAGTCATATGAAATAATTGATGATCACGCGCTGCTTGCCGTTCACGGTATTGTTGAAAATTCGCGCCAAGTATAGACTCTAGCTTAGCTAAATATGGCTGTAACTCTGCGCGGCTTACAGTGGCACCTATATATTCTTGTCCTCGGTTATCACTCAACTTAGTAATTTTCAAGCGTAATATTTTGCTAATTCGTCTTGTTTGTTGCTCTTCTACGTCATTTAATGATTGAAGTGCCTTAGCTTGTTGGCTAGTCAATTCGGCTTTACCTGCACTATTAGGTTCAGCTATAGCGCGTGTTTGCATACAGATCAGTAATACCACAATACAAAATTTATACATGGTCAATAAAGCCTTTTTTATGTTAGATATTTAGAAAATTGAATATTAATGGTACTTTGCTAATAGCGCTACTAAATCATCTTCTGTTAATACAGCAACGCCTAAATCTTGCGCTTTGGTTAGTTTTGAGCCTGCTTTTTCTCCCGCCACTAAAAAATGCGTTTTGGCTGAAATGCTGCCAGAAACTTTAGCGCCTAATCGTTGCAGTGCAGCTTTCGCTTCAGTTCGCCCCATTTGACTTAACGTGCCAGTTAACACAAATGTTTGTCCTGATAAAGGGAGTTCATCTACTGATTTTACAACAATATCAGGCCATGTCATTTCTGCACTTAATGCCATGATCACAGCCAAATTATGCTCTTCTTTGAAGAAATTAATGATATTTTTAGCAACAATTTCACCAACATCATCAACGGCTTTTAATGCCTCAAAGTTTGCCGTTTGTATTGCAGATAAGGTACAAAAATGATTCGCTAAGTTCGTCGCTGTTGCCTCACCTACTTCCCTAATACCAAGTCCATAGATAAATTTAGCTAAAGTTGTTTCTTTTGCCTTGTCAATGGATGCAATAAGTTTTTTTGCTGATTTAACCCCCATACGATCCATAGTACTTATGTCTGTTTCGGTTAATTTAAATAAATCTGCAGGTGTTGAAATTAATCCTTCATCAACAAGCTGTTCTACTAATTTATCACCTAAACCATCAACGTCATGCGCTTTTCGTGAAGCAAAGTGTTTAATTGCTTCTTTGCGTTGTGCTTGGCAAAATAAGCCTGCAGTGCAACGCAATACTGCTTCTCCTACTGCACGAGCCACTTTTGAATTACACACAGGGCATGCTGTAGGAAACACAACATCTTTAGCATCTTCATTACGCTTTTCAAGTACCACAGAAACAATTTGAGGTATTACATCTCCCGCTCTACGTACAATAACAGTGTCACCAATTTTTAAACCTAAACGTTCAATTTCATCTTGATTGTGTAAAGTCGCATTTGAAACAGTTACTCCCCCAACAAAAATTGGCTTTAAACGCGCAACGGGCGTTATTGCGCCAGTGCGCCCTACTTGAAATTCAACATCATCAACGATGGTTAATTCTTCTTGTGCTGGAAATTTATAAGCCATTGCCCAACGTGGTGCTCGGGCGACAAAACCAAGCCGCTCTTGTAAGGCAATATCATCAACTTTTAGAACGGTACCGTCTATTTCATAAGTTAATTTGTCTCGCTTATTAAGAATATCTTGATAAAAAGCCAGTACTCCCTCTTGGCTCTCTAACAAGCGAACTTCAGGACACATAGGTAAACCTAACGATTTAATGTGCCTATTCCTGATCGCTGTTATGCCTATGATAAAGCGCAATGTGATTTAACTAAAGATACTACCAGTATCGTTAATGATATTATTCACGATATAGGGATTATGCAATGAGTACGGTAGAAATTAACAATAATGATGAAAGCATTAGCATGAAATGTAGCAATGAAAAACTACTCATAGATGTGGGTAGTACTTACTTTAAAATGAGTACACCTTCGACTATTGAACAGCATTTTAGAGATTTCAATAAAGACATTTTAGATGACTTAATGCACAAAGGCGGAAAAACAATAGAACGTTTTGCAAAAGAAGATGTTTATATTTGTTCTTCTGCGAATGGTGGATTAACTACCCTTATTATTGGCATTACCAATACATTCTCAATAAAGTATGCCACTAATATTGCCTTTAATTCTGGCATTAATATTATTGATACTGTGCTGTTTCAAAATATTGAAGACTACTCAATACCAAGTGATTTAATTGATGTGGTTATTATTGTCGGTGGAATTAATTCTAACGGAGATATTTTTTCAGATCGTTTATATCATTATTTAGCACAGCTAAATTATTCAAATATAGTGTTTGTAGGTAATGAACTTGATGCACCTACAATTAAAGCTAATATTGAACAGGTAGATATTTTACCTAATATTATTGATGATAGATTACATATTGTAGAAGAGCATTTGCGAGAATATTTAACCAATCTTTATCAAAAAGATATTGAAGGGAAAGAAGATATTAAGCATTTGTACAATATTACGTCGAATCAAATATATTCAACGCCGTACATAGTGAACAAAACTTTGCCGTTAATTAACACCAAATTTTCAGTGGTGAATCCTTTTATATTGCTTGATATTGGTGGTGCAACTACTGATATTCACTACTCTAAAGATTTGGTTGATGACAACTTAGTGACTGAAAATGAATATGACAGATTAGTCTTTAAAAAATTGGGTGTGTATAAATCAAAACAGTCATTAATTTTTGCCGCTAAAAACAATGAATTTGTTTATGAGTTGCTTATGCACTTAAAAGTAACCGAAAATATTTTTGAAGAACAAAGTGAAAAAGCGACTAAAATATTAATGCAGTTGGCTATCTTTTTGGTTTTATGTAAAATTTCACACTACAGAAAAGCCTATATAAATTTAAAATTACTGGCTATTAATTCAATTGTGTTAACAGGCGGAATTACTAAAGTTTTAACGCGTAGTGAAATAGAAGATATTATTTCATTTTTTTACAAAAAAATTCTTAATTCAGCACATAATCCTACCACAGTCCTTGATACTAATTATGATATTTGGACACTTGGGGCTGTAGATGCTTAAAGTACAAAGCAAAGCGCAAAGAAAAATAAGGGGAAAAGCATAATGTCGATAAACTGTATAAGAACACTTCTTGAAGATGCAGTGCAGGCCAATAGCGAAAAATCTGCTGTAATTTATAATGAAAAAAACATCACTTACGGTGAATTATTTACCAAAGTAAATCAGGTTGCTTTTTACTTAAATGAACTCGACTTACCTAAAGATTCACGTATAGGGCTTTATTCGACTAAAGGTATTGAACAAGTTATTGCGGTGTTGGCTATTTTGTCTACCGACTATATTTTAGTACCATTAACCACGTTACTTAAGTCTGAGCAGGTTGAATATATTATTAATGATTGCGACATTAAATGTATTATCACCGATAAACTTCAGCTTGAAAATATAGAAGAAATTGATTTTAACGGGCACATTATTTCGTATGAAACGGCTGATAAAGGAATTGCCTCATTTGAAGAAATATTTAAATATTACAATAAACCATATGTTTGCGATATTAATGGTCATAGTAATGCGGTAATTACTTATTCTTTTGGTGTTTCAGGTACGCCTAAAGGTATTGTTATATCACATCGTAACTTAATTGATTCTGCACGAGTTGTTTCGCAATATTTAGATCTTAAGCATGAAGATGTTATTTCAGGCGTACTTATTTTTAATCTTGATTATGGTTTAAACCAAATTTTTTGTACCTTGTACAAAAAAGCCACTTTAGCACTACACCGCTTCATATTACCTGAAGACTTTTTTAATCATATTATTAACGATAAAGTAACAGTGTTACCCTTAATGCCTGTGAATATTTCACAAATGTTTGATGAAGATTTACACCGTATTCCTAGTGCTGAACTTTTTGCAAACGTTAAAACCATTACTTCTTCGGGCGGTAATGTAACGGCTAAAATGATCAAAGACTGTAAGAATACCTTCCAAAATGCAGATTTTTACTCAATGCATGGCCTTACTGAAGCATTTCGTTCAACCTATTTAGACCCATCACAAGTGCAAATTAGACCTGATTCAATCGGTAAAGCCATTCCTGATGTTGAATTGTATGTGATTAATGAAGAAGGGAAAGAATGCGGTGTGCGTGAGGTTGGCGAATTAATTCACCGAGGTGGCTATATTTATCGCGGCTTTTGGAATGCGCCAGAGCAAAATGCTGAACGATTTAAATCAGTACAAATATTAAAAGATGTTATTAATTTAGAAGGGCAACTGACTGATGAACTCGTTGTGGCAACGGGAGATTATGTTTATAAGGATGAAGAAGGGTATTTGTATTTTGTGTCTAGACAGGATGACATGATTAAAACTCGTGGTTTCAGGGTTTCACCGTATGAAATTGAATCTGTTGTCGCAAAAAATATTCCACAAATAGAAAAATGTGCCGTGTTTGGTTTAGATAATGAACTGATCGAAGAAGAAATTGTTATGGTTTATTCTGCGTTAAATGAAATAACCGAGAATGAAATATTATTTGAATTGAAGAAACACCTTGCTTCTTACATGATACCTAGCCGAGTTATTTATAAAAAATCTTTACCTTTAGTACAAAGTGATAAAAACAAAATTAATAAAGAAGCATTGAAAAATGGCTTAATCTCGGGAACGTAAGGAATACCATTCTTTTGAACGATTGGCATTAAATAGCATTTAGCTCTCTAACTGAGAGCTAAATGAAAATTCAGGAATAAAACTACAAGGCTAATTCAATAACCATTTCGGTTAATTCTTCTTTAGAGATAGAATTGCTGTGGTTTTTATCGAAACGATTGAAAATAGACTCACACATACGAATGCCTTTGTCTTGTAATAACACATCAATGAGCTCAACAAATTCAGAGCGACTTATTACGCCGTCTTTATCTTCATCAAATACTTCAAATAACTCATCTACCCACTGATTTAATTCCATGAGGGTTCCTTAAATATATAGAGGGAAATCAATATTTAAACTTTATCTTTTATTCAGGCATTTGGGAATAGTAATTTATAAATATTTACAAATTGATAGATTTTAAATAGCAGCTAACTCTACTAGAATGGCGTTGTTTTGTATAAAAATGGTTAAAATGCTAAAAATGGAATATAAAATGATAAATCATTGGAAAGTTACAACCTTTGTTTGCTTGCTTTTAAGTTTTACAGCTTATGGTGAACAGCAAAGCTTTACTCTGGAAAATTGCCATGTTGATGGCGTGAGAGAGCAGGTGAAATGTGGCAAGCTACTAGTGCCAGAAAACTACAGTAAGCCTGAAGGCGAACAAATCAGTATCAATTTTGTCGTTTTGCCAGCTATTGATAACAGCGATAATAAAATTCCACTAATGTTTTTAGCGGGAGGGCCTGGGCAAGCGGCAGCAGAACTAGCTTCAGGCTTACGGTATGTTTTTAGAGAAGTTCGTAAAACGCGTGATTTGATCTTGGTGGATCAACGAGGCACTGGTCAATCTCATCCATTACAATGTGAAGAAACGGCTGAACAAAATGTTTACACAGCAATGCCTGAAGACTTTTCAGCACAAGATATTAAAGACTGCCTTGCTAGTTTTAGTGGGGATTTAAGCCAATATAATAGTGAAAACGCTATTCGCGATTTTGATGCAGTACGTGTAGCGCTTGGCCATCAGCAATTAAATATTTACGGTGGATCCTACGGAACCCGAGCTGGGCTGGTGTATATGCGTATGTTTCCTGACTCATTGCGCAGTGTTGTGCTTGATAGTGTAGGCCCTATTGAAGTCCCTATCGGTTTATTTGGGCAAAGTTCGGCTAGATCATTTAATTTGTTATTAGAAAACTGTCAAAAAGAGCTAAGTTGTCAGCAAGCTTATCCTGAACTCGAACAAGAATTTAATAGCCTAGTTGCTCGTTTAGCTGAAGCGCCAGTAGAAGTGAACATTGCCCATCCCAGACTAGGAACCCAAACTAAGTTTGTTATTAGTGAAGGAAAACTACTGGGTACTTTGCGTATGCAATTATACTCAGTAGCAACACGTTCTATTGTGCCCCTAGCGATTCATCAAGCCTACCTAGGTAATTATATGCCATTAGCTGGCTTGGTTGCTCAATCAGAAAGCGGGCAAGGCATTTACCTTGGTTTGTTATTTAATATTGCCTGTAATGAGGATTTTCCTAGAATATCCGCAGAGAATTTTGCCCAAGATACGAATAATAATTTTGGCGGTGATGATAGCCATTTTGCTTTTAAAATGGTTTGTCCCCTATGGCCACAATACCGCCCCAGCGAAGCATTTTATCAGCCTGTAACAGCAAATATTCCTACCTTAATTTTATCAGGTAACTTAGATCCAGTTACACCACCAAGTAATGGTGAATACAGTGCTAAAACGTTACCTAATAATCACCATATTATTATTGAAAATGCGGCACATACTGTTGCGATGAATACGTGCGCGAGTGATATTATTAATGAATTTTTAACAACACTACAACCAAAAACGCTAGACGAATCTTGTTTAGAAGAGATACCTAATGAGTCTTTTATGACTAATTTAAATGGTGGAACACTCATTGTTGAAACTAACAATGCAGGTTCGGCTGAACAAGGAGGTAAAAACTAATGATACAAGTTAATAATTTGCGTAAAACCTTTGGTGGTAGCAATAAACGTTTGTTTAGCAGCTTTAACAAAACAAAAGAATCAAGTTCGGTTATCGCATTAGACGGTTTATCATTTACTGCTAATGATGGCGAAATTACAGGCATTTTAGGGCCTAATGGCGCAGGAAAAACGACTTGCTTACGGACACTCTACGGTTTGCTTAAAGCCGATGATGGTAATGCCATTATTGACGGTATTAATGTTGTTGATAACCCACTTGCTGCTAGGGCACGTTTGGGCATATTTCCTGATAAATTTGGCTTGTATGAACGTTTAACTGCTTATGAGCAAATAGATTACTTTGCCAGTATTCATGGTTTGCAAGGTGACTTTAAGCATCAAGCCATTGAGGCAATAATTAAAGATTTAGATATGGAAGCATTAGCGCACCGTAAAACGTTAGGCTTTTCTCAAGGACAACGGATGAAGGTAACATTAGCCCAAGCTCTAGTGCATCAACCTAAAAACTTTGTGCTTGATGAACCAACCCGAGGGCTTGATGTAATGAGTACTCGCGTATTACGAAATTATTTGGCACGTTTTAAAGAAAAAGGACATTGTATTTTATTTTCTTCACATGTAATGCAAGAAGTTGCTGCTTTATGTGACCGCGTTATTATTGTTGCTAACGGAAAACTTGCTGCCGAGGGAACACCTAATGAGCTTTGTGAGTTGGCAGGTGAAACTCAATTAGAAGAAGCTTTCGTTAAAATTATTGGCTCCGACGAAGGAGTAGCAGCATGATGTATTTTAATATAAGCCAATTTAAAGCTTTACTCTCAAAGGAATTAAAAGAAGCCTTTCGTGATAGAAATGCGATGTTATCTGATGTAGGCGCGATGATGATTTCAAGTTGTCACAGACTGTTTTTTTTAGTTAAAGGAGTGGCTAGATGATCCAATTTAAAGCACTCCTATCAAAAGAACTAAAAGAAGCCTTTCGTGATAGAGGGGCGATGTTATCTGATATAGGCGCGATGATGATTTCAAGTTGTCACAGACTGTTTTTTCTAGTTAAAGGAGTGGCTAGATGATCCAATTTAAAGCACTCCTATCAAAAGAACTAAAAGAAGCCTTTCGTGATAGAAGGGCGATGATGATGGCTATGACAATGGCAGTGATGGCTCCAATAATGATTTTTGCTATGTCAAAGGTCATGATTAAAGAAGCGGTAGAAACCCCGGCTGTTTATGTCAAAATAACGGGGGCAGAATATGCGCCTAAACTAATAAAATCGCTTAAAGATGAAAATATTTTATTATTAAAAGATGTCCCCAACGATGAAAAATTAAGTTGGGAAGAACGTAACCTTAGCATTACTATTCCAGATAGTTTTAACCAAGACATGTTAGACGGTAAATCAATTGATCTTTATTTACGTGCAGATTTTAGCGAGAAAGCTAATATGTCGCCAATTAGACGTATTAAAACTACTATTAACCAATATGCACAAGCTATTGGTTATAAGCGTTTATTAGTGCGTGGAATTGATGTTAATTTACTGCAACCCATAAAAATTATTGAACAAGACACATCGTTACCTAACTCTAATGCCATGATTATTTCAATGATGCTTGGCTTATATTTGTTGATGGCTGCGTTTATGTCTGGGCTTCCCGTTGCTATTGATGCCAGTGCAGGAGAACGTGAACGTAACGTTTTAGAGATGCTTTTATGTCAACCCGTTAGTACAGTTAAAATTGTGGCGGCTAAATTATGTTGTGCGAGTTTAATTGCTTGTATTGGCGTTTTGCTAACGTTAAGTTTAACCTCGTTTTCAGTTAGCTTTATTGATTTAACTAAAATAGGCGCTAGCTTTAATTTAGATGCTTTCACTATCACAGCACTGTTATTGTTGCTAATTCCCATATGTTTCTTTGCTTCAGCTTTACAGCTTTTTGTTGCTTTTCAATCGAAAAACTTTAAAGAGGCACAATCTATGGTTTCTATGATTATTATGTTACCTGCCATGGTGCCTGTTATTTTGATGTTTGTAGATAACAAGCCAAAATGGTTAGATTGGTTACCAATCTCTGGGCAGTCATTGATTATGGAAGATCTTTTTAAAGGCTTACCTGTGTCATGGGCACTACTGGCTTTTACAGGATTAGTGACAATCAGCATGACCATTTTTTTAGTACTATTGATGGCAAAAAAATTACGCTCTGAAAAAGTGGTTTTAGCATTGAGCTAGTATCAATAAATTAATACTCATACAAAACTTTAGAATAAATTGAAATGTATAAGCTGTCATTAATTCGGGTTGTTTTTGTGTTTTCTGTATTTTATTTGTTGTGTTTCAGCGTTTTGTTGTTTATATTCTGTATTGTTGGGTTTTGGTTATGTTTGTTCTTATCTTGTTTTTTGATGTCAAAATAGTTATTACAGCAATTCAGACATAAGACAAGACAAAATGAACTAA
>TARA_R110002050_G_scaffold165383_2_pt1 | contig 10412 bp, 12 predicted proteins | sample TARA_R110002050 | Tara Oceans TARA_R110002050 (sample SAMEA4396988) | marine metagenome | biome: Polar Biome; feature: [DCM] deep chlorophyll maximum layer (ENVO:01000326); material: water (ENVO:00002006), including particulate matter (ENVO:01000060) such as... | depth 25 m
TCCCAAAACTTATACTTTGCTCTTTCTTTTTAATCTTGTTGCCTAAGATTTTCTCATTACCCAAATCCTTTGCGTAAACCACAATATCTTCAACCTGATACACCTTCGGTGCAAGATAAACTTCACGATTCTTAAAAATATTCTCTACAGTCATCTTTTTTGTGAAATAACCAATAGCAGAAATAGTAACAGAGTCACTTTTAGAATTATAGCCGAGTGTAAATTTTCCATTGCTATCACTTACAGTCCCTTTCATAAGTATAGGTATTCCAATATTTACGTATGGGATTGGCTGAGATGTTTCTGCATCTAAAATCGTGCCTTCCACCGTAGTTTGGGAGTAAGTGGTGATTGTACTGCATAATGTTATCGCAATAATTAAAAAGTATTTCATCTACTATATAATTGCTTTATCACGGCCTTTACCATTTCTAATTGCTCGTCACCAATTTCAAAATGGAAGGTAGCTCTCACCGTATTGGGCCCAAACGGTACCATTCTTACTCCATGTTTACCTAATTTTTCTACAGCATCAACTGCTCTTTCCGTTAACACTTCAAAAATCAGGATATTTGTCTCTATACTTTCCAAATCGATGGTTAGTTGCTCACACTCATTGATAACTAAAGCTAATTCTTTAGCTCGTCTATGGTCTTCAACCAATAACGACTGGTGATGGTCGATTGCATAGTTTGCGGCTTCAGCTAGTAATCCTATTTGGCGCATTCCTCCACCCCACATTTTACGATATCTACGCGCTCTACCAATATTCTTCTTTGAGGATAATAACATAGACCCTACAGGAGCGCCAAGTCCTTTACTAAAGCACACTGAAATAGTATCTGCTATTTCACCAAAGAATTTCGGTTTTATTCCGGTTGCAGTAATTGCATTCCAAATTCTAGCTCCATCTAAATGGATTTTGAGATTGTGAGTATCAGCAAAGGTTCGAAGTTTTTTTAATTCAAGCTCCGTATAACACGCTCCACCACCTTTATTTGTTGTATTTTCGAGACACAACACCGTCGTTTTTGGTTCCCAATCATATAGGCCACGCACCGTATTCGCCAAATCACTCGGTGTTAGTTTACCTTTTATTCCTTCGATTGGAGCAATTTGCACCCCAGATAACATACTAGCGCCTGATGATTCGTAATTATAAATATGTCCCTTTTTCTCTATCAGAATTTCATCACCTGGCTGGGTAAGTACTTTCACACCCAGTTGGTTGCTCATTGTTCCACTAGGTACAAACAAGCCTGCTTCTTTTCCGAACATGTGTGCTACCCTAGCCTGCAACTCATTAACTGTGGGGTCTTCACCAAAAACATCATCACCAACTTTTGCGTTTAGCATCACTTCCAACATTTTTACAGTTGGCTTGGTAATGGTATCACTTCGAAGATCTATCATTTTATCATTTTGCTTTTTCGTTGGCGTAGAATATAATCTATCTTAAATACATGTAACTATATTCTAATTTTTCTACAGTGGATAATCCGTATAAAATTGCCGTCGTTCAACACCCACCCGTTTTTTTAAATTTGAGCGAAAGCGTTCAACTGGGACTGAAATATGTTAGGGAAGCAACTGCCAATGGCGCCCGTTTGATTGTATTTCCAGAAACTTGGCTTCCTGGTTATCCCGTTTGGTTAGATTACGCCCCAAAAGCAGGTTTGTGGGATTTTCCTCCAGCAAAAGCTCTATTCAATATTCTTTATAGAAATTCCATCAAAATTGGTGATTCTCACTTTGAAGCATTTCAGAAAATTGCACAAGATGAGCAATGTGTTGTGGTAATGGGTGCGCATGAAAAGGTTGGGCGAACCTTGTATAACACCATTTTCTACTTCTTACCTGATGGGACCTACCAATTACATCGTAAACTAATGCCCACTTATACTGAAAAATTAATTTGGGGAATGGGAGATGGAAGCACCCTGTCTATAATAAGCGACCAAGAAGTTCAGATTGGAGGATTAGTTTGTTGGGAACATTGGATGCCCCTTGCACGAGCTGCGATGCATCAATTAGGTGAAGATATTCATATTGCCCAGTGGCCAATGGTTAAAGAACTTCACCAAACAGCCAGCAAACATTACGCTTTTGAAGCACAATGCTATGTGATAGCCGCTGGTTGCACACTAACAAAGCAACAGATGTTAGATGGCATCAACTCCACTCTTCAAACTAACAAAGAGCAGGAAGCACTAGAACTAATTGAAAGCATTCCTGTTGACTTCTCCGAACAATTACTCCAAGGAGGAAGTGCTGTCATCAAACCTAATTCAGAATACTTAGTTGAACCAGTATATTCAACTAGCACTATTATTTTTGCTGAGCTAGACCTTTCAAGTATTATAGAAGGGAATTTATTCCTTGATACAAACGGCCACTATTCCCGACCTGATATCTTCCAACTAACCGTTGATACCAAGCCTAAGCAGAATGTTGTTTTCAAGAAATAGTTTATCTGAGTGCTGAAATCTTTTTGCCAAGATTTATAAAGACTCTAAAAAGCTACGTTTATTTGAAGTCGAACTTGGAGTTCATTGTCTGCACTCTTGAAATCAGAATACGTAATATCAGATTGTAGCTTGAGATTATGTCCTGCAATAAATTTTGAGACACCAAAGGTAAACTCACTCCGCTCTGACAGTGAAGAACTTGCCTCATCTGGTTTAACAGTTGCGAATCGAAAAGCGGTTTCTATATTGTTTTTGTACAAATAGCCCAAAGTAGCTTGCGTTCCAGTTCCTGTTTCAAAACCGGTTACAGAATCTAATCCTGTACGTTGTGCAAATTCAGCACTTGCTGAGAGTCCTTGATATTTAAAAAGTGCATCTACAAACATCGATTTCAAATCATTTTCAACAAGTGTATTGCCCAAGTTATACACAAAACTACCGTTTCTTCCTCGTGCTCTCACTGCACCGTTGTTAAAGTCGTAAGCAGCACCAATGGTCATTTTTGGTGTTGGCTCGCGTTCTAAATCCGTTCCCATAAAATCACCTTTATTACCAAAATCGCCAAAAGGTAGCAACTCCACTCTTGCCGTATAAGCATATCCACCAGCATTTGATGTGGTAATATTTCGGCCTTCTCCCATGCTTATTGCTAGATAATCTTTAATAACCATATCACCAGCAGAAAAAGTGTTTTTAATCTGGAAACCAAAGTCTCTATCTAAATTGAACGTCGAATTTGTGGCACTTCGGTCTACAAACTGTAAACTTTGTGAAGAAATCATACGCTCTTTGTTCCCTGGCATTTTTGCCTGCCCAAATAAAAACTCGATATTATTATTCGGCTTAAATATTGTAACCGCATCTAGTACAATGTTAGCGGTAGCACTGTTCTGAGGCAAAGCAAGATCACTTGAGTTTCTTGTATCTCTATTGCTAAAACCAAACTGCAATTTGAACTTAAATTTCGGATTATATACAAAGCCTTCTAGTTTAAGTCGCGCTCTCCGAACTAGCATTTGGTCAGCATATTCGTTGGAGCTTAAATTTAACTCCCCCACATATAAATTCTGAAATACCGCTCCAAGTTTTACTTCATAAGATTGGTCATCTGGAGTAAAAACGATTCCCTTTCCCAAAGAATTGACTACAGTCCCTTGGCCGTAACTCTTCGAGGTTATCCCATAAAGCATTGTCATTAATACTAGTAAAGTAAAAGTAATTTTCATATTGTGCTGATCAATTCAAACGATTTCGCCGAAAATGTAGACATATTAATTACACATCACAAAGCCCATGTTACATTAAGTTAATATATCCTTAACATTACGGTAACATGACTACTGCTTTTAAATATGTACTTTTATTCTCAAAGTAGATCGTTACTTACTTCATTTATATAAGACTATGGAATTTGGATTATTTGAGCTCTTACATTTACTAGGCGCACTTGGCTTTTTCATTTATGGTATGAAATTGATGAGCGAGAGCATTCAGAAAGTTGCGGGGTCTAAAATGCGCAATATTCTGAGTGCAATGACCTCCAATCGGTTCAAAGGCCTTTTTACAGGCTTTGCCTTAACTAGTTTGGTGCAATCATCCTCAGCAACAACTGTATTGGTTGTTAGTTTTGTGAATGCTGGCCTATTATCTTTGGTGGAATCTATTGGCGTTATTATGGGGGCCAACATTGGTACAACCGTTACTGCATGGCTAATTTCGATTATTGGCTTTAAAGTTAAGATTGATGCTTATGCCCTTCCAATCATCGCTATTGGTTTTCCGATGCTTTTCATAAACAAGAGCAAAGTAAAATCTTGGGGTGAAGTGCTCATAGGTTTTGCGCTACTTTTTCTTGGGCTTGCTTACCTTAAAGATTCCGTTCCCGATTTACGTGCCAATCCTGAAATTCTAGAATTTCTAGCCTCATACACTGATTTAGGACTTCTTTCCACCTTGCTTTTTGTTGGTATCGGCACATTAATTACCGTTATCGTTCAGTCATCAAGTGCAGCCATGGCATTAACACTTGTAATGGCAAACAATGGTTGGATACCTTTCGAATTGGCTGCTGCCATGGTTTTAGGCGAAAATATTGGAACTACCATTACCGCAAACTTAGCAGCCCTCGTTGCTAACGTACATGCAAAACGTGCCGCTGCAGCTCACTTTATATTTAATATTTTTGGAGTAGTTTGGATTATCCTATTCATGCATTTCTTCTTAACAGGCATCAACTCGTACATGGAGTCGAGCTATGGAATGTCTCCATTTAATGATCCAGAAGCTGTTCCTATTGGCTTATCAATTTTCCATACTGCTTTTAATATTGTTAACGCCTTGCTCCTTATTGGCTTTGTAGGCTTCATTGCTAAAATGGTTACCAAAATGGTTCCATCTAAAGGAGATGACGAAGAATTCCACCTAGAATATATTGGAACTGGAATGATGGATACCGCTGAGCTCTCTTTGGGTGAAGCGGCTAAAGAAATAGCGAAATTCGGAGAGATAACTAGCCGAATGAATGGCTTTTTGCGAGAACTTATAAAAGTAGATAAATCTAAAAAACAGAAGAAATATCTTTCTAAAATCAGGAAATACGAAGAGATAACTGACAGTATTGAGAATGAAGTGGTTTCTTATTTGATGCAAGTTTCCCAAGGCCAACTTAGTGCCGAGTCGAAAGAAAGAATTGCTGGGCTTTTAAGCATCAGTAACGATTTAGAAAGAATTGGCGACATTATTTATCAAATGTCGCGAGACTTTGGACGCATGATTGAAGATGACGTTGCTTTTAACAACAAACAACTTGAAGGCGTTTACGAGATTCTTGATAGCTTAGACGAAGCTTTTGTAGTAATGAATAAAAACTTACAAGCTGATCCTGATCGCGTTACTATTGCAGAAGCTTATGCTAAAGAAAGTGTCATTAACGCCACTAAAAAGAGACTTTACAAAAAGCACCTTAAGCGCATGGAAGACAACGAGTACGATGTGAAAAGTGGTTCTGTGTATAAAGATTTCTTCTACTCTTGCGAAAAGGTGGGTGATCACATCATCAACGTAAGTGAAGCAATTACTGGCGAGAAAGAGAAAGAATTCGCTCTTCTCGATGATTAACAGCTCAACAATTTTAAAAGCCGTCAAAGTAACTACTTTGACGGCTTTTTTTATGCCAAAGAAATAATATTCACACATTCCATATCTAGTTTAACCTTCCCTTTCAATTAAAATTTTTTTAGAGTATTCTTTAATCATGTCAACCACATTTCATATTCTAAATGGAGATGCACTTTTAGAGCAATTCCCCTCTTCGCTTAGTGGAGAGCACATTGTTGCTCGGGAGTGCTTAGTTGATGGAGATGTCTCAGGAAGCACTTTAGAAGCTCTTTTTGAAACTCGAGCGACTTTCATTTCTACAGCCTACCCTGAATTTTCCAAAGCTGATTATTTCAGTAAAACAGTTTCTGAATTCCATAAAATCCAGCAGTTACCCAAACATAGCTCTGTTTACCTTTGGTTTGAACATGACCTTTTTTGCCAAGTAAACATGTGGTTTGTTTGCTCTCTTCTACAGAATAAATCTCATGACGTTTATTTCGTACAGCCAACAACATCCATTAAATATGGCTTTGGAGCGATGAATAGCTCTCAGCTAGAATCTGCGTTCCAACAAGCTACAAAGCTAACTAGCAAAGAATGTTCTCTCTTTAGTCAATTATGGACGGAATATCAAAAGTCAGACTTCAAAACGCTCCAATCTCTTTCAAAGCAATTACAGTTTGCTTTCCCTTTTCTCCCAGAAACGATCTCTGCTCACATACAACGGTTTCCTCAACATGGAAACTTAGGTCGGCCTGAAAAAACACTTCAGCATATTATGAAAGAGCTAAATACTCAAGATTTCAATATCGTATTTCTGGAGTTCTGGAAACGCGAAGCTATCTACGGATTCGGTGATTTACAGGTTAAGCGTATATTTGAAAATCTAAGATCGGATGATTAGCAGATAATTCAATTTATAGGCTTTTTAACCGATATTTTGAATTATAGGTATTTTAACCGATATTAAACCATGACAAGTATTATAACAGGCGATATCATAAACTCAAGATCCATTGATGCAGAACTGTGGTTAGCAGTTTTGAAACAAGAGTTAAATAATTTGGGTAGTGCTCCTAAGCGGTGGGAAATTTATAGAGGCGATAGTTTTCAGGTAGAAGTACCGGCCCCTGATGAAGCATTATTACAGTGCATAAAAATTAAAGCTGCAATAAAAACCATCAAAGGTCTAGATGTTCGTATGGCGATTGGCATCGGTAAAAAGAGCCATGACGCTAATAATATCTCTGAGGCCAATGGTAGTGCCTTTATTCGCTCTGGAGAAGGATTTGAGTCGCTAAAGAATCTTCGCCAATCTTTAGGCATTTTTACTGGGAAGTCGAGGTTCGATGAGCGTATAAACTTATACCTTAAACTTGCTCTAATTGCTATGGATAATTGGACTCTAGGAGCCGCTGAGTTTGTGAAGTTAAGTTTACAAAACCCCACAGCTTCACAAACAGAAATCGGATCCATGTTAGGGATTTCCCAATCTTCTGTAAGTGAGCGCCAACAAAGATCGTATTTACCCGATATTCTTGAAATGGAAACCTTGTTCAGAAAAGAACTTAAAACGCTGGAGAACTTATCGTGATTTTATTCCTAAAGCTTATACTTGCTCATCTCATTGGCGATTTTCTCCTGCAATCTAGCAAATCGGTTAAAAGCAAAGAAGAGAAAAAACTCAAATCTCCCGCTTTATATTATCACATCTTCTTCCATGCTGCAGTAACCTCGCTTCTTCTTTGGGATACTCAATATTGGGCTGGTATTCTATTTATCGTCATCACTCACTTTTTGATCGATGCCTCTAAATTAAGTTTCCAAAGTTCTAAAAATGGAAAATATCTATTCTTCCTAGATCAGGCCTTACATATTTTAGTATTGAGTACTGTTTGGATGTACTATGAAGGAAATGAATTCTCCCTTGCTTGGCTACAAAGCACTTGGTTTTTGCTAAGTGTAATAAGCCTTTACTTTTTAACTCAGCCGACATCAATAATTATTAAAGTACTCATCTCTAATTGGTCTCCTCAAACAGAGGAAGGCGCCAATGAATCACTAGAAAACGCTGGGAAATATATTGGAATACTAGAACGCCTTTTTGTTTTCGTATTTGTTGTAACAGGAAATTGGGATGCCATTGGCTTCTTAATTGCTGCGAAATCGGTATTTAGGTTTGGCGATTTAAAAGAGTCAAAAGATCGAAAACTAACCGAGTATATTTTAATTGGAACTCTCATCAGTTTCGGTATCGCCATTCTAGTAGGCTATGCCTATACTCGATTTCTAAGATAATAAAATGTCCCCATTACTCATCTCAAGCTGTTATAGAGTAAACAAATCATACTTTTATGGCATACAACGAATTTTTAGCTGATAGGATTTCAAACTTATTTAAAAGCCTTTCTATAAATTTTGAAGAAAAGAAAATGTTTGGGGGTCTCTGCTACATGGTAGACAACAAAATGTGTCTCGGTATTATGGGAGACTCGCTCATGGCAAGAGTTGGGCCTGAAAAATACGATGGAGCTCTAGAAAGTGAAGGGTGTCACCTGATGGAGTTTACCGGCCGACCTCTCAAAGGGTATGTACTAGTCGATGAATTTGCTATCGACAAGGAGGACGATTTAAACTATTGGGTTCAGCTGTGTCTAGATTTTAATCCTCATGCAAAAGCTTCAAAAAAGAGAAATCTTAAATAGCTGCACGTTGTAATTTAAAAAATCAGGTTCCTTTAAAGCTTTATTTTTCAATATTTAAAATAAAATAGTTCTCAGGTTATAGATAAAAAAAGTATTTTAGCTTCGTCTTAACATTACTAGTAAGTTAGGATAGAAACGATCACAAAATGTCATGAAAAAAATATTCGGATTTATTGTTGTTACAATGGCTCTACTTACGGTAGCTCTTTCTACAAAACCGTTTGAATTTAATGGCCCAAGCGATTTTTATTATGGGCTAATTTTCGGAGTGAGTATTGGTTTAGACATTGCTGTTATCTTACTTTACAAGATAATCAAAAACTCTTCCGATAAATAAGAATCTGGCTTTTCTACTCCCTTTAAGCGTATAATTCTGTATATTCTCTGCCTTTCTAGGAACAATGTTGGCTACTGCACAATTAAAATTATAGATTCTAAGAATTAAAAAATGAAATTATTACCTCTTTACGCATTAATAATATTTTCTTTGACTTCATGCTTCCCAAAAGATGATGAATGCGACATATATAGAAATAATATAGAGCTGTCTTTTATTGAAATTACCGACGCTAGCGGCAACAACCTTATTGCAAACGGTACTTATGGTTACCCAGACCTTACGCTCACAAATGGTGATGTACTTGTTGGTAGAGTTTTTCCAGACGATTTTTCTTTTCGAAATCTCTTAACTATTATTGAAGATGGCTTAGACCTTAGAGATAACACCTATGAGCTGAACCTCAGCTCAAATAAATCACTAAAGCTCAATTTGGTTTTTTCAACTTATATTAGCAAGTGTAATACCAAGCTTTATGCCGTAGAAGATGCTACATGGGACGATAAGCTTCTCCCTATAAGTGTAGTGGATGGATATCAGGTTATTGGACTTACAATACCATCTGACACTGTAGTTACTGATTCCTCAAATACTAATACTTTTTAATTGCTGATAAATATTAGGAAAATAAATACTGTGACAAGAGTGCTGTAACCGCTGTTTCAGCACGAAGTCTATTTTTCCCCAAAGAGATAAACTCTCCAGCGTTATTCTTATTCAGAGTCAGTTCCCGTTCCGAAAAGCCTCCTTCAGGCCCCACCATTAATACACTATCGTTGCTCAGTATATCGGTACGGTTTGTTAGCGAAGTTTCTTCGTGTGCCATTATAAAGTCAAAATCATCATAGTATTTATATACTTGGTCTAACGATTTAAGGACTACTAAATCCGGCAACCAAAAGCGTCCACTTTGCTTAAACGCACTTACAATAAGTAGCTTTAGCCGGTCTTCGTTTATTTTCGTTCGCTCAGTGTGATCGGCACTGAATATACAGATTTCGGTCGCGCCAAGTTCTACCGCTTTCTCGATTGCAAACTCAAATCGATCTCTTATTCTAATAACTCCTAAAGCAAGCACTTTAGCTAACTCTGGCACTTCCTCTTCTACAAAAGTCCCTAAAATCGCGGTTAGTTTTTGCTTCGAAACTGAGTTAATCTCGCATTCATAGATTTTCCCTTCACCATTTGCGATATGGATTGTATCTCCTACATTGTAGCGTAGTACTTTTATAATATGCTGCGCTTCTTGTCCAAAGATTTCAACCTCGTGTTGATTTATCCATTGCTGAGGTGGGGCATAAAAATAATTCATTCTATCTATTTCCTTCCATAATAAGCACCAGGAGTAAATTCCGTTTCCCCTGTTTCCAAAACCATTTCAACATAAGGTGCACAGAGTCTACAGCTATTACTACAATAATTTAAAGCTTGTAATTCTCTCACATCGGTAATGTCATTTTCTTGCGCAAAACCCTTTATTTCTTCGAAGCTTTTATCATGGCAAATACATCGTGTTACCAAAAAGCGACTCATTTTTGCTTAAAGTGCTTACCTAATTTAAGACCTTGTCCCTGGTAATTACTTGCTATATCGCTTCCGTACATAAATTCGGGATTCTCTGTATTTGGTTCAAACTGCATACTAAATAAAGTTTGTCCATCTTCAATCATGAAAGGGACATCATGCGAACGAACTTCGAGTACAGCTCTAGCACCTTTGTCGTCAATAGTTCCACCGAAACCGCTATCAAAGAAACCGGCATAATGAGTTCTCAACTCTCCAGACCCAGTATCGTAGGCCATC
>TARA_R110002050_G_scaffold24661_3_pt1 | contig 10405 bp, 12 predicted proteins | sample TARA_R110002050 | Tara Oceans TARA_R110002050 (sample SAMEA4396988) | marine metagenome | biome: Polar Biome; feature: [DCM] deep chlorophyll maximum layer (ENVO:01000326); material: water (ENVO:00002006), including particulate matter (ENVO:01000060) such as... | depth 25 m
TTGTACGACTATAATACTAGTCGATTTTTTATTGTTCTCAATATTGTCGGAAATGTTTTGTTTTTCTTAAAGTTGTATTATGCAAGTCAGACATACTAAAATAGCTGCTTACTATGATCTAATTGTTAAGTCGTGGGAAACGGCTTAATTGATAGTATAGGGGATAATGTAACTTTGAGCGACTAGGTTGGATTGGTACACGCGAACGACCTAGCCGAAAGGCAAATACAATCAGGATAATGGCGACAATGAATGATAGAAATAGGAGTTTAAAGAAAAAAACATGAAACAGTAAAGAAATACATCGACGAAAAGTAGCCATTGTTTTACGTCTTAACTTCGTGTGTATTGTTATCGAGCAATGGCATGCAATCCCTCCATCAAAAAAATCACTATTTACACTATAAGTAGCGCTTCGGGCTTGTTCAACACCCGAATAAGGTGTCGACTGACGCGATACCTTTTCTTATTTGTTATGTTTACGTTTACACCGCACTGTTTTTTAAAAGTAAATGTGACAAAAATAGTGGCAGTAAATTATTAATTAATTGAGAATTGTCTTCGCTAGTTTTATTGAGTAAAACCCAGCCATCCGTTCCCATGACTTCGATTAATTTAATTTTGATGCTTTCAACTTCAGATTTTTCTGGACACCAATCACCTGATACGCGAAATATGCCTAAATCTGTATTTATGCGACTAATGTTGAAAAATTGCATCAAACCTCTTTGTAAATATAACGCCGTTTTAAGCAGTAAATAGCAGTTGGCTAACATTTGAGAAGTACGAATAAAAGCCAACTGTTAATTGTCAGACTTGAAAACCTTGATATATCTTAATTCAAAAGGTGTTTAAAGTATAACTATTTTAGTAGACACATAACCTCTAACTTTAAGGCTCTATTTCTCCTTCTCGCCATTCTCTGTGGCATTTCACTCCTATATTAACGGATACATTCCTACTTTGTTCTGTTGAGTTCACTAACGGTAAGTAAACTGATTCAGTGACAAGATAATATGGAGAAAAGGGATCCATTTTTGTTTCATATTGGAAAGTAGTTGTGACAGAGCTTAAGCATGATGCGCTTCCTTGCGACCAATTAGTGTAATTAGTTTCAGTAAGTTTTTTATTGGCAATTACATATGTAGCGCCATTAAAATACACGTACTCCTTATTTGCTTCATAGTTGCATTTATTTCTATATTCAGTCTGTTGTTCATATTCGTTTTGGCATACAACCGCCCAATATCCATTTGCTTGTCCTGCAACTGCATTGATTGATGATGTAACTATTCCTAAAAAACAATAGATTTTATATATTTATTATTTAACATTTTACGTTCCTTTATTAAATGTAAAAAAATTGAAGATACTAACTCATAAAGAATAAGTATCTCTTATTTTTCTATGAAAATGCAGCTAATATTATTGCATATAACACTTTAGTATTTATGCAGCACGTAGTTTGTGTTGCATAATTGCTTGTTGAATTGAGGCGCTACCTGCTCAATTTATCAAAGTTGGTGTTGTTTATGTACGGGGATTTGCTTTTATAGACTTAAGCTATATCAAGCCAGTTTAATGACAAGTTTGTTGCTTTTAAGTGATCCCTACATTGCTCAGCGTTTATTACGCACACATTACACCTAATTTTTCACCATTAAGCAATCATATTTTTCATGCACACAATCACCTTTAGCCCGAATAATTAAGTAGGTTAACTGTTTGATTTTTAGCAGCAAGCTAGGCTGCTAACTCGTTCGTGCTATTTTATTTATACACACATCGAGATTTATGACGCCCATAAACCTCAATATTCCAGCTTTACATAACTGACAAGGCCATTGTGGTATTAGTGACTCTTTTTCAGCCTGCAGCTTTATAGATTTATCCGTGCGGGGATCATCGCGAACTTGCGCTTATATCATGTATTCGCTAAAAGCGTAGTAGCGAATACGCATAAAACCTTTGGGGAGCACATGCTGTAAATAACGACGTAAAAATTCATCATAGCTCAGTGTCATTACTTTATCGTTATTATTATCAGCGTAATCTCGGTATTTAAAGCTAACCGTCTGCTCAGCGCGAGACTTAGCTTTAAGGAGGGCAATATCTGGATTAAGTGGTCGATGTAGAATATGCTTATATTGGCGCAGCAGAAGTTATAAGGGAATCATTGATGCTAACGACCGCTTTAAGTCTTAGATCTGCCGTTAGTAAAGTAAACTCTAACTCAACAATGCACACAAAGTGATCGTTAATAATTCCAATATGAATGACCACGATGGTGGCACACCAGCCTGTTGAGTTCGGGAGTTAATCGATAGGAATAAAGGAGAAACTCTGAAATATTTTATTTATAACTCTTGTTTAGTATTAGCCATAGGTATATATAGTTATTTCAACCATCTCTTCTGTTTTTTAAATAGGCTACCGGTTATGATTCGTGTATTCTTTAGATTTAAGCTTCGAGTTATACTTTAACCATGTCAGATGAATTTAATGCTTTCATTGCTTTAAGGGAGTCTCTGTCTTTTTATTACCCTATTAGTGACGATACTTGGTATGAATTTCAGCAAATTTGTAAAGTTAAATCACTAAAAAAACAACATGTACTTTATCGTATCGGCGATGTTCCTAATTCATATGCTTATGTTTTTAAAGGGTTAGTACGTTGTTTTACGTGTGATGAAAAGGGTAATGAATACAACAAAATATTTTTTGATGAAGGTATGTTTCCTGGATCAATGGCAGCTTTGTTAACTTCAACACCATCGAAACTTGCTTGTGAGTTATTGGAAGATTCTCTTATTATTGAAATTGATTTTATAGCATATCGCGCACTCATGCATAAGAACAAAGAAATCATGCTATTTCAAATTTATTATTTGGAGAAAAACTGGCTGCTGGAAAAAGAGTCTCGTGAAATAGAAATAGTACAAACGGATGCTACAGCACGTTATTTACGTTTTGTGGCTATGTATCCAGTTTTGGTTGACCGTTTACCGCAATATCATATTGCTTCACATCTTGCTATTACGCCAACGCAATTAAGCCGTATTAGAAAAAGCTTATTGACCCAACCTATATAAAGTGTTCTATAAATAAAGTTTATTATCAACCTATGTAAATGCATTTAAAGAATTAGTCCTTTATTATCCGTTTTATCTTATCACAAACCAATGTATACGCTTAACTTAGGTAAGCTTGTATTTGTTTAAGGTTTGTGATTTTTCCGAAAAATAGAGGAGTAATAATGAATATTTTAGAAGCACTACAATGGCGTTATTCGGTTAAGAAATTTTCAGATGAAAAGGTGACCAAATCAGCCTTAAGGACATTACTTGATGCAACACGTTTAAGTGCCTCGTCTTATGGACTTCAGCCTTATAAAATTATTGTGGTTGAGTCAGCAGATATTAGAACGCAGTTACTGCCTTTTTCTTATGGGCAGAATAAAGTTGCTGAAAGTTCACATCTTATTGTTTTGGCAGCACATACTGATGTGGGTAATGATACGGTTGATTGTTATATTAATAAACATGCACAAATCACTCATGGTAGTGTTGAGGGCCTTAGTAAATTTTCTGATTTTATGAAATCAGCATTAAGTTTAAAAACACCCGAAGAAAAACAAGAATGGGCACATCAGCAAGCCTATATTGCCTTGGGTAATTTGTTAACTTGTGCTGCGGCAATGCAAATAGATACTTGCCCAATGACAGGTTTTGATAGTGCGGGATATGATGCTGTTTTAGATTTAACATCAAAGAAATTAACCGCAACCGCAATATGCCCTATAGGTTATCGTCATGAAACTGATACTCAAGCTGATTCTCCTAAAGTTAGGTTTGATTACAATGAAATAGTAGTGGAGATGTAGCATGTTCCTATTTTCTTGCATGGCCTTGGTAGCAGGTGCCGCAATTGCTGTACAAGCAGCAATGAATGCTCGTTTAGGAGTATTATTAAACAGTTCAATGGTAGCAACAAGTATCGCTTTTTTCACAAGTTTGTTTTTTACGGCAGTAGTTATGCTGGTATTTACTAAGCAATACCCTGGGCTAGTAGAAATAAAATCTGTACCTGTGTTTTTATGGTTTAGTGGCGTGTTAAGTGCTTTAGGTATTAGTTTGTTTTATTATTTAATTCCTAAAATGGGTGTAGGCAATATGATGTCTTATGCGTTAACTGGGCAGTTGTTAATGGCAATAATTGCTAGTCATATGGGCTGGTTTGATTTACCTATAAAACAAATTAGCGCTATAAAATTAGTTGGCACAACTTTGTTAATTATTGGGGTTTTATTAATTAATTGGGAGACAGAGTATGGATATTAATCAGGCTAATATAGATAACCTTATTTGTTTATGGAAAAAATATGGCGCTCAAATTATTGATAGAAATACGCAGTTGATTAAAAATACTTCTTGGCCTTATCGTTGTTGGTTTGATCTTCCACCATCGCTCCAAAATTATTTACAGTTAAAACATATTGATACAACCGCTATTGTACCAATGTGGTCTGAACTTGAAAACGCAGACATTGAAGCAAATGAGAACAGTAATTTAAGTTCACAGCTGTTTTTAACGAAACAATCGAGTTTAGAAGTAGAATTAGTTAAAAAGGGCTGGCAATGTTTGTTCAGTCAAACTGCAATGTACCTAGCTATATCGCCTGCTGTGCTTTTTACAATAAAAGATCAAATAAAACTGCGTAAGGGGGTTACTGTTAAATTGGTAACTAAAACACGAGAATTAATGGCATGGGTAGATATTGCGTCTAAAGCATTTGGATATGTTATAGATCAATCAGTGATAGAAAGTTTAATGAATGATTCTGATATTCGCCTTTTATTAGCTCATGATAATGACGAGGCTATTGCCACTGCACTTATGTATAAAACTGGAAGTATTATTGGTGTACATCAGGTGGGTGTTAAACCCGAAGTACAAGGTAAAGGTTTTTCACGTTTATTGATGTCTGAAATTATTATAAATTGTGCAGAATGGCAAGGTACACATGTTGTCTTACAAGCATCTGATGCAGGTAAGCCTCTGTATGATAAATTAGGCTTTCAAGCGCAGTTTTTAATTAACAATTATCAGCGTGTATAACCATTTTGAAAGTGCTTATCAATATTGATGTTGAAAATATAATAATTAATATCGAAGCGACGGCTTGCCATATAGTGTTAACTAACCTTATTCGAAATGCCTATCAACATACCGAAAGTGGGGTAGTTGAAATTACCTTACAAGGCAGTAACGTGACTATTGTTAATAGCAATCAACACAAGAAGGTAGTAGGCGTTAATAAACAATCAAATGAACAAGCTGCAATGGGATATGGTTTAGGCTTGCAACTCAGCGAAAAAATAATTAAGCGCCATGGCTGGTCTTATAAAATACATGATGAACCTGGGCGATATGAAGTTATGGTAGGGTTTAGTTAAACGTTATAATGAATAAGATTGGTAAAAAATTTTTAATATATTTATATTTTGTTACAGGGTTAGGGTATTTAAAATACAACCCAATTTACACTTGTAGACGATAACGCAGGCACATGGCCCCGCATTGTCTTAATTCCCAAAAGGTAAATCCAATTTTTTCCACAACTCGCCTTGACGCTTGATTGTCTCGGTAGATATCAGCAAACAAAATTGTTTCTCCGTAAGTAGCAAAAATAATAAGTACCAACATATAGGCTGCTTTGGTTCCCCATCCAAGGTTTTGGAATTTTTCAGCAATTCTATAGCTGATTGTTAATTCTTTGTCGTCAAATGATACAAATCCGATAGGCAAGTCACTTGCTGCTAGAATAACGTAGTAAAAAAACTTGGAATCTGTTTGAGAGGTTTTATGTAATTCCCCTTCATCTAGGCCACTTTCTTTAAGTAGATTTAGATCATATTTACAAAATGGTCTAAGGTATAGCTCAGCCCTAAAAGGATAGAGAGGAGGGATCATGTTCTACTCCTCTGGATTTTTCGAGTATTCTGGTAATATTAAATCATGAAAACTATTATCTTTATTCGGCTTTATGAGTTGAGTAGGTCTACTGGGAATCCATTTGGGGTTTGTTTGTTGTAAAAAGGATTGTTTACCAAAATGCAGTGTTATTACACCAGTATTCGCTAGTGTTATGCTTTCTTTCCTCGATCTTTCTTCATCATTAGTATATTGCCTTGATTCATTATCATAACTTTTTATTCTATTATCATAGACACCCGTTGAGTATTTAATTCCTCTATCGTCGAGCTGTGGAAGGAATATTTTCCAAGGCAATTTTGGGTTACGTTCATGGGAATATATTTTTACTTGCTGTATTGAATTCGGCACCAAATTTTGAATTTCAACTAGGGAATCAAATAATTCAAAATACAACTCAGAATTGTCTTGAAAGTGATCACTGTCTTTGTTTAAATTTTTTACTGCCACATAATCGATAATATCCTCCAATCTGCAATTTAGTTTTGATGCTCCCATTTTTGCCGCACTCATAATTTTATCAGTGCTCGAAACATCGACACTAAAAGCCATAAGTGAATTGTTGGGCATTTCACCAAGTAAAACCCCAGTTATTGGGCATTCTTGAACTATATTTATATCTATACTTGGATTAAGTCTTTGAAATTCTAGGCTAGAACAAAAAGTAGTTCGTAGTACGGGATTTTGTGAATCAAACTCTAAAGGTGTCATTGCAATTGAGTCGAACCTAGATTCAGCATAAGTCATTATACTTCTACGTGGCGTTAAGCTTAAGATAGGCCCAGTTCGGGGCGATATAGATGAAAACCTACTTAATGTCCGTGCTTTTAAAATCATTTACGTTCCCTCATATGTTTAGTTAAATTTGTGACTTATTGTTCATCTCTTCAGCTCTAAAAATGCGTTTTGTATTATAAAAATAACACAGCAATATTTAATATAGTCCACTTATTACACCTTAGCCATATTTGCTATTGAGTGGTAAATGATCAAGTTGAATTTAGCATTACATGAATGGAAATAATTAATAAATACTCGCTACATAAAGAATTAATTAAGGTAAACTCTGCCTTAATAAAATTGTATTTATTTTTACTTATCTATTATTTAAAACTTGCACTAACGATGGCTTTGTATGAACGCTAATTCACTGATAATACTTGATTTTGAAACCACAGGGCTTTCACCTGACAATGGAGATAGAGCCATTGAAATTGGGGCGATAAAACTGGTTAATGGTATAGTAACTGATCATTTTCAAGAATTAATGAACCCAGGTAAGCGCATTAGTTATTTTATCGAAGATTATACGGGTATAACTAATCGTATGTTAAGTAAAGCAGCGCCATGTGATGAAGTGATGGAGCGCTTTGCTGACTTTATTCAAGGGCAAAACCTTGTTGCACATAACGCATCATTCGATAAACGGTTTTTAGATAGTGAACTGAAACGAATATCTATGAACTATGATGGACAATTTACCTGTTCTTTATTGCTCTCCCGTCGGTTATATCAAACAGCACCTAACCACAAACTAGGAACATTGGTTAGCTATAAAGGAATTACTTCAAATGGTAGTTATCATAGAGCATTATACGACTCTGAAATGACAACAAAACTTTGGTTGGCTATGCTTGAGGATATTATGAAGCGAACTAATATTACTAATGTACCATTTTCTCTTATTAAACAATTATCTAAAACAACAAAAGCGAATGTGAATAAATTTTTAACAAATTACGCTTAACAGTTTTTAATTTACGCTATTTACTTTAAATATTTTTGCCATGCCTAACAACAAAAGCACAACATACCCTATTCTTTATTCACTGAGAAATTGCCCCTATGCCATGCGTGCGCGGATAGCGATATTTAAATCGAAACAACAAGTTGAACTACGCGATGTTGTGTTAAGTGATAAGCCACAAGCCATGCTCAATGCATCTCCCAAAGGCACTGTACCTATTTTAGTGTTCGAGAATAACGATAAAACGTTCAACGTTATTGATGAAAGTTTAGATATTATGCTCTGGGCATTACAGACGAATGATCCCGAGAATCTTTTAGAGCAGGGAGCAACGACTAACGCTGAGTCGTTGAAAAATATGCTGAGTGTTATTGCGATTTTTGATAATGAATTTAAAGCAGCCTTAGAAAAATATAAATGTGCTAAACGTTATCATGAGGATAATTTACTTGAATATAGGCAAGCCTGTGAAGCTTATATTCAAACTGTTGAAAAACGATTAGAACAACATGCCTATATTATGTCAAATAAAGAAAGTTTGGTGGATATTGCCTTACTACCTTTTATTCGTCAATTTGCTCGCGTTGAACGCCAGTGGTATTTACAAGCACCTTACCCAAACCTTCGCCAATGGCTGAATAATTATTTACAAAGCCCTATGTTTTCAAAAGTAATGACTAAGTACCCTTTATGGATAGATGGTGACAACAGGGTTATTTGGGGAGGATGAAACTTTAGCTAACAAGCATCATTGGCATAATTTATAGTGAATAGTGATGATATTTTTATTTAAAATATTTAGCCATTAGGTTAAGTTAATGGTAGCTACTTAACTTAACATCAATCAGGAATTTTTATGAAATTAGCCTCACTAGCACTGCACCACGGATACCACTCAGAAGCCACTACAAAGGCAGCAACAACGCCTATTTATCAAACGACTTCTTATACCTTTGATAACACACAACATGGTGCAGATTTATTCGATTTAAAAGTTCCAGGCAATATTTATACACGCATAATGAACCCAACAACGGATGTGTTAGAACAACGAGTATCCGAAATGGAAGGTGGCATTGCTGGCTTAGCTGTAGCGTCTGGTATGTCAGCGATTACCTACGCAATTCAGGCTATTACGGCGGCAGGTGATAATATTATTAGCACAAGTCAGCTTTATGGTGGCACGTATAATTTATTTGCTCATACCTTACCAAGACAAGGTATCGAAGTGAGATTTGCATCGGGTGATGATTTAGCATCATTTGACCAATTGATTGATGAGAATACCAAAGCGGTGTTTTGTGAATCTATCGGTAACCCAGCAGGTAATATCATTGATTTAGCAGGATTAGCAACAATAGCGCATAAACATGGCGTACCTTTAATTGTTGATAATACTGTGGCGAGTCCTGCTTTATGTCGTCCTTTTGAGCACGGTGCAGATATTGTTGTGCACTCGCTAACTAAGTACATTGGCGGCCATGGCACAACCATTGGCGGCATCATTGTTGATTCAGGAAAATTTGACTGGGTAGCAAACAAAAATAGATTTCCTATGCTAAATGAACCTGATCCGTCATATCACGATGTTGTGTATACCGAAGCGCTCGGGGCTGCTGCCTACATTGGTCGCTGTCGTGTTGTACCACTTCGCAATACTGGTGCTGCATTATCACCACACAGTTCATTTTTAATCATGCAAGGCTTAGAAACCTTATGTTTACGCATGGAACGTCATTGCGAAAATGCGTTAAAAGTTGCTAAATACCTTAAAGCACATGAAAAAGTCAGCTGGGTTAATTATGCGGCGTTGCCTGACAGCCCTTATAATGCCCTTTGTCAAAAAATGACTAACGGTCAAGCTTCAGGTATTTTAAGTTTTGGTATCAAAGGCGGTAGTGAAGCGGGCGGACGATTTATTGATGCTTTAGAAATGATATTACGTTTAGTAAATATAGGCGATGCTAAATCACTTGCTTGTCATCCAGCGTCAACAACACATAGACAACTAAATCCCGAAGAGCTTAAATCTGCGGGTGTTTCTGAAGACTTAGTGAGAATTTCAGTGGGTATTGAACATATAGACGATATTATTGCTGATATTGAACAAGCGTTAGAGAAAGCATAATTAGCGTTTATTAACATTAAAATTGCTTGTTTGGTGAATGTGATAGCGCTTATAGGCTGATAGCCGTTATACTATGAGTACTTTCCGCGCTATTACACTTTCATACCTTATAACTCATGTTATATGAAACTAGGCAATTTAATGATAAATAATGACATTCTTCGTCGTATCAGTACGATTTTAAACTTTAATAATGAAAATATACTGAATGTGTTTTCGTTAGGGCAATGCGAAATTACCGCAGCACAGTTAACTGTTTTTTTTAAAGAAAAAAATGATGTTGAGTATCAGGCATTAGCTGATGTTCAATTAGCCAGTTTTTTAAACGGTTTAATTATTGAAAAAAGAGGGCAAAAAGACGGTCCTCAACGTCAAGCAGAACAACAGCTTAGTAATAATGCTATTTTCAATAAATTAAAAATAGCCTTTGCGTTAAAGGCTGATGATGTAATTGCTATTCTTGAGTTGGCTGGTTTAAGCTTAGGAAAATACGAACTCAGTGCTTTTTTTAGAAATGTAAATCATAAACACTACCG